>OGOO01002736.1_pt1 | contig 12264 bp, 12 predicted proteins | sample 1552651 | NCBI WGS metagenome assembly OGOO01 (sample SAMEA2580118, study PRJEB22360) | human gut metagenome | biome: human gut; feature: human-associated habitat; material: faeces | place: Denmark | collected 2008/2010 | reverse complement strand
CAAAACGCTTCGTCGAGATAAAGCTGCACCTTGCACTCGGCATCGTTGAGCAGGCCGAGCGGCGTCACGGCGCCGGGAATGAGCCCCAGCACCTGCATGAGGTCGTTTTCGGACGCGAACGACAGCGCACGCGTGCCGTATTTGTGCCGGAACTCCGTGAGGTCGACGCGCTTGTCGCCCCGGACGGTGATGAGGTAGTAATTGCGCTTTTTATCGTCGCGCACGAACAGATTCTTGGCGTCGGCCTCCGGGTAGGGGAGCGCCACGTCCGTGAGCTCGGCCATGTTGTAGACCGCCTTGCGCTCCGTGATTTCGTGCCAGATCCCGCGCGTGCGCAAGAGATCGTAAATTTCCGCTTTGTTTATGCTGCATCCTCCTGTGTGAACTGTTTTTCCAAATATAGCAGAGCTTTCGTGCCATGACAAGGTGCCTTGAAAACAAAAAATCCAGCAGCCGCGGCGGGCTGCTGGATTTTCCGGTTGGCAAATAACCCTAACTTTAATAGAATTTCAAGGGGGGGTGCATTTTCGGCGCAAAAGGGGGTGCAGTAGTTTTCGGAAATGCACCCCCCTCTGTGGAAAAATTTCTCACGACTGATCTATTCCTTCAAAAACGTGGCCAGAAAGCATCTAGGTTTGTTATCAGAAAATTCGTGACTGCTCCATGAAACTCCGCTTCTGTGCCCTTATTTTTCCAAAATGCCCGGTTTGCGTCCTCGATTTTCGGCTGCATCTGCTCGATCTGGTTATCGTCCAACGGAAAACGGACATCACCAAAATCGTCATTCATAATTTCGAGAAGCAAATCGTGATACTTATGTGCACCGATTGTTTGTAAAGCGGCTATGATTTCAAAAAGATGTTCTGAAGCAAGGACCTCCTGCAAATCGTCCATGGCGGACATCCAAAACTCCACGCTAAGGGCGAGCAGCCTTTCACTCTGAGACATAGATTGCTGTAGTTCAAAGAGCTTTTCCCAGTGGAAAGACGGCAGTTGCTCCAAGATGTTACCTTTCTCCATGTAAAACTCGTTGTATGATTCCGTGCGCCACCCTCCGGCTCGCTTTATTACAACGCTATATTCGGATAGCCCATTATCATATATCACAGCGTTTCGCGAAGACAGAATATCATCCTCAATATAATAAACGCCTGCTTTGGGAACGTTTGCATCCAGTGATTTTCCGTTGCGTATTGTTCCGATGTACTGACCGTTAATGTACATTCGATACAGCAAAAGAGCTCCCGCAAATGCGGATTTCCGATGAATATGGAATCGCACCTCACGCATGAAATCGCACTCCTGTATGTGGATTCAATTATTTACATTGCTTAAAAAAGTCCACCGTAATTCTATCAAAATTACAGTGGACTTATGGTGGAGCCGAGGGGGAAGCAGTCGAACTCGACGCCTCCCCCTTTAACAAAAGGGGATTCGTCGGTCCAATACTCATCCAGCGAGAACCAGTCCCGCCACGTGATTTCCTGCTTGTCGTCCTCGGAGAACCACATGCTCACGACGAGCTTGTCGTCGTACAGGTAGACCTTGTCCACGAAATACTCGAAGACCTGGTCTCGAATCTCCGGGTCGTTCACGTCGGCGTGCAGGAACTTGTCGAAGTACGCCTGGATGCTGTGCCTGTCCTCGCACAGCGACACGCGGACGTTTTCCGTCCCTATGGCATCGTTCAGGGCGCTCTTCTGCTCTTCGAGCTGCGTGAGACGTTGTGTCACCGTATCGCTGACCACGCCCTTCTCGATGACCTTCACGAGGTTCGCGAGGCTTTTCTCCACTTCCCTGCGCTTCGCCTCCAGCGCTTCGAGATACGCGGTGTCGTCGTGGCTCTTCTCGTAATACTCCGCCGCATCCAGGGCGAGCGCCGTCACGTTCTCCTCGTCGTCGACGATGTTGTGCAGGGCGAACAGCACCATGTCCTCTAGGTCCCGCTTGCGGGCCTTGTGCAGGTGGCACTCTTTCCTGCGCTGGGCGGAGCAATAGTAGTAGTAATACTTCCGCCCGGTCTTGCTCGTACCTGACACGCCCTGCATGGTGCTCCCGCACTCGCCGCAATAGAGCTTGCCCGTGAGCCAATAGCGTGGAGCCTCGGCGTCGTCCATGCCGTGCGCCCGCTGGGAACCCTTGCGCTTGTTCTCGGCGAACCGCCTTTGCGCCCTGTCAAAGGTCGCCTCGTCGACGAGGACGGGCATTCCGCCGGCGACCGTGATGTCGCCGTGGTGGTACTCGCCGATGTAGGCGCGGTTCTTGAGCATCTTGTTCAGCATGTTCACGCTGAACTTCGCGTTCCTCGGCGTGCGCAGGCCCTGCGCGTTCATCTCCTCGGCAATGGTCTTCAGCGGCTTGCCCGATGCGTATTCCCTGAACGCCCACTGCACGAACGGCGCTGTGTTCGGGTCAGGGACGTACTTCTTCGTGGACCTGTCCACGTCGTAGCCGAACAGCTTGTGGCCGTTGTACAGGGCGTGCTGCGCGTTGTAGTCCATGCCGCGCTGGATGTTCTGCGACAGCTGGCGGCTGTAATACTCCGCCATGGCCTCCATCAATCCCTCGATGAGGACGCCTTCGGGTCCCTCCGTCGGGATGTGCTCGGCGAGCAGGTGAATCTCGCATCCCGCGTCGCGGATTTTCTTCTTCGCCATCGCCAGGACGTATTTGTCGCGCCCCAGGCGGTCGGTCTTCCACATGATGAGGGTATGAGGACGGATTTTTGCGACTTCCGACAGCATCTGCTGGAACCCCGGTCGTGCTTCCGTGGTGCCGGATATTGCCGCGTCCTCATACTCCTGCACGATTTTGAAGCCGTGCGCATCCGCCCATTCGTGGGCAAGCTCGCGCTGCTGGTCGATGCTCGCGTCGTTCTGCGAGTGGGACGAGAAGCGATAGTACGCTATCGCGAGATTGTTGTCGTTCGGCGCGAATTTCTTCTTACGTGCCATAGGTTTACCACCCCCTGTAATTTCTGCTTATAGGCTTTCACGCCAGTTCCTCCTATATGATGAATTGCGTAAATACGCATTTAATTATAAAGCCCGCCGCCCAAAAGAGCGACGGGCTTTATCGGCTTACTCCTGCGCGCCCTTCTTCAGGTTGCAGTCGCGACAGAGCATCTGGCAGTTATCCGGCGTCGTGTGTCCGCCGCGGCTCCACGGCTTGATATGGTCGCCGTTCATCTGCTCGAACTCGAACTCCTCGCCGCAGATGGCGCACTTGTGACCCTGGCGCTCGTATGCCTCGCGCTTCGTACGCTGGTCGAACGCGCGGATGGACAGCGCCTTCTCGTTGCCCGTCAGCAGGTACTCATAGACGCCGGACTTCTTCTGTACGTCCTCGTCCGCCATCAGCTCGCTCACGCGCTCCTCAAGCTCCTTGGGGTCGAGGTCGCGGCGCTCATGGTGCTCGTTATAGAACAGGCCCCACGGGAGACCCTTCATCTCGCGGCGCTTCTTCGGGAACACGGACTGCACCCATTCGATGACGCTGCGGAAATAGCTCCACAGCTCCTGCGCCCTCGGGTCGTTCTGATGCTGTGCCATATAGCCCTCAATGGACTCGCCCTCGGCGGAAGCAGCCCAAGAGATGGCCGTCTCCAAGAACTCCTGACGGATGGTCGAACCCTTCAGGTAGTCGTCCGCGAGATTGGACGCCGCACAGCCGGTCTTCGAGAAATAGCGCTTGGCATCAGACACCCACGAACCCGCATACACCGCGTTGCGCAACTCTTGGTCGGTAAGCTGCTCGCCCGCGATGTTGATAATCTTGAACCACTCCAGCTTCTCGGAATCCGTTCCCTCGCAGACGTACACGAACAGCTCGTAATCGAGAATCTGCTCCTGCTTATCGCCCGGCAGGTTGTAGAAATACTTGTCATCCACGGAGAACGACCCGTCAACGTACTCGCACAGTGAAATCGTACGCTGCTGACCGTCCAGAACCTCGTACCTCGGCTCGTTCGGGTCGTCCTCGTACTGCTCGCCTCGGTCAACCCAGTACATGACGTTCAGGGGCAAGCCCTTCATCACGGTACGGATGACCTCATCACGCTGCTTGTCTTTGTAGACGAACTCGCGCTGGTACTTCGGACGGATGTCCAGCTGCTCGTCGTAGCCGACCACGCCCTCCTCGGCGTCGTTGAAATATCCCTCGGTGACCTCGCGAACGGTCACCTTGCGCTCTTCGATATGCATTACTGCTGTACCTCCTTCGGCTGCTCAGGGTGTTTGTTGCGGATGAGAACGCGGCCATATGTTTTAAGCAAGTATCCATCAGCGTTACTTGCTCTGTAACATGTTTTAACCGGTCGTTCAGCCACAGAAATCATCGGAGAAAACCTGGCAGATTTCATATTGCGAATGAACGGCTTCCCATTCATGCTTTGCTCAAGGTCTTGATAAAACTTCAAGCACTCAACGCCCATATCCTTCGCTGTATACCCGACGATTTCGAACTGGTCGGGGCTATATCTATCAAGAAACGTAATAGGCACACCCATAATGCCGTCGTAATCGCAAGGAATATCAGCTGTTTTATCGACATTTATGGCATCGTAATTGTCGAAATGAGGATATGTTTTCGGGTCATACCTCTTCACCAAAATCATTTCTTCATGACGCTGCTTCAAATCGAGGTTCGTATACCAACGCACGCCCTTAACACGAATAAAGCGCCGTCCGTCTTCGTCAATTCCGCAACCAGCGGCATTCAACGGATAATCGTCTGGCACATAGAACTTGCGGTCGCCGGAATGGATGCTTGCGCCAATCCAGACCTTGTTTTCCTTCAAAAGAGGGAAAAACTCTTTATAAGTAATCGCGTTCACGTTGCCGATGATGATGAAATGCTTCTCGTGTTCCATCAACACAGAAACGTACTCACGGAACAACGAAAACGGTGGATTCGTGACTACGATGTCCGCCTCATCGAGTAGCGCCAAACATTCCTTGGAGCGGAAGTCACCGTCACCCTCAAGCTCAACAAGCTCGTTCTCATGAGTCTTAAACAGCTCGGCAACGTCGAACATATCAACGCCGCCGTCCCCGGTCACATCGTAGACTTTCGTCACCACGGCCTTATACGGCTTGCCCTTCTTGTCCTCGTCGCCGCCCACCACGTCGAACAGCGAGAGCTGCTGTCCCGCAATAGGCGACGTGGAATAGCACGTAGCAATGAGCTTCTTCAACCCAAGACGGTTGAAGTTCAGCACGAAATACTTGAAGAAGTTGGACTCGAACGGGTCATCGCAGTTGCAGAGCACCGTCTTGCCCTTGAAATGCTTGCGGTAATACCGCATCTCCTTCTCGATGTCGGTAAGCTGCGTATAAAACTCATCCTTCTTGGCAGTCTTAGCAGCACCCAAGTTTGCGTTCGCGTTTTTCGCCATTACTCGCTCACCTCCTCAAGATGCTCCTGCACCCACTCGTGGATGATTGCGGCTATCGTCGTCTCGCGCTCCGCAGCCATCATCTTGAGCGCCTTCTTGTCGCTCACGGTGAGCGACAGCGAGAGCGTCGTGCGCTTCTCGTCCGCCGTCGTGTCGGCGACAACGGCCTTCTCTATCTTCTTCTGCTCGACCTCGCGGTCGGCAGCGTATTTCTCAAACATGTTCGCCATGGCTCGACCTCCTTTAACTATTTAATCATTTGTACAATTATACAATATGCACACGAAAAAGGTCAAGAGGCAAAATGCCACTTGACCTGCGTATTTCCTACTTCTCGGGATGCTTGTTACAAATGAAAATACGTGCGTATGTATTCTTTCCATTAAGCAGAGGTCTTCCGTCTGCTTCTCCCAAAAAGGGGATTCCTACAATATCGCAGTTGTATTTGACAGATGCGCTCATTCCTAAGATTTCGAACTGGTCGGGGTTGTACTTATCCAAGAACGTAATCGGAACACCCATAACGCCGTCGTAATCCAACGGAATATTCGCCACCTTCGACACCTCGATAGCGTCGTAATTATCGTACTTGGGATACTCGTCCTCGTGACCTGCGTACTTCTTGACCAGAATCAGCTCTTCGTGGCGCTGTTTGATGTCCAGATTCGTGTACCAACGCACCCCTGCCACACGAACCCATTTACGACCATCAGAATCAACCCCACTATTTGATGTGCGAATCTCATAATCAGCAGGGACGTGAAACTTACGGTCACCGGAATGAATGCTCGCACCAATCCAGACCCTGTTATCACGAATAAGCGGAAAGAACTCTTTGTAAGTAATCGCGTTCACGTTGCCAATGATGATGAAGCGCTTCTCATGCTCCATCAACACGTCGACATACTCGCGGAACAGCGAGAACGGCGGATTCGTCACGACGATGTCCGCCTCATCGAGTAGTGCCAAGCACTCCTCGGAGCGGAAGTCGCCATTGCCGTCCAGCTCGACAAGCTCGTTCTCGCCAAGCTCGAACAGGTTACGGACGTCTTCCATATCGACGCCGCCGTCCCCGGTCGTGTCACGCACCGTTGTGACGACCGCCTTATAGGGCTTCGCCTTGCCGTCACGGTACTCGGCAACAGCCGACCCCTCATAACACGTCGCAATCAGCTTCTTCAATCCGAGACGGTCGAAGTTCAGCACGAAGAACTTGAAGAAGTTGCTCTCGAACGGGTCGTCGCAGTTGCAAAGCACCGTCTTGCCCTTGAAGTGCCCACGATAATGACGGAGTTCCTTCTCGATGTCCGTCAACTGCGTATAGAACTCATCGTTCTTCGCACGCTTTGCAGCGCCTAAATTACTGTTATTACCTGCCATTTCATGACTCCTCTCGTCAGTTGACGGAGGAGCCACGAAAAAAGCGGCAACCGAAGACGCCTATCCCATGGATAGTCGCCTTCGTTCACCGCTCGTCACATATGTGCGATTTCAGACGCTGTGCCCGTCCCAGACCGACCCGTCACAGTCGGTAGGTTCCTAAGGTCTTACAGGCTTGCCGCTCATGCCTTAACAGGGCTTATACTCGTGAACTCCGTCTATTCAGTTAATCAATTACTCAAATACTTATTCCTTCGGGAACCCCGCAGCCTCGCGCACCGTGCCCACCAGAGCGAGAGTCGCCTTCGCGGCCTTGCCTCGTCGGTCGAACTCGACCACGGACTTGCCGGCGGCTCCCGCCTGAACGAACGCCTCGGACTGGGGCAGCGTGGCCACCGTCTGGTCGCCGGCCAGACCCTCGAACCACTCCATGAAGTCGCGGGACGCCTTGAAGCGGTTCCACCCGTTCATCACGTAGACAATCTTCGCGTGACTGTTCTTGAACACCGCCTTGCGCATGCGCATCAGCGGCTCAATGTCCCTCGACGTGGTTCTGGTCGGGATGACCACCACGTCCGCCTCCTTCAGCCAGTCCGCCAGCCCCTCCTGCAAGGCCCCCGGCGTGTCCACCACGGCGACCTGCGCACCGTCCGCCTCATGCGTCTCGTGCAGCGTGCCGCCCTGCGTGTCCAAGTCGTAGAAGCTCACGGGGATGCCGGAGCGCTCGAAGGAGAAGGCAATCTCGTCGGCGACCAGGGACTTGCCAACGCCGCCCTTCTGATTGCATACCAGAATCGTCTTCATATCTTCACCTCGCTATATATTTAATCAATTACGTATTTCCATATTTAATTATATGTGTCGGTAAGTACATGTTCAACCGCCACTTTCGGGGCTTTATCGGGTCTTCATCTGGGCTTTTGCTGGTCTCCAAACGGGCTTCACGCCCTCGCTTCGCTCCGTCCGTTTCCCGCGTTTTCCGAATCCGGCTCATAAATGAGCGAACGTCGAAAACCCCGATTTTCCGCCCCTTGCGTGTACGCCCGTCAACAGCCCTTCTGAAGGTCTTTTCGTAGCCCGCGAGCGGGGGCTTGAGAAAGGGAGCAGCTAGACGCTGCTCCCTCATCTTCTCGGCTACTCGTCGAACTGCGTGTCCTTGTCCGCCGACCTCGGCGTCCTCACGGGCGCGCGCTGCTCGGCTTCCTTGACACGGCGCTGCATGCGCTCGCTCTTCAGACGCCTCTCGCGCTCGTCCTCGTCGGACAGCGCCTTTTCCGCTGCCTTGAGGCGCTTCTCGGCGTCCCACATGCTCTTGCGGGACTCGTACACGCGCCTCTCGCTGCCTGCGGCGCTCCTCCGCGAGCGCCTCCTGAATCATCATGCGCAGCATCAGGGCAGTCATGTCGGCCATCATGCGGGACACGGGGTCACGGGCGTCGCGCCCCGCCTTGGCGAACACGTGCATGCCGGCCAGAAGCCCCGGGCATGGGTGTTGCAGGGTGTCGCGTGCCTCCTTGGAGGCATGGAACTCGCGCCTTGCGGCGTCCACGTCCTCGCGCAGCTTCGCCAGCTGCTCGTCCGGGTGGTTGCGCGCCTCCACGAGCCTCTCGTAGCGCTCGTCCATGAAGGACTTGCCCTCCTCGCGTGAGCGGTGGATGTGCGCCTTCTGAAGGTCGGACGCCATCTCCGACACGTATGCCCGGTCGAGGTCGTACACGTCGAAAGCGGAATCCGCAGGGGGCTGTACTGCAGGCTCTGCCGTCTCGGGCACGTCGGAAAGGACTTCCTGTGCCGGAGCGTCCTGCTCCTGCTCCTCAAGCTCGCGCTGCTTAGCCTCGAAGTACGCCTCGATGCCCTCGCGGGTCAGGTCGTCGGCGAGGTTGGAGGCACGGCGCCTTCTCTTGCGCCTGCTCTTGCCGTAGGGGTCGCGGGACTTGTAGCTCCAGCCCACGGTCTCCTCACCGGTCTCCTTGTCGACCTTGCGGGTCTCGGTCAGCTCGACGCCGCGAACCTTCAGCTCCTCACGGAACTCCTCCATGTTGCTCGCATGGTCGCGGGCGTCCGCCACGCGGTTGCCCAGAACACGCTCGAAGGACTCGATGCCGAACTGCCCCTTGCGCTCGGCCCATGTGGTCGGCTCCCTGGCGGGTTCGGGACCCACGACGGTGAACCCCATCTCGCGGCTCAGCCGGTCGTTCTTGCGCTTCACGGTCGCATGGTCGGTGCCGTGCGCGATGGCCGTGCCGGATACCAAGTCATGGTTCGCGATGGTCGCATGGACGTGCACGCAGCCGCCCTCGCCGTCGGTGTGAACCGTGACCCAGCAGGGGGCGTTCGGGGCCACTTCCTTGCACAGGAGGTAGCCGTATTCGCACGCCCGCTGGATGTCCTCGGGGCTGTCACGGGAAAGCTCTTCGGGGGACCACGAGACGCGCAGCTCGTAGCCCTCGTTCAGCCTCGTCCCCTGGCTCTGCCTGCGCATGGCGGAGCAGAACCGGATGAAGTCCTCGCGGGTGCCCATGTCGCCCATCTGGGCGGCGATGCGGTTCGTCTTCTCGCGGATATTGCGCGTGCGCTTCTTGCCCTCTCCGAGTTCCGTGTACGACATGCGCCCGCGGACGTTCGGCAGGGGCTGGATGTGCGTCGTCGACATCAGCTTCCACCCCCTCCGGAAAGAATCTTATCGCCCCGCTCGCCGTACCAGTAATCGCACAGCTCCTCTAACTGCTCGGGAACGTCCGGCCACAGCAGGGCCATGGCGCGGAACACGTCCTTGCCGAAATCGGTCCGCAGGCCGTCCACCTCATCGGTCAGCTTCGACAGCTCGCCGCGCACCTCCTCAAGACCCGTCTTGCACCCGCCGAGCACGCCCGTGGAGAGCGAACCCGGGTGCGACTTGGACTCCGCGTTCAGCGCCCGCGCAATCTGGTTCACGTTGACGCCGATGCTCTTCGCCTCGGATGCCATACGCTCCGCGTCGGCGTTCCTCGTCACGACGTACGTCGGCTCAACATCCCCGCCCTGTACCTTCTCCACGCAACTGCGGAGAAATGCGGAGCGGGTCATCTTTTTCTCGGAGCAAATCGCGTCCAGCGCGGCAAGCTCCTCGTCCGAAAACCGAACCTGGACCGTGCGCTCCTTGTTCGGCTTCTTAGCCGCCTGACGGCGCACGCGGCTGCTCCTCATATCTGAACTCACACCCACGTAAAAACACCTCCTTTTTTAATGCAACGTGCGCGTTGATTTTCTACGACAGAATCGACGCTAAAAAAGGAGCGAGCATGGGACTTGTCCCTACAAAACTTCGGATTTTTCTACAAAGTAGAAAATTCCTCCGTTTTGTCGTTACACGTCCCGCTCGCGAGGGGGCAGTTTTCACTGCCCCCTTCGAACCCCCAGATGCGCCCCATTCCCAACCAGCTTTCGCCGACGACTCGGCGACGCATCCCATTCGGAACGGGGCACCCCGGACACCCCTTGCGGGGTGCCGGACGGGAGGCACGACTGCCTCGCTACATGCCCTCGCCATAGCCCGCCACGGGCATAGGCTCGTCCGTCCGGGGCGGACGTGCTGCCCGAATCGGACGCGACGGGCGCGCCGTCTCGGGCAGGGGCGGCACCCTGCGAGGGCGACTTCTTGGTCAACAACTTGTGCAGGTAGCGCCCCGCCTTGCGCATGTCGGCGACGCTCATGTCGCCCAGCTCGGGGCAGCTCTCGTACATCGCCTTGCCGATGTGCTTGAAGCACTCGTCGCGGCGCTGCTGCATCTCCTCAATTGCCTTGTCGATGTCGGAAATCTTCTTCTTAGTGCTCATGATTTATTCCTCCTAATCTTGTTTGTTAATGCTCGAGCAGAAACAAAATCGTGTCGTAGTCAAGGTCCTCGATGGTGTAAGCAGGCGTATGCGGCTCAGCGGGCAATAAACCAGAAGCAAATGCACAAACTGCGAGAACTACAACAACAACCAGCACGATTGCAAACAGCTTGCCGGCAGACACCGAGTCGTCGTGCTTTTGCATATTCGCTCGAACATAATCGTTGTACATCTGCTGTTCCGCCGGAGTCAGAGTGCCGTGCTTCGCTTTCAAACTGAGCCTTGCGAACTGCGCCTCGGAATCGACGGGAACCTGATTCGCAGCCGCATCGCGGTCAATCTTCTGCCCTAAAATCATTCCGCTTACATCCTCGACGCCGTGCACGTTGCGCATATACTCGGCATACTCCGGGTCTTCCAACATGGCCTTCTGCCGCTTGTACTCTTCGAAGCTAAGCTCGCGCGGCTGCTCCGACAACTGGCACGCCATCGCCCCGCAAATAAGGCTCGCAATCCGAAACACAATGGGGAAAACAAAAATACTGAGAACGGCGCACCCGACGCCAATCCCGCCGAGGGCAATGGCCGTCGTATTTCGGTTCGAAATACCGCGAACCAAACCGATGATGGAGCAAACCGCCCCTATGATGCCCACCATACCCAACACGAACACAAGCACCAACCCGGTCGTGCCTGCTGCAACATTACCGTTCATCTCTTACTACTCCTAATCTTGTGTTGGAGCTAAGCGCCCATAGTCACGAAAGGCGATAGCTCCGGCTATTGAAATGAAAAACGGGATTGCGAAACTCAAGCTATTGAGACCAAGGAATCTGGTGATAAACAAAAATACAGGTAAGCAGATTGACAAACCAAGCCCAGGTTCGAGTGCGGGTTGCCGCCTGTATCAGACTTATGGCAGTGATTGTCGCAAGCGGAATCAGGGCGACGGTGACCAGAATCTTTGCAACACCAAGCCCGTACGGCTTGCCCTTCTTCTTGCCTTCGGGAATCAATTTCTTCATCGCCTCAAGGTGCTTTGAATACAGCTCACGCTCTTCCGCCGTGAGCGTTCCATCGCTCGCATGAGTGCGAAGCAACGTGACCTCGTCGGGCGTCAAGATGTCCGCGTCCTTGTCGTTCTTAGGTGCCTTGTTGATACCTAAACCATTCATTCCTTTGTTCCTCCTTTAATCAGCCGTTGCCGAGGTCTTCGACAGTCTGCTTACCGCCATTGGCAAAGTCTTCGACAGTCTGCTTACCGCCATTGGCTTGCTCCTCGGCTCGTTTCTTCGCCGCTTGATAAACCTCGCTATTGCGGTAAACGGCATCGCGGAATGCCGCATCGTTTTGAATGGCATCGGCAAACTCGCCGACTACGTTCTCGCTTAGCAAATAATCGCGGACCGAATCCTTAACGAAAAGATGATGGAAGCTGCTCGTGATGTCATCGAAAGGCGTATTTGCTTCCTCAGATTGGATATAGTTCGCGTACGTCTTGCGATATTCGTTTTTCAAAGACATGATAGGGTTGAAACGATAGTCGTTGGTATTGTTTATCGCATCGTCCATGATATTGTCCATCAACGAGTTTAATGGTCTGTCCGGTTCTGTCACAGGGCGATATCCCCATACACTATAGAACAGGTTATTCATACCACTGTATGAGTTCT
>OGOO01002735.1_pt1 | contig 12264 bp, 9 predicted proteins | sample 1552651 | NCBI WGS metagenome assembly OGOO01 (sample SAMEA2580118, study PRJEB22360) | human gut metagenome | biome: human gut; feature: human-associated habitat; material: faeces | place: Denmark | collected 2008/2010 | reverse complement strand
CCCTGTGATGATCCCTTTAACGACGGCTATTTCACAGACTGCCGCAAGATCAGACTTTTTTCAGACCTTTGATCACACCACCGGATGTTACTGTCGCGATTTTTTTGTTGGATGATGTGTATGTAACTTTTTCCTGGCTGGTTACAGGCGAAATAACCGGGCAAAGTTTAATATTCTGTTTTACTTTTATTTTCAGATTTTTTTCAACACCTGAAATTTTACTGGTTTTTACTGTGCCTTTTTGTACTGATACATTTACACTCTTTTTCAGTCCGCTCTTAAGGGTTATCGTAAGCTTTGTTTTTCCTGTTTTTGTCCCTGCCGTAACTGTACTTCTTCCAATTTTATTTCCAGATATTTTTGCAATATTTGTATTACTGGACTTCCATGAAACAATAGAATCTCCTTTTGCCAGACCAGTTACCTTAAGAGCTGTCGTCTTCTGCCTTGTTTTAAGCGTAATGGATGATACAGACACTTTCATTGTTTTCTGTAATTTATTTCCGACATTCTTTTCTTCACTTTTTCTGCAGACACTGCAATTCCGCTTCTGCTTTTTCGGCGAGAAAACTGTCGCCTGACTTATAGTTTTCCATGTGCCAAACTTATGTCCGGTCGCAGGAATTGTTTCCTGTGCAATAAAAATCTTACCACATACAGAGCATTTACTTCCTTCTGTCATTCCTACTTTTTCACAGGTAGGCTTAACAGCAGGTATTTCCACAGTAGTATGCCCCTTTGCCGGAAGCTCTACAGTAAAACTGTCATCACATTTATTACACTTGTATACTCGCCTTCCTTTATTCTCGCAGTCTGGAAGAACCTCTTCCACACATTCATAGCTGTGAAGGGATGTTTCTGTCAGATATTCATTACGATCTTCGATCTCTATCTGCTTCCAATCTTCCACAGTTCCAAGATAACGTACTTCCATCAGCTGGGAGCATCCATTAAATGCACTTTCTCTTACAGCGACTAAAGATTTCGGCAGAGTAATTTTTCGCATACCTTTACAGTTTAAAAATGCGGATCCACTGATACGTGTTACTCCTTCCGGAACAGTAACCTGCTGCAGATTCTCACACCCTGAAAAAGCCTCATAACCAATCTCTGTTACTCCATCGGGAATCGTAATCTCTGTCAGTGATGGACAGTTCTCCATAAATCCGGATGATATCTCTGTAATTTCACCCTTGAACACAATAGTTTCCAGGCTTTTACAATTATTGAATCTTAGGAATTGATGCTCCTCATCTGTTATTTTTATTGTTTCAGGAATGATTATTTTCTTCAAATTCTGATTATAACAAAAAGCATTTGGGTCTATAGTTGTTACACTTTTGGGAATCTCATATACCTCTCCAGGCTTATTCTGAGGGTATAATATAAGTTCAGTCATATCCTTATTAAAGACAACTCCGTCTTTTACCGTATAATATGGATTCTCATCTGAAATAGTAATATTTTCCAGAGAAATATCTCTTTCAAAATCCTTCGCAAGATCTGCTTTTAAATTTTTTCCCAGAACTACTGATTTCAGTTTGGAACATCCTGAAAATTCCTTTATTGATTTAACACTGTCAGCAAGCTTTACTGTTTCCAGTTTACCGTTCCAGAAATCGCTGTCTAAATGATAGATTCCCTCTTCAACAGTCAACGCTGTAAGATCATTATTATTATAGATGTACACTGTGCCTCGTCCTGAAATCGTCATTTTATTGGTTATTGTTAATTTATAAGTAGCATCCGTTCCGCAAGTTCCTGTGCGGATACAAACAGAGCAATTTTCCTCATCATAATCATCAGATCCACCTTCATGATAATATGTCTCGTTCTCGCTTGGTGAAAATTCGCCATATTCATCAAACGCAAACCGGCATGGAAGAATACGTGAACCCCAAGGATAATCATTCATTTCTATCATGCTGTTAGGAATCGTTACTTTACATTTATATGTATTCCAGAAAGCACATGTTTCAATATATTTTACACCTTCCGGAATTATGACTTCTTCCAACTCTGAGCATCCGTAAAACATATTCTCAGATATTGTTTCCGCATTCTTACTAAGTACGGCTTTCTTCAGGGATGGACATTCCTGAAATGCACCATATCCATATTCTGTTACACTATCTGCTATAATAACATTTGTAAGATCAGGATAATGCTGAAATGCGTAGGCTCCAATACCTGTTATACCATCTTCAATTATCAGTTCCCGGGCCGATCTCCAAATTTTATGATTTTCCGTTCCTGAACCCCATACTGTTCCGGTTCCTTTAATCCTCAGCACATAATTCTTATCGAGAGTCCATGTTATATTCTCTCCGCAGGTTCCGGTTGCAATGTAGTCCTCTACTTCATCTGCTAATTCATCTTCAGTTTCCGAAGAAAATTCTGGAATTTCAGAAACATCATCGTCATTCATTATTTCATCTGAATCAGAAGTATCTCCTTCCATCAATAGTTCTGATTCTGAAGTGGAATCTTCCGGATTTTCCTGTATTTCGTTCTGATTGTCGTCACTTTGCTCATTAAAATCCTCTGTCAGTGTTTCTTCGGAAATTTCATCTGAAATACCTTCCCCTACATCAGCAGCATTTACCGAACTTGTTGACATTATCATTGACGCTAATAAAACAATTACAAATATTTTCTTAGCCTTCATTCTACCTTCTCCTTTACAATACTTTTCTTTAATTATATCGATTTCCACCAAAATTGTATAGGAAGAATCCAGTTTATTTACTCTTTTTTATCTTTCTCACACGTTCTTCCCTCACCTGATTCCGCAATTCCGTCAGATACTCTGAGAATTTCACCTGCTCGTTTCCGTAGGTCATCTGCAGATTATATTCCAGCGGAATCCAGGTTTTAATATCGGATTTGTTGTGCTGGATCAGGCACATTTCCATGATCTTCAGAAGATTCGCCTCAAGAAACTATCACTGACAAAATATGCCATCAACGTGATCCTCCAGGAATGCTCCGCAACGCTCTCCCGCCTGCCACCGGAAGTATAACTATGACGCACCGCATCCTTTAACCGTTCTGCAACGGAAAGTACTTCGATCAGTTTTTCTGGTTTCATATATTTTGCGCTCCTTTTTCTGTTATTATAGCAACCGTATGAATCAACTATTTTCTGCTAATATAAAGCAAATAAAAACATTCCAGAAAGCCTTGAAATATCATCACTCAGAGATGTTTTAAAGTCACGAAAAAAGGAACCGGTCTCCCGGTTCCTTTTTTCGTCATCTCTACATACTATATCCATCCAGATATACCGATGATACATAATTTTTGCTGGTATTCTTATACAATATCTGCAGATAATGTTCTCCATCCAAAATGACTGTGCTTCCATTTTTGATCTTTCTCTGTCTTCCGGTTCCGTGTTCACTGTAATAGATTGCAACTATCTTGTAGCCCTTCTTTGCAGTGATACATACTTTTGCCTTTCTGGAATAACCTTTTGCAACCGGGACCATGGTCTTTTTATCAAAGGATTTTTTATAATCTTTTCTTCCGAATTTGCACACATTTAACGGATTTGAATAATTATGTACCGTAACTTTAGATTTGAAAGAATATGTTTTTCCATTCTTTCTTTTTACTTTGAAGGATATGATAGAAGTTCCTGTTTTTTTTGCCTTCAGCGTAAGGGTATAATCATCCAGAAACGGCATTTTTTTTACTGATACCACACTGGTATTACTGGATTTCAGCCCCAGAACTTTGTCAGAGCTGACAGAGTTTATGATTACATATCCGATTTCCTCACCCTTCATAAGAGCGATCGACTTATGAAATTTGAGTGTACCCGCCGCCTGCGCTGTGACCGGTGCTACTGCAAGATCTGTCACGATAAATGTAAGTGCCAGAAATAACACCAATAATCTCTTTACTGCTTTTTTCATTACTTTTCCCCCTTTTATAAGCATTTTGGACTTATTCCATACATATTAGTATACAAGAGTTATTCATATTCAACAACCTTTTTTCTGAATTTTCTGTACACTATCTTCCCGAACCTTTGCGCGAAGCTCTGTCAGATATTCTGAGAATTTCACCTGTTCATTTCCGTAGGTCATCTGCAGATCATATTCCAGCGGAATCCAGGTTTTAATATCAGATTCATTGTGCTGGATCAGGGCTTCCAGCTTGTCCAGCGCTTTATAGATCCTGGCCTCCAGAGTCTGCTGCTCTTCCATTTCCTGATAGAGTTCTGACATTTCTTTATTGAACGGCTCCGGCAGAGTCTTCACCCATTCTCCCAGCGCATCGGCTTCTTTCTCCGAATCCTTAACCGTTTTTTCAAAGGCTGGGATATCACCGGTAAAAGCTTCTCCCAGATCATGGATCAGGCACATTTTCATAATTTTCAGAAGATCTGCCTCAGGAAACTCATCACTGACAAAATATGCCATCAACGTGATCCTCCAGGAATGCTCTGCAACGCTCTCCCGCCTGCCACCGGAAGTATAACTATGACGCACTGCATCCTTTAACCGCTCTGCAACAGAAAGTACTTCGATCAGTTTTTCTGGTTTCATATATATTACGCTCCTCTTCTTTTTATTATGTCAACCATCTAAATCAGCTATTATAAAACCGCTATAGCGTTTTCACTTTACTATACCATAATTTCCCAAAGAACAGACCCCCAAAAAACATTCTCCTTACTTCTGCGCGCTGACATTTCCCATCCCAAATAAATTTGTCCAAGCTAATTTCTAAAAAAACTATAAACCATATTGCATTTTTCTCCATAATCGTCATAATGAAATTATAAACAAAAGAAAGAAGGTGATTGCCGATGGATATCACGGTGTCGGATGAGGTCTCACAGGAATATCATGCGCTTGTGAAGAACATCCTCTGTAACAGAGAGTTCCTGAAGCTGAGCCTGTACACCCACCACCAGTGGACCACACGGCTCATGCACAGTATCAATGTTTCTTACCTCTCCTGGTTCATTGCCAGGAAGCTGGGATGTGACGAGAAAGCCGCCGCAAGGGCAGGGCTTCTCCACGATTTCTGTCCCTATGACTTCAGGGCGAAGACACCGACCGGTGAGCATCAGGCGTTTTATCACCCGAAGGCTGCCGCAGACAACAGTGCCGCACACTTTGATGTCACAGACAGAGAGCTGGATGCGATACTCTCACATATGTTCCCTCTGGGACCTCTTCCACGCAACAGGGAAGCCTGGATCATCAGCTTTGCCGATAAAGCCTGCGCCATCGCGGAAGGCTGCCATATCGCCATTGCACTGGCCAGGCGGAACCGGATCGTCATCAATCCGGCATAATTTCCACACAAAAAACAGGGCCGTCGCCACTTCTGACGCGCCCTGTTTTTGTGTGGAAATTTATTTTATGGTAATACTTTGCAGATTACTTTCTATATCTTAGTTCTCTTTCACAACAACCTTATCCAAATGCCAGATATCATCTACATACTCCTGGATAGTTCTGTCGGATGTGAACTTACCGCTGCATGCTGTATTGAGAAGTGCCATCTTAGCCCAGCGTTTCTCATCCTTATATGCTTCCTCAACACGCTTCTGTGCCTCTGCATAGGAACGGAAGTCGCCAAGGATGAAGTACTGGTCAGGTCTCGGCATGTTGCGTTTGTCGAGAAGTGAATTGTAGATATCACGGAACATCTCTGTATCGCTGGAGAAGGTTCCGTTGATCAGCTGCATCAGTACCTGACGGATCTCCGGATCTGTGTTGTAGATGAAGTCCGGATCGTAACCGCCGTTGTTCTCATAGTTGATGATCTGGTCGGAGCTCATACCGAAGATAAATGCATTCTCCTCGCCAACCTCCTGTACGATCTCAACGTTAGCACCATCCATGGTTCCAAGTGTCGGAGCACCGTTCAGCATGAATTTCATGTTACCTGTACCGGAAGCCTCTTTACTTGCTGTGGAGATCTGTTCGGAAACATCTGCTGCCGCAAAAATGATCTCAGCGTTGGATACACGGTAGTTCTCGATGAATACAACCTTCAGCTTGCCGTTGATGGAAGCATCATTGTTTACAACATCTGCCACACAGTTAATCAGCTTGATGATCTTCTTTGCACGTGCGTAAGCTGCGGAAGCTTTTGCACCAAAGATAAATGTTCTTGGATAGAAATCCATCTCCGGATGTGCCTTGATCTGGTTGTACAGATAGATCACATGCAGGATGTTAAGAAGCTGACGTTTGTACTCATGAAGTCTCTTAACCTGGATATCGAAGATAGAGTGCGGGTCAACCTCAACACCATTGTGCTCCAGGATATATTTTGCAAGACGCTCTTTGTTCTTGAACTTGATGGTCATGAACTCCTGAAGAGCCTTCTCATCGTCTGCGTAAACTTTAAGCTTGGAAAGCTGGGAAAGATCTGTGATCCAGTCCGGTCCAATCTTGTCTGTTACCCAGTCAGCCAGAAGCGGGTTTCCATGAGCAAGGAAACGTCTCTGTGTGATACCGTTTGTTTTATTGTTGAACTTCTCAGGCATCATCTCATAGAAATCCTTCAGCTCCTGATTCTTGAGGATCTCGGTATGAAGGCGTGCAACACCGTTTACAGAGTAGCCTGCAACGATCGCAAGGTGAGCCATCTTAACCTGTCCGTCATAGATGATCGCCATCTTCTTGATCTTCTCGAAGTTTCCAGGATATTTCTGCTGGATCTCAAGAATGAAACGACGGTTGATCTCCTCGATGATCTGGTATACACGCGGAAGCAGTCTGGAGAACAGCTCGATCGGCCATTTCTCAAGTGCCTCGGACATGATGGTGTGGTTGGTGTAAGCACAGCATTTTGTTGTGATATCCCATGCCTGATCCCAGCCAAGACCTTCCTCATCGATAAGAATGCGCATCAACTCTGCAACTGCAACTGTCGGATGAGTATCATTCATCTGGAATACAACCTTCTCATGAAGCTTGGTAATGTCGTCGTGTGTTTTTTTGTATTTGGCAATCGCTGCCTGAAGGCTGGCAGATACGAAGAAGTACTGCTGTTTCAGACGAAGCTCTTTACCTGCCATATGGTTATCATTCGGATAAAGCACCTCTACGATAGTACGTGCAAGGTTCTCCTGCTCTACTGCGTTGTGATAATCACCCTTGTCAAAAGAGTCAAGGTTGAAGTCTACGATCGGCTCTGCATCCCAGATACGAAGTGTGTTTACAACATCGTTGTTATAACCTGTGATCGGCATATCGTAAGGAACAGCCTTAACTGCCTGATATCCTTCATGGATGAATTTATTCTCGTTCTTCACCGGATCCCACTCAACGCGTACATATCCGCCGAAATGAACCTCTTTTGCATACTCCGGACGACGGAGCTCGAAAGGATAGCCGTTCTTCAGCCAGTTATCCGGTGCCTCTACCTGATAACCGTCACGGATCTCCTGCTTGAACATACCATAACGGTAACGGATTCCGCATCCGTATGCACAGTAGTTCAGAGTTGCAAGAGAATCCAGGAAGCATGCTGCCAGTCTTCCAAGTCCACCGTTTCCAAGAGCCGGATCCGGCTCCTGGTCTTCGATGCAGTTAATGTCAAGTCCAAGCTCCTCAAGAGCCTCCTTAACCTCGCCGTATGCACCAAGGTTGATCAGGTTGTTTCCAAGGGCACGGCCCATAAGGAACTCCATGGACATATAATATACGATCTTCGGGTCCTGTTTTTCATACGCCTTCTGGCTCTTGAGCCAGTTGTCAATGATCACATCCTTCACAGTGTAGCTTACAGCCTGAAAGATCTGCTCCTGTGTAGCCTCTTCCAGTGTTTTTCGATAAAGGAATTTTACGTTTTCTTTTACACTTTTTTTGAATTCCTCTTTCTCAAACTGCTTGTCAATCATTAGTTTTCCTCCTGTACTTTGGATACTCCCAGTGTTACAGCCTCTTTATTGATGTTCCACTCCTTGGTATAACCCTCTGCTTCTCCCAGAATAATGTTTTCTGCCAGTACTTCACGTTTGATCTCATCCTGGTTTGCTTTCATGATATCCATGATCTTATCGTTATCTTTTGCATAGACAATGATCTTGTCCATGACTTCGAAACCAGCCTCTTTACGCATAGTCTGAACCTTGCTGATGATCTCGCGGACAAAGCCCTCCTGGATCAGTTCGGGTGTAAGGTTTGTATCAAGGACAACGGATGTCTCACCGTCTGTCTCTGTCACATAGCCCTCGCTCTGGGCTGTTTCGATCAATAAGTCTTCCTCTGCAAGCTCGACGCTGTTTCCGTCAATGTCAAGAACGAGAACACCATTATCTCTCAGCTCTTTCATTGCTGCGGTTCCGTCGATCTCGGAGAGTGCGGTACGGATGCCGTTCAGAAGCTTGCCGTATTTCGGTCCTACTGTACGAAGCTGCGGCTTGAAGCTGTAGGAAATGAAGGACTCTACATCATCTGCGAATTTCACTTCTTTTACGTTAAGCTCATCTGCGATGATATCTGTGTAGAATTTATCCATAGCTTTCTCAGCTTTTACATACATGGTTCCGATCGGCTGACGGTTCTTGATGTTTGCGGTATTTCTGCATGCACGTCCGAGAACAACGATCTCAAGAAGCTCTTCCATGTTTGCCTCAAGATCCTTGTCGATCCATGCCTCGTTTACCTCCGGGTAATCGCAGAGATGGATACTCTCCGGAGCGTCTGCATCAATGCTTCTTACAAGGTTCTGGTAGATATCCTCAGTCATGAACGGGATCATCGGAGCTGCAGCCTTAGCAACTGTTACCAGTGCTGTGTAAAGTGTCATGTAAGCATTGATCTTATCCTGCTCCATGCCCTTTGCCCAGAAACGCTCACGGCTGCGTCTTACATACCAGTTACTCATCTCATCGACGAAGTCCTGCAGAGCCTTGGCAGCCTCTGGGATACGGTACTGGTCCAGATTGCTGTCTACTTCTGCAACGGTAGAGTTCAGCTTGGACAGCAGCCACTTATCCATTACGGGCAGTTTGTCGTATTCCAGTGTATATTTGGACGCATCAAAATTGTCAATATTCGCATACAGTACGAAGAATGCGTAGGTGTTCCACAGAGTACCCATGAACTTACGCTGTCCTTCCTGTACGGCCTTGCCGGAGAATCTCTTCGGCAGCCAGGGTGCGGAACTGGTGTAGAAATACCAACGGATGGCATCTGCACCGTAGGTCTCCAGTGCGTTGAAAGGATCTACTGCATTGCCCTTACTCTTACTCATCTTCTGGCCGTTCTCATCCTGTACGTGGCCCATAACGATAACGTTCTTGTAAGGAGCCTTGTTGAAGAGCAGGGTGGACTCTGCCAAGAGTGAATAGAACCATCCACGGGTCTGGTCTACTGCCTCGGAGATAAAGTCAGCGGGGAACTGCTGCTCGAACAGATCCTTGTTTTCAAACGGATAATGATGCTGTGCAAAAGGCATTGCTCCGGAGTCGAACCAGCAGTCGATCACCTCGGGAACACGCTTCATCTGCTTGCCGCACTCGGGGCAGGTGATGGTGATCTCGTCGATATATGGACGATGGAATTCTACGGTCTTCGCCTTCTCATTGCCGCTCATCTTGTACAGCTCTTCACGGCTGCCGATGGAATGCTGGTGTCCGCATTCGCACTCCCAGATATTTAACGGAGTACCCCAGTAACGGTTACGGGATACGCCCCAGTCCTGAATATTCTCCAGCCAGTTGCCGAAACGTCCCTCACCGATGGAAGCGGGGATCCAGTTGATGGTCTTATTATTACGTACCAGATCATCCTTCACAGCGGTCATCTTGATGAACCAGGACTCTCTTGCATAGTAGATCAGCGGAGTATCACATCTCCAGCAGAAAGGATAATCATGCTCGAACTTCGGTGCATCGAACAGCTTGCCCTCTGCGTCCAAATCCTTTAATACCAGAGGATCTGCATCCTTTACAAATTTACCGGCATAAGGAGTCTCTGCGGTCAGGTCACCCTTGCCGTCTACGAACTGTACGAAAGGCAACTCATAGTTGCGTCCGATACGGCTGTCGTCTTCACCGAAAGCAGGAGCGATATGAACGATACCGGTACCATCGGTCATGGTTACATAATCATCGCAGGTCACGAAATGTGCCTTTTTCTTCTGCTTCTCAGCGGCATCTCCCGCACACTTGTACAGAGGCTCATACTCCTTGTACTCCAGATCCTTACCAACATAAGTCTCCAGTACTTCGTAAGCTGCTTTACCTTCTTCCGCCAGGCTGCCCAGTACCTTGTCTGCCAATGCCTTTGCAATATAATAGGTATAACCATCAGCAGCCTTCACCTTCAGGTAGGTCTCCTCCGGATTCACGCACAGTGCAACGTTGGAAGGAAGGGTCCAGGGAGTTGTGGTCCATGCCAGGAAATATGCATCCTCGCCCTTTACCTTGAAACGTACGATAGCGGAACGCTCTTTGACTGCCTTATAGCCCTGTGCCACTTCGTGACTGGACAGCGGGGTTCCGCAGCGAGGGCAGTAGGGAACAATCTTGAAGCCCTTGTACAACAGACCCTTGTCCCAGATGGTCTTCAGTGCCCACCACTCGGACTCGATGAAATTGTCATCATAGGTAACATAAGGGTTATCCATGTCCGCCCAGAAACCAACGGTACGGGAGAAATCTTCCCACATTCCCTTATATTTCCAGACGCTCTCTTTACATTTGTCAATGAAAGGTGCCAGACCGTATTCCTCGATCTGCTCCTTGCCGTCCAGACCCAGCATCTTCTCGACTTCCAGTTCTACGGGAAGTCCGTGAGTATCCCAGCCGGCCTTACGGGGAACCATATATCCCTTCATGGTACGGTATCTGGGGATCATATCCTTGATGGTACGGGTCTCTACATGACCGATGTGAGGCTTACCGTTAGCGGTAGGCGGTCCGTCGTAGAAGGTATAGGTTTCGCCTTCCTTACGATGCTCCATACTTTTTTTGAAAATGTCGTTGTCTTCCCAGAATTTCTCGACTGCTTTCTCGCGGTCTACAAAATTCAGGCTTGTGGGTACCTGCTTGTACATACTGTGCTTCCTTTCTTTTCTGAAACTGAGGATGAAAAAAGCTCCGTCCCGTAACAGGACGAAGCTCATGCATTCGTTAACCACCTCTTACAACATACTTCCCATATGATTCCACATGTGTAATCTCACAGGAGTGATATGCTTCCCGGTAACGGTGGGATTCCGTTCAGAACTACTGGCGTAGGCTTTTGTTCTGACAGCTCAGAAGTGATTTTCACGATTCCCTTACTCGCACCGGTCTCTCACCATCACCGGCTCGCTTTGCCTTTCTGCGGAAAAGTTACTCTCTTCGTCAATGCATTTTTGATACACCGCTATTATATATCTCATTTTTTTACGTTGTCAAGCCGGATGTTGAGATTTCTCAATATAGAAGTGTGGACAAAATCGTAATGTTAAGTTATTTCTATTTGGAGACTTTCATGTTCAAGGTCTTAATTTTATGCGATTTTTAACATTTTAAAGTTTTAAAATGTATTCTGTTTTCTAATGGCACCATTCCGAACATTCCGAACCACCCTTGCCCGACTTCCGGAAGAGAACACTAAAAATAATAAAAGGATGAAACTCTTTTCTTCAAAGTTTCATCCCGGCTAAAATAAATAAGTGATAATTCAGTCATCGACTTCCACTATTTCATAATCGTATTTTTCGTCTTCATCGTAATCATAATCACCTGGATTACTCATATGGAGAATCTCAGCTCCTTCTCGTGAACATGAACAAAGATATAATGCATATTGTTCTGCTGCTTCTTCTGAATCAAAAATCTCATCCTGCTCTTCATCTTCAAAAATAACCTTGTACCGTGCCATTGTTTATTCCTCCTATTTATATGGTCTTAAAAATGTTTTGCCACCTTCTGATACAAGTTCCTCTGCGTGTTCTGAAATATACTTTCCAACACTATGCCACCCCTTTTTGAAGGCAAAGCATAGTTCTCCATCCACAACCTTTGTTGGGCACGTATATTTGCGGCCATTTGATAGAACCTGACACCAATTAAGTACTTTATTTACGCCTAATACCAACATCTATATCCTTTCCTTTCATCAATCATCATTTGGAAGATACCAGCCATGTTCTCTATGAACACCATAACTTTCATTGGAATGATCTTCACTGTTATATCTGTCCCAAGCTCTTTGATTCAGCTCCTCATCAATAGCGTCAATCGCCTCAATTTCTTCGTCAAAATCACCATCCAGAATTGAGCCTGAATCC
>OGOO01002731.1_pt1 | contig 12274 bp, 9 predicted proteins | sample 1552651 | NCBI WGS metagenome assembly OGOO01 (sample SAMEA2580118, study PRJEB22360) | human gut metagenome | biome: human gut; feature: human-associated habitat; material: faeces | place: Denmark | collected 2008/2010 | reverse complement strand
CCCCCGAAACACCGAGCTCTCGAGGCTCGGCTCCTGTCGCAACGATAACTGCCCGAGCGGAATACTGAGCACCAGATGCGCAGGTCAGTAATTTCTTTACAGCGTCAACATTAAGATCGACCACTTCATCGGAAACGCGCTCAGCGCCAAATCTTTCGGCTTGCGACGCCATTGCAAACGAAAGCTCGAACGCATCTACGCCCTCGGCAAAACCCGGATAATTATCGAGTCGCTCCGTTTGGGTCATTTGCCCGCCTGGCCCCATTCGCTCGAAAACCGCCACCGACAATCCAGCGCGAGCCGCATAGAGCGCTGCGGTCATGCCGGCAGGCCCGCTTCCTACTACGGCAACATCGAGCTCGGTTCGTTCATCAATCATGGCGCGACCCCTTTCCTTTAAGAAAAAGGCGGCAAGCATTGATGCCTTGCCGCCTTAGCCGTACATTCGCTTTAAAGCGCCCGCCAAGACGCCATTTTCTCAAAAGGTCCATCGCGATGCGATCAGGGACCCCAATAATTAATCGAGCAACGCGAGCACGTTCGCTTTCGGTTGCGCGCCCATTGCAGTGCGCTTCACCTGACCGCCCTCAAACACCATAAGCGTGGGCACACTCATAATGCCGTAACGCTGGGCGAGATCAAGCGATTGATCGATATCGACCTTGTACACCGCGGCCTTGCCGGCAACCTCGTTCGCCACCTCATCAAGCACAGGAGCGAGCATCTTGCAAGGACCGCACCACGTTGCGAAAAAGTCAACGAGCACAGGGCCGGTCGCCTGCAACACCTTGGAATCGAATTCTTGAGAAGTAATGACCTGAGCCATAACGCCCTCCTTCGTTTGTCGCCTTACATTTGCGACCTCTTAATTGTTACCGATAAGATAGCATATAGAATATGAAAAGCAAGTAAATCTCTGTAACGTTGCCCCAACGTCAACTAAGCAACGCTTGACCCCTGGGCCCGAATTGTTCACCATGGAAACAAAACAGCCTGCCCATGTGTGCAGGAAGCTCTGGGCAGATACGTGAAGCACTCCGATGCGTACCCAGCACCCAGCCCGCCCTTGCGCGCGGGAAGCTCAACCGAAGGAGCAACAATGCAATCATCATACGTCTACGATACCTCCGATCGGGCCCCGGCATACGAAGGCGCCCAAACTGTTAACGTGAACCTCGTTTTGGAGGGCGGCGCAATGCGCGGACAGTTTACTGCAGGCGTGCTCGACTTCTTCATGGACCAAAACCTTTGGTGCGAGCATGTAATCGGCACGAGCGCGGGCGCGTTGAATGGCTACAACTACGTTGCCGGCGAGCTCGGGCGCACCTGCTTTTTGAACACGAAATACTGCGACGACCCGCGCTATCTTTCCATGAAGAATTTTGTACGAACGGGCGATGCCCTCGGTCGCGATTTTGCGTTCCACGAGATTCCCGAAACGCTCGAACCCTTTAACTTCAAGGCATTTCGCGAATCCCCCATGGAGCTCACGACCGTCGCAAGCGACCTTGAAACCGGTGAAGCCGATTACCATGTAATGGAGACCGCCGATGACGAGCGCGATATCGAATACCTACGCGCATCGGCAAGCATGCCTTTGGTGTCGCATATCGTTGAGCTCGACGGCAAAAAGCTGCTCGACGGCGGCCCGTGCGACAGCATACCGCTGCTGCATTCCATGCTCATGGGCAATACCGACAAACACATCGTGGTGCTCACGCAAGACTCGACATTCGTGAAGGGCCCAAACAAAACCATGCCCTTGATCAAGCGCATATATTCCGACTACCCCCGTTTCGTCGATCGCGTCGAATATCGCCATTTCGAATACAACCGCTGCTATCGATGGATCAAACGCCTGCATGACGAAGGCAAAATTTTCATGATTCAACCGAGCGAGCCAGTAACGGTTTCCAGTATGGAACGTGATGCCGACAAACTGTTCGCGCTTTATGAACAAGGTTTACGGGTCGCGGCGGAAAACTGGAACGCACTGCAGGAGTACTTGGAGAAATAACCGCTCGATTTCGTCCGCAGAGGCACCGGCACCAATACAACCGCCTATGCTATTTCCCCGAGCTTGGGCATATATCAGCCAAGAAGCACTCCTGGCATTTCGGGCGACGAGCCACGCAGAATTCGCGTCCAAAATGGACCCACTGGTGATTGATGTACAGCCAATCGGACTGAGGGTAGATTTTCATGAGCTTCGCCTCAACCTTTTCAGGCGTATCGTCGTTGCGCGTCGCAAACCCCAGCTGATGGGCGATGCGGAATACATGCGTATCGACGGCGATGCCCTGAGGGTCTCGAAACGCCTGGCACATAACCACATTTGCCGTTTTGCGCCCCACTCCAGGAAGCTTCTGCAAATCGGCCATAGTACGCGGCACTTCGCCACCAAATTCGGCAAGCACCGTTTGCGCACACGCCTTCAAGTTCTTCGCTTTACTGCGGAAAAACCCGAGCGGATGAATAATCGCCTCTATGTCTTCAATGTTCGCCGCCGCCATGGCCTCTGGAGTGCCGAATCGCGCAAATAATTCGGGGGTCACCTTATTCACGGCCGCATCGGTGCACTGAGCCGACAGAATAACCGCCACGGTAAGCGTAAACGGGTCGACATGATCGAGTGAGCATGCGCCTTCGCCGTAATGCTCGAACATGCGCCGTTCGATTTCGGCAGCACGCTCACGTTTCTGCGTAAGATTCTCACGAGGCATGGCTATTCGTCACCCTTCGCATCAATATCGCTTTCAAGAACCTCGGCCGAATCGCTTCCGCCGCCGATCATGGCGCCAGCAGCACACTGTTCGGCAAGTTCAGCGAACTTCGCTTGCATAGTAGGGTTTTTTCGCGTGAGCTTCTTGATGGTGAGGTCTTGCGCCTTATCGTTGGCCAGGCGCAAATTGCGCTCGCTGCCGAGCAAAGCATCTTTTGTTTTCTGCAAATGGTCGATGGTCTTGTCGATTTCCTCAATCGCCGTTTGGAACTTGCGGCTTGCCAGGTCATAGTTCTTCGAGAACTTCGTTTTGAACTCTTCCATCGAATTTTCGAAGTTCGTGATATCAATATTCTGGTTGCGCACCTCGGCAAGCTGCGTTTTGTATTGCAGCGCCGAAAGCGCAGCATTGCGCAGAATGGAAATAATCGGAATGAAGAACTGCGGGCGAATGACATACATCTTCGGGTAGCGATACCCCATATCGACAATGCCTTCGTTATAAAGCTCGTTGTCGGGCTCGAGCATGGTGCACAATACCGCGTATTCACAACCTTTCTTCGTTCGATCGGAGTCGAGCTTCTTAAAGAAGTCTTCGTTTTTATGTTTGGTTTTCGTTTCGTCGTTCTCGTTCTTCATCTCGAACATAATTGAAACGATTTCTTCGCCGGTTTCGGGGTCGCACTCGCGGAATACGAAGTCGCCCTTCGTGCCTTCGACAATGTCGTTATCTTTTTCAAAGTATGCATGCGGGAACGCCGTAGCTCGAATTTTGTTGAATTCGATTTCGCAGTGCTGTTCGAGCGACTCGCCCACCATTTTCGTCGAAAGACGCGCCTTCATTTCTTTCACGCGGGCAATTTCGTCGTCTTTGTACTTAATGAGTTCATCTTTCTGAGCAAGCTCATGCGTCATTTGCTCGCGCAACGCCGCCTGAGCCTGAGCCGCCTTAGCACGCTCGAGTTCAACAGTCGCCTTCGCTTCGTCACGCTCGCGCTCGGCCTGAACGCGCGCCTGCGACACAGCAAGATCTTTCTCGGCGGCGAACTGCTGCGATTGCGATTCGATTTGCTGCCTCTGGGTTGCGATGGTCTGTTGCAGCTTCGCCGATTCCTCGGCGGCGCGTCGCGACGCCTCAATCTTCTCCAACGCCAACTTCTGCGAGTATTCCTTCGACTGCGATTCGATTTGTTGTTTGAACGCGGCTTCTTGCGAAGCAATCTGGGTTTTCAACGTTGCGATTTCAGCATCGCGTTTCGCGGTGGCATCGATAAGCGACTTTTCATGTTCAGCCTGTGTGGCGCGCTTTTGCGATTCCTGGTCGGCCGAAAGCTTCTCGACTTCGGCCTGAAGCTTGGCAATTTCCGCCTGTTTTTCAGCAAGCGCCGTTTTTATATCGGCATCGGCCTTTTGGCGTTCCGCCTGCTGCACCCGCTGCATTTCTTTCTCGGACGCCTTCGCCGCCTGTTCGCTCTGTTCAAGCGCCGCCGCAAGCTTCGCTTCAAGCTCCGCGATACGCGCCTCGCTTGTGGCCTGGGCGTTTTGCGCCTCGCTTTTCACCTTCGACACGGCAAGCGCCACAGCTTGCTCGTTTTGCTGCTTCAGCATGCCTTCGCGCTGGGCGATTTCCTTATCGAACTCCTGCGTGCGAACCTGACGCACGATGTCGGCGAACCCACGCTCGTCTACCTGGAACACCTCGCCGCAATGGGGGCACTTGATTTCATTCACGTCGCACGCCTTTCAACGAATCGTTTTCTGGCGCTTATTATCGCTCAAAGTCACGTGATATGCGAATGTCTTTTCGAATATCTGTTCGAATTATTCGATGTCGAAGGTATGATGCCCTATCGCGCGCGATTCAACTACAGCACGCAACTCAGCCTGCACCGCCTGCTCGGTATTCGTGCCAATAATGCGCTTCGAAATCTGCTTCACCGCCCAGCGGCCATTCCCCATAGCGCAGCTATGGCCCACCATGCGCAATATCTCGTAATCGTTCATGGAATCGCCGAACGCCATCACGTTTTCAGCCGCAACGCCGTGGGCAGCAAGCACTTGATTAATGCCGGTCGCCTTGTTCACGCCGCGCTGCATCACGTCAATCCATTTCACGCCCGAAGGAGCGAACACGAAATCGGCCTCGAGCTCGCGCGACAGGATATACGCCATGTCCATTTGAGCGCTGTCGCATGAAATCGAGACTTTCACAATCGACGTGTCAGGCGACGGCAAATCGCGCAGCACCAACGGGTTGGGCAAATCTTTGTCGAATTCCGCATCGAAGCATGCGGGGTCGTCGAGCAAATAGCTGTTCGTGCGGTCATACACCACCATGTGAAGGTTGTCGAACTCTTCCACAAGCGCATACAAGCGGCGCAGTGCAGCGTGAGAGAACACTTCGCGATCGACGAGCTTTCCGCGCACGAATACCTGCGCGCCATTGCTCGCAACGAAATCCATGCGATCGGCCACGGGCTCGAAAAACGCGCGCAACGTATCGTAACGACGGCCCGACGCCGCGACGAAGCGAATACCCACGGCATCGAGCGCGCGAACAAGGTCGAATGTTTCAGGGGGAACCTGCGAGCGCTCGTCAAGCAACGTGCCGTCCATGTCGCAGGCAATGAGTTTAATGTCTTCATACGTTTCCATATGCGGGCCTCCTTCAGACTCGCGCCCGAACCCTTCGGGCGACCTAGCAATTCTTCTTGGTGCAGCCATAGTACGGCCCCGCAAAACGAATCGACGCCAAGCATTACCGCTTTGACGTCGATTTGACCGGTTGCGCATATTCGCGCCACGATATGGAAGATGAAAGCCGTGCTCGATTGCACAAAACCGCAGCCCAAAAGCCGACGCGGCCTTTACACACCCAGCTTCTTGCAAATAGCCTCAACAATCTCGTCGACTGGCGAGAGCGTGCCCTTAGCCACATCGCCGCACGCAAGTTTGCCAATACCAGGGCCAACCAGCTCAATGCCACGCGCGGCAAGCGTCGCAAGGTTCGCCTGAGTTGCGGCGTTTTCATACATATGCGTGTTCATCGCCGGGCATACAATAACCGGACACGTCGTTGCCAAAAACGTGGAGGATACCATATCGTCGGCGATGCCGTTGGCAAGCTTCGCGATGATGTTCGCCGTCGCGGGTGCCACGCACATGACGTCGGCCTCCTGCGCAAGCGTGATGTGCTTGATGGACGCATCATAGCTGTAATCGAACGTATCGGTGAACACCATATTCTTGGAAAGCGCTTCAAACGTGAGCGGCGTCACGAATTTCGTCGCATTCTCGGTCATGATGACCTGCACGTCAACGCCGCGCTTGCCCAAATCGCTTACAACCTGGCACACTTTGTACACCGCGATGCCACCCGAAACCGCGATAAGCGCCTTTTTCGCCATGGAACATTCCTTTCCGCAACTCAAATTCCGCAGGCAAGTATAGCCTAAAGAGAAAGGGAACCCACCCGATTGCGAATGAATTCCCCCACATTTCCCTACCGATAAGATAGGGAATTTCAATCAAGCATTCATTTCTGCGTTCTTGCCCATCCCGCATACGCAAGCCAGCACGCAAGACCGTAGCCAGAGCGCGGCAATGACGGTAACAGAACTGAATGCGTTCCCAATCCCCCTAACAAAAGGAGCCGGTATGATCTCCAGCCCCTTCCAACAAAAAGGGCCACGCACAATTCCGACCCTTCCCAACAAAGGAAGCCGAACGCGAAGCCCAACCCTTTCCAGCAAAAAAGGGCCGGCACGAAGCCAACCCTTTTCAATCACAAATCTATGCAGTTTTCGCAGCGCAGTTCAACTACAGAATCTGATCGGTTTCCTTGAACTTCACCACGTCGACCTTCTTGACCGACTTGTAAATGGTCATAGCGCCCCAGTACACAATGCCGGCGAAGATGAGCGAGTTCAGGCCCGGAATGCCGATGGCAAGAATCGAGGAACCCTCGCCCACGCAGAACGCCAGCGCCCACACGGTAAGCGCGATGGGGTTCCACTTCTCAACCTTCTAAGGCAGCTTGCCCGACGGGCGGGCTTCTTCCAGAACAGCACGGTTGCGCTTCAGGATAAAGTAATCAATAACCATGATGCCAGCCGCAGGCGGAATGGCAACGCCGAGCAGCGTCAGGAAGTTCGTGAAGTAGTTGATGATGCCGATAACGGAAAGCAGCGTGCCAATGATGCCGAGCGTCCAAGTCATGACGTTGCGGTTAATCTTCACGTTGAACAGCGCATTAATGGCAGTGGCAACGCCAAGGCCCGACGAATACAGGTTCATGTCGTTGAGCTTAACGGTGGAAGCGACGACGATAATCACGCCCAAAACGCCCGAAGTGGCCATCATAATATCGGTCACGTTGTCGGTGCCGGTTGCGTGAGCCAGAATAACGGCAAGCAGGTTCATGCCGAGCTCACCCACAAAGGTGCCGATGAGGGTCATCCAGAACACCTGGGTGCCATTCTTCAGGTAGCGCGCGTAGTCGGGCGTGCAAATGGCGCCCGCGATAAAGCCGCCAGCGACCATGGTGGTTGCCGTACCGAAAGCCAGCTCGGGACCGGGATGCGGCGAGTTAAGGAATTCGATGAGGCTGTGGTCCTGCAGCACAATGGCAGCAGAAATAACAACGGCGGCAATGAACAGCGGCACGAACACGGTGGCAAAGCGAGCAATCCAACGAATGCCGGCAATAACCAGAAGCGTGATACCCAAGCCGGTAATGATTGCCCAAATGGGGAAATTCAGCACGCCGGTGATGGAAAGCATGCCTTCAGCGAACACGGAGTTCTGAACGCCGAACCAGCCAACCATCGAAATGGCAACGACGCCGCCCAAAATAGCTGAACCATTTTTGCCGAGGCCGCACCAGCGAGACAGCAAGCTCGTCGAAAGGCCTTCGCGAGCGGCCGCGGTGCCGAGTGCCCAGCTTACGACCTGCAGAATAACCGAGCCGAGCATGGTTGCCCAGAATGCGCCCCAAAACGTCATACCATAGCCAAGCGTTGCACCCAAAACCAGCTGGGAGACGCAGCAAATGGCGCCAATACGAATCATCAAAATTTGCCAGAGCGGTTGCTTGGCTCCTTCAGGAACGCGCGACAGTGAGTAGTCGTTGTCGATGGGTTCGTTCGCCATGGAGACCAACCCCCTTCTTTCTTTTGTTAATAGTACTCCGAATATGAAACGATGGTCTTCGAAGCGAACGTCGCGCACCGCAGGCGTGGCCGACCCGCACGCGACGGCCCTTTCGGCGACCGTCAAATTAAAGCGAGATTATACACTGTTACTTTAGTGCGACAGAGTAACAAGTTTGTTAACACCCCTATATATGGGAATTTCTAGCCGTTGAACACAAAAGGGGCCCGAAGGCCCCTTTTTTTGGAAGAGATGTTGCTATTCTACACGACAGGCGAGCGGCTCTTTTGCTCCGCCGAACGGAGAACGATCAGCGTGGCCGCATCGCCGACAGCGTTCGCTCATGCACGAGAAAGCACCCCGTACCGCCTTAATTGACGCCCAGGCTCGAGACCCCGAACCACGTTCGCCGCGCGCTCGGCCGCATAGCCCGCCCCGCGTTTAGCCGCAATCTGGGTTTTCGCTTGGCGGTCAGCCAAACAACCGGTCAGGTCGGGCAACAAGCCAACCAATCAATTAGCGGGCCGGCCGGCCAGTCAGTCAGTAAGCCAACCAGCCAGCCCGTTAACCTGTCAGCCTGCCGCTTACTTCACCTCGTACTGCGGCAAATCTTGCAGCGCGATTACCGGCAAACCATACGGATTCTCGCCAAGCGCTTCAAGCGCGGCCGTAAACGCGCTTGCGCCCGAAAGCGCGGTCACGCACGTCACGCCATGCTTCACGGCTTCGGTGCGCATGAAGTACCCATCGCCACGCGTTTCCGAACCATATGGCGTATTCACGATAAGCGCGATTTCGCCATTGGAAATCATGTCGCCAACATTGGGATGCGGCTCGGAAATCTTGCGTACGACCTCACAGCGCACGTTTCCGCCACGCAGCGTGCGCGCGGTGCCTTCGGTCGACACAATGCGGAAGCCCAAACGCTGAATCGTGCGCGCGATGGGAAGAATGTGACGCTTGTCGCGATCGCATACCGAGATGAACACGGTGCCTTCCTTCGGCAGCTCGTAGCTCACGGCGAGCTGCGTTTTCGCATAAGCCTCGGGATACGTGCTCGCGATGCCCATGACCTCGCCCGTCGATTTCATCTCGGGGCCCAGCACCACGTTCGCGCCCGGGAAACGACCCCACGGCATAACGGCTTCCTTCACGCAGAAGTAATCCATGCGGCGATCGTCAGCCGGCAGGCCCAGGCTTTCGATGCTGCGGCCGCCCATAATGAGCGCCGCGCACTTCGCCAGGGGCACACCGGTCGACTTCGACACGAACGGCACCGTGCGGCTCGCACGCGGGTTCGCTTCGATGACATAAATCGTCTCGCCCTTGATGGCGCACTGCACATTGAGCAGGCCGCGCACGCCCAGGCGCAGCGCCAGGCGGCGCGTGATGTCGCGCAGCTCGCCGACCAAACGGTCGCTGAACGAGAACGGCGGAATGCAGGTGGCCGAGTCGCCCGAGTGAATGCCAGCTTCCTCAATATGCTCGAGCACGCCGCCCACATACACCTGCTCGCCGTCGCACAGCGCGTCAACGTCGCATTCAATGGCGCCCTCGAGGAAACGGTCCAAATACACCGGATGATCAGGAGAGATGCGCGTTGCCTCGGCCATAAAGGTGCGCAGGTGAGACGGGTCGTAGGCGATTTCCATGCCGCGGCCGCCGAGCACGTAGCTCGGACGAACGAGCAGCGGGAACCCAATGCGATTGGCGACGCGTTCGGCTTCCTCGAAGCCCGTGGCCATGCCTGCAGCAGGGTACGTGATGTCGAGCTCGTCGAGCACCGCGCTGAAACGTTCGCGGTCTTCGGCCAGGTCAATCGCCTCGGGACTCGTGCCCATAATGGTCACGCCCGATTCCTGAAGCGCGTGCGCGAGCTTCAGCGGCGTTTGGCCGCCGAGCGTCACCACAACGCCGTCGGGCTGCTCGACATCAACGATGTCCATGACGTCTTCGTAGGTGAGCGGCTCGAAATACAGGCGGTCGCTCGTGTCGTAGTCGGTGGACACGGTTTCAGGGTTGCAGTTCACCATGATGGTTTCGTAGCCGGCCTCATGCAGCGCGTAGCTCGCATGCACGCAGCAGTAGTCGAACTCAATACCCTGGCCAATGCGGTTGGGACCTGCGCCCAAAATCATGGCTTTGGGCTTGTCGACGGGCACGATTTCAGAATCGCCGAAGCTCGGCGCCGCGCCCGCAGCCGCAACATGGGGCGTTTCGTAGGTCTTGTAGTGGTATTCGGTTTTGCCCGCGAATTCGGCCGCGCACGTGTCGACGGCCTTGAACGTAGGCACGACGCCCAGACCCTTGCGATAGGCGCGCACAATAACTTCCTTCGTGCCCGTGAGGTGGGCGATTTGAGCATCGGAAAAACCGTATTGTTTCGCGATGCGCATTGCCGGCGCGTCGAGGTCTTCAAGGCGCAGACCTTCGAGCTGATTTTGCACAGCGGCCATATCGGCGATGCGATGCAGGAACCACGGGTCGATGCCGCACGCCTCATGCACCGCGTCAACGGTCCAACCGCGACGCAGAGCCTCGGCCACATAGAAGATGCGGTCTTCCGTGGGGCGTGCCACGCATTCGTCGAAATGCTCTTCGTCGAAATCGTCTTTGCCATCGGCACCCAGACCCGCGCGGCCGTTTTCCAGCGAGCGCATGGCCTTGCCGAACGCTTCCTCAAACGTGCGGCCGATGCTCATGATTTCGCCCACGGCCTTCATACGCGTGGACAGCGTGGTGTCGGTACCCTTGAATTTCTCGAATGCGAAACGCGGCACTTTCACCACGCAATAGTCGATAGAGGGCTCGAAGCATGCTGGCGTGACGCGTGTGATGTCGTTCGTGATTTCATCGAGCGTGTAGCCCACGGCCAGGCGCGCAGCAGCTTTCGCGATGGGGAAACCGGTCGCCTTCGACGCGAGCGCCGATGAGCGGCTCACGCGCGGGTTCATTTCGATGACGATCAGGCGGCCGTTTTTCGGGTTGAGCGCGAACTGCACGTTCGAGCCGCCCGTTTCGACGCCGATTTTCTCCAGAATCGCGAGCGAGGCCACGCGCATGCGCTGGTATTCCACATCGGAAAGCGTTTGCGCAGGCGCCACCGTAATAGAGTCGCCGGTATGCACGCCCATGGCGTCAACGTTTTCGATGGAGCACACGATGATGCCGTTGCCGGCCTTATCGCGCATGACTTCCATCTCGTATTCTTTCCAGCCGATGATGCTTTCTTCCACAAGCACCTCGCCGGCGGGAGAAAGCTCCAGACCCTGCGCCACAATCTCGCGCAGCTCCTGCTCGTCGTAGGCGATGCCGCCGCCCGCGCCGCCGAGCGTGAAGCTCGGGCGAAGCACGCAGGGATAGCCCACCTTACCGGCAAGCCCAACGGCGTCTTCAACCGAATACGCATAGCCGCTGCGCGCGCATTCCAAACCAATTTCTTCCATGGCCTCGGCGAACAGCTTGCGGTCTTCGCCGCGCTCAATGGCCGCCAAATCACAGCCAATCATTTCAACGCCATAGCGATCGAGCACGCCCGATTTCGCCAGCTCAACGGCCGCATTCAGGCCCGTTTGGCCGCCAAGGGTAGGCAGCAGGGCGTCGGGATGTTCTTTAGCGATAACGCGCTCGATGAACTCAGCGGTAATGGGCTCCACATAGGTGCGGTCGGCCAAGCTGGGATCGGTCATGATGGTAGCGGGGTTCGAATTTACGAGCACCACTTCGTAGCCGTCTTCCTTGAGCACCTTGCACGCCTGAGCACCCGAGTAGTCGAACTCGCACGCCTGGCCAATAACGATGGGGCCCGAGCCAATAACGAGAATGCGTTTGATGTCGGTACGTTTGGGCATTGTCTAGGCCTCCTTCGAGCCGAAGACCCAACCAGCGAGGCGGTCTTGCGAAATGTTGATGTTCAGGTAGTCGGCGTCGCCGTCCATCAGGCGGCAAAACGCCGTGAACAGGTAGTGCGCATCGGTGGGACCAGGATTGGCCTCGGGATGGTACTGCACCGAGAATGCATTCTGGTCGAGCAGCTGAATGCCTTCGCAAGTGCCGTCGTTCAAGTTGACGTGCGTCAGGCGAATGCGACCGAAACGCTCGTTTTCAACGACGGGGGCAATGCGGCGCTGCGACCAGAAGCGAAGGTCGCCGTCGGCAGGATGCTCGGCCACGCCGCCCGAAAGTTCGGGCACAAGCTTGCCGAGGCTCGGGAACACCAGGCCGAAGCCGTGGTTCTGCGCCGTGACGGAGCAGGTGCCGCGCGCCAGATCCTTGACCGGGTGGTTCGCGCCGTGGTGGCCGTATTTCATCTGCACCGTGCGCCCGCCCATCGCCAGCGCCATCAGCTGATGGCCCAGGCAGATGCCGAACACCGGCTTTTTGCCCATCAGCTCGCGGATA
>OGOO01002728.1_pt1 | contig 12283 bp, 7 predicted proteins | sample 1552651 | NCBI WGS metagenome assembly OGOO01 (sample SAMEA2580118, study PRJEB22360) | human gut metagenome | biome: human gut; feature: human-associated habitat; material: faeces | place: Denmark | collected 2008/2010 | reverse complement strand
AAACATCGACATCACGGGCGTCTCGATGACGTCACTGAAATGATGTCCCAGGGCAATTTTGTTGCAGCCAAGCTCCTGTGCCTTGCTGTATAAATAGCCCCGGCGCATGCGTGCACATAGATAGCACGGATTTTTTTCGCTCGTATTGGCAACCGCAAAGACATCCGTCTCAAAAACCGTGATCGGGATATGTAAAAGCTCTGCGTTGCTCTCTATTTTCTGTCGGTTGATCTCGTTGTAGCCAGGGTCCATGACAAGAAAAACCAGCTCAAATTTCACCTTGCTGTGACGCTGCAGCTCCTGCATCAGCTTTGCCATCAGCATCGAATCCTTTCCGCCCGAAATACAGACGGCGATCTTATCTCCCTCGTTTACCAGCTCATACCGCTGTACCGCCTCGATAAAGGGTCGCCAGATCTCCTTGCGGAATTTTTTAATAATGCTTCTTTCTATATTCTGGTAAGGCTCCAGTTCTCTTGCCATAGTTTTACTCTCTTTCTTTACAACACTCCAAAAACACCTGCAAAAAGGTATCCAGCTCTTTTTTCGTCGTCAGATGGCTTAAGCTGATCCGGAAAGAATTCATCGCCCGATTTCTATCTCGGCAGACCGCATAAACCGCCTTTGACGGCGTACCTTCTACCGCGCAGGCAGACTTGACTGACACGCAGATGCCCTTTTCATTCAATGCCTGCTGCATGCGCGTCCCGCGGATTCCCTTTACACTCACGTTCAAAATATGCGGCACTGCGTCCTCCGGGCTGTTGATTGACACACCCGGAATTTTGGACAGTTCCTCCCTTAAAAACCGGTTATATCCGGACACCGTTTCATATCGTTCCTTCTGATGGCTGATTGCATCTGACAGCGCACATTTAGCTGCCGCCGCAAGGCTGAGGGCAGGCGTCCCGCTACGGTAAATCGTCGTGCTGTGCCCGCCGTGGATCAGCGGCTCCAAAATCAGGTCCTTTTTCTTATATAAAATGCCGCTTCCGTTTAAACCGTAAAATTTATGCGGTGTAAAACTCAACGTATCGATCCCGTCCAGACAGACCGGAATTTTCCCCATCGCCTGCGTCGCATCCACATGCAGACGGCAGCCCGGGAAGTCTCTTAATATCTCTGCAATCTCTGAAACCGGCTGAATTGTCCCCAACTCACTGTCCACCAGACAGACAGATACTAGAATCGTGTCCCGGCGCAGAAGCTCCCGCAGATGCTCTAAATCGATTTTTCCGTTTCGGTCAATGTCGACCAGATCCACCTCAAAGCCCTGCTCCTGCAGCGCAGTCAGACACCCGCCCACCGAAGAATGCTCCAGCGCAGTGGAAATAATATGCATGCCTCTCGAACGCGCCAGCGCAGCGATTCCTTTTAACGCCGTATTGTTGGATTCGCTTGCACAGGAAGTATATATTATCTCCTCCGGCGCAGCCCCCATCAGCCCGGCGATCGATACCGTAATCTCATCCATCCGCTTCTTGGCGGCTTTTCCGGCATCGTGCGTGGAATTCGGGTTTCCAAAAAACTCCCGCTCCGTCTCACAAAAACACCGGAGCACATCCTCCGAAACCGGCGTATTTGCCGAATAATCCAGATAGATCATTATGCCTGTTCTCCCCGCACGCCTGTTAAATCTCTCACAATCTCACCTGCCACGATCAGCCCAGCAACCGCAGGCACGAACGCATTGCTTCCGGGGACCTGTCTCCTCTGAGTACATTTCCGCGCTGTTCCGGGCGGGCAAATGCAGTTTGTCTTACAGCTGATCGCCATTTCGTCCACCGGCGTCATAGCTGGCTCTTTGGAATATACAACCTTTAAATGGCGCACTCTTCTTTTTTTGAGCTCCCGCCGCATGACGCGCGCCAGCGGACAGCCGGACGTCTTATAAATATCCGCCACCTCAAACGCGGACGCATCCATCTTGTTGCCCGCTCCCATGCAGCTGATGATCGGCGTATTGCTCTTTTGTGCCTGCATCACCAGCTCGATTTTACCGGTCACGGTATCGATTGCGTCCACAACATAGTCATACTGGGAAAAATCGAACTGATCCGCCGTATCCGGCATGTAAAACATTTTGTAGGTATGGACCACGGCATCCGGGTTGATCTCCAAAATCCGCTCTTTTGCCACGTCTACTTTATATTTTCCGACGGTTTTGCGAGTTGCAATGATCTGTCTGTTCAAATTCGTCAGACAAACTTTATCGTCATCGATCAGGTCAAGGGTTCCAACGCCGCTTCTGGCAAGCGCTTCTACCGTATACCCGCCGACGCCGCCAATGCCAAACACAGCAACTCTTGCATTTTTCAGACGTTCCATTCCGTCTTTCCCCAACAATAATTCCGTTCTTGAAAACTGATTTAACATGTATTTCTCCCGTTCTTGAAAACTCCTGACAGCATTTTTAAATGTACCCCACTATTCCTACCTTGTCAATAGGAAAGTACGCGCCTCAGAGTTCGGAAAACCAGATCACCTTCGCTGGATTCGACGGATGTGCCCCGATATGCTTTTCCATCCATACCATGTTATACCAGCGGTCGAACTTATACCCGCACTGGTAAAACTCCCCAACCATCCGGTAGCCAAGGTGCGTATGGAAGCGTACGCTGTCTTTGTTCAGATGCTCGTCCTCTGTTTCCGGATAGGCGATGCAGGCGTTTAAATTCAGGATATGCTGCCGGGAAAGTTGTTCTTCCAACGCTTTATACAGAGCTTTCCCGATTCCTTCTCCTTTCTGAAGCTCTGAGACGTAGATGGAGGTCTCCACCGCCCAGTCATAGGCGGCGCGGGTACCGAACGGCCCGGCGTAAGCGTAACCGACGAGCTCGCCGCCGCGCTCCGCAACCAGATACGGATACCGGCGGAGCGTGGCGCGCATGCGCGCGGCAAATTCCTCGACATCCGGCACGGTGTACTCGAATGTGATGGCCGTCTTTTCCACATACGGTGCGTAAATTTTTCGCAGTGCGGGCGCGTCGCTCAGGCGCGCAGCGCGGATGCGCAGCGCATTGTCGTCCATGTTCTCCTCACTTTCCGCTGTCGCCGTAGTTTGCGAGCACGCGCGCGGACGGATCGTCCACGTCGCAGCCGGCCCACGACTTGTTCGGCATCCAGAAATCGGCGATCATGTGCGCCTGACCGGGGTAATACTGCTCGAACAGCTCGCGGTAGAGCAGCGATTCCTTGGTGAACGGCTGCGCAAAGTCGTACTTCCGGCGCAGGGTCTCAAATTCCTCGTCCGTGTACTTCTGCTCGGCGTACGCCTTGAGATCGTCGACCATGGAGTGGCCGACCGCGTCGCTAAAGGCCGCCTTCTCGCGCATGAGGATATCGTGCGGCAGCCAGTCGCCCTCAAAGGCGTGGCGCAGCAGATACTTGCCCTTGCCGTAGACGTTGCACTTCTTGGCCGGGTCGATGGACATGACATACTGCACGAAGTCCAGATCGCCGAACGGCACGCGGGCCTCGAGACTGTTGACGGAGATGCAGCGGTCGGCGCGCAGGACATCATACATATGCAACTCGCGGATGCGCTTGGCGGATTCCTCCTGAAACGCCTCCGGGCTGGGCGCGAAGTCGGTGTACTTATAGCCGAAGAGCTCATCGGAGATCTCGCCTGTGAGCAGCACGCGCAGGTCGGTCTGCTCGTGGATGGCCTTGCAGACAAGGTACATGCCGATGCTCGCGCGGATGGTCGTGATATCATACGTGCCGAGCAGCGCCACGACCTCCGGCAGCGCCTGGATGACGTCCTCGGGCGTGATGATGACCTCGGTGTGGTCGGCGTGCAGATACTCCGCCACCTCGCGGGCGTACTTGAGGTCGATGGCATCGCTGCGCATGCCGATGGCGAACGTGCGGATGGGCTTTTTGAGCAGCTTTGCCGAGATGGCGCACACGAGGCTGCTGTCCAGACCGCCGGAGAGCAGGAAACCGAGCGGCGCGTCGGCATCCAGCCGCTTTTCCACGCCGGCGATGAGCTTTTCACGGATGTGGGTGCAGACGGTCTCCAGATCGTCCTCGCAGACGGCATCCACCTGCGTCATGTCGCGGTAGCAGGTGAACTTGCCATCGGCATAATAGTGTCCGGGAGGAAACGGCATCACATCGTGCACGAGGCCGACGAGGTTTTTCGCCTCGCTGGCAAAGACGATCGCGCCCTCGGCGTCATAGCCGTAGTACAGCGGGCGGATGCCGATGGGGTCGCGCGCCGCGACAAGGCCGCCGCGCCTGGCATCATAGATGACCATGGCGAACTCCGCATCCAGTCCGCGGAACATGTCCAGCCCCTCGCGCTCGTAGAGCGGGAGCAGGATCTCACAGTCGGACTCGCTCTCGAACGTCTCGCCCTCGGCGATGAGCCGCTCGCGGATGGGCCGGAAACCATAGATCTCGCCGTTGCACACGAGCGCGCTGCCATCGCGCGTGAACGGCTGCATGCCCTCCGGGTGCAGGCCCATGATGGCCAAACGGTGGAAGCCGCGCGTCGCCGCGCCGATGTGGAGCATGCGCGTATCGTCCGGGCCGCGGGAAATGGTCTTGTCAAAGCCGGCGCGCAGATCCTGCGCGGAGATGGACGAGCCGAGATAACCGATGATGGAACACATGATTTTTTCCTCCTGAATACATCAAAAAATACGCAGCTACCATCCAACAATAGGACGAGTAGCTGCGTATCGTGGTGCCACCTATTTTACTTCTCACGGGTTCTAACAAACCGCACCGGGATAACGTCCGGCTTTGACGGCGCACCTACTGAGGCTCTCGCCTGTTCAGGTTGCAGCTCGGGAGTGTTCTTCACACAGGCTCTGTTATGCGGCTCGCACCGTCCCGCACTCGCTGGAAATGATCGCCCGTGCTACTTTTCTCCGTCAATGCTTTTGACAGAAGTATGAAAATGAAAGAAGAGAGAAAAAAGAAAGAGTAAGCGTTTTTTACCGCACGCTGAACAGCAGCTCGCCGTAGGACGGGACCGGCCACTTGTCAGACGGCGTCATGGTCTCGAGCTGGTCGATCGTGATGCGCAGCTCCGCCATGGCGGAGAAGACCTTGTCGCGGTAGTAGTTGGCCAGTGCCTGGCTGCCCTCGACGGTCTTGGCGCCCATGAGCGCCTCATCCAGGCGGCGGACCTTGCGGTAGGCATCGCCCAACAGCGCGGACATTTCAGGGATGATGCTCTCCTCATACGAGCAGTCCGCCGTGACGGACACGGCGTGGATCGCCGTGGCGGTCTCGGACAGCTCGCGCAGATAGCTGCTGACGGCGGGCATGATGTCGCGCCGCGCCATCTCGAGCATCGTCAGCGCCTCGATGTTGAGCACCTTGCTGTAGTTTTCGAGGTGGATCTCGTAGCGGGCCTCCATCTCGGTGCGGGTGTAGACACGGTGCTTGGTGAACAGCGCCACGTTCTTGTCGGCAAGGTAATACGGCAGTGCCTCCGGCGTCGTGCGCAGGTTCAGCAGGCCGCGGCGCTCAGCCTCCGCCAGCCAGGCGTCGTCATAGCCGTTGCCGTTGAAGAGGATGCGCTTGTGCTTGATGAGCACGCTGCGGATGAGCGCCTGCAGGTCGGCCTCGAAGTCCTTGCTGCCCTCGAGCGCGTCAGCAAACTGCTCGAGGCTCTCGGCGACCGCCGTGTTGAGCACGACGTTGATGCCGGAAATGGAGGCCGAGGAGCCGGGCATACGGAACTCGAACTTGTTGCCGGTGAACGCAAACGGAGAGGTGCGGTTGCGGTCGGTCGTGTCCTTGGGGAAACGCGGCAGCGCATGCACGCCGATCTTCAGCAGCTCCTTTTCCTGTCCGGCATAGGGCGTCTCGTTGACGATGGCGTCGAGAATGCTCTCGATCTCGTCGCCGACGTACATCGACACGACGGCCGGGGGCGCTTCGTTCGCGCCGAGACGGTGGTCGTTCGCGGCCGACGCCACGCTGATGCGCAGCATATCCTGATAATCATCCACCGCCTGGATCACCGCGCACAGGAAGAGCAAAAACTGTGCGTTCTCGGCCGGCGTCTCGCCGGGCTCGAGCAGGTTCATACCGGTGTTGGTGGTCAGGGACCAGTTATTGTGCTTGCCGGAACCGTTGACGCCGGCAAACGGCTTTTCGTGCAGCAGGCAGACCATGCCGTGGCGCGCGGCCACCTTCTGCATGATCTCCATCGTCAGCTGGTTCTGGTCGGCAGCGATGTTGCCGGTCGTGAACACCGGCGCGAGCTCGTGCTGCGCGGGCGCCACTTCGTTGTGCTCGGTCTTGGCGTAAACGCCGAGCTTCCAGAGCTCCTCGTCCAGATCCTTCATGAACGCCGCAACGCGCGGCTTGATGCTGCCGAAATAGTGATCGTCCAGCTCCTGGCCTTTCGGCGGCTTGGCGCCGAAGAGCGTGCGGCCGGTGTAGATCAGATCCTTGCGCTTGTCATACACGGATTTGTCGACCAGGAAGTACTCCTGCTCGGGGCCGACGGTCGTGCGCACGGCGGTCACGTCCTCGTTGCCGAACAGGTGGATCACACGCAGGGCCTGACGGTTGAGCGCCTCGGCGCTGCGCAGCAGCGGCGTCTTTTTATCGAGCGCCTCGCCGCCGTAAGAGCAGAACGCCGTCGGGATGCACAGCACACCGTCCTTGATAAAGGCATAGGACGTCGGGTCCCATGCGGTGTAGCCGCGCGCCTCAAACGTTGCGCGCAGGCCGCCGGACGGGAAGCTGGACGCATCCGGCTCGCCGCGGACGAGCTCCTTGCCGGAAAACTCCATAATGACCTGACCGCCGCCGCAGGGCGAAATGAAGCTGTCGTGCTTCTCGGCGGTGATGCCGGTCATCGGCTGGAACCAGTGCGTGAAGTGCGTGGCGCCCTTTTCGATCGCCCAGTCCTTCATGGCATTGGCCACAATGCGCGCGGCGTCGTCATCAAGACGCTTGCCATTTTCCATCGTCGCCTGCACCTGCCGGTACGTTTCCTTCGGCAGACGCTCGCGCATGACTGCATCGTTAAATACCATGGATCCAAAAATGTCAGAGATCTTTTCCATCTCGCATGGTCCCCTTTCCGTATTTCAAATCAGTATCAACAACAAAAAACGGCACTGGTGCCCGGAGATCTTGTGCTCTCCACGACGCCATTGCCGTTTCAATGTAGCAAAATATACGCCTGTTGCGGAAAAATGTCAAGCTGGAAAAACGCAATTTCTTTCGGCGGATTCCACAGATTTTTCGGCAAAATTGCCCGTTTTTTTATCCTTGACACGTGCAAATGCCGTGGTGTATTATATACATGGATTTTGATTGGCAAAATTCTGCGTGCTGTTTTTGCGGCCGCAGGCATAAGTTCATATGGTAACTTTTCGAGAACGCTGACGTTTCACGATGACCTGGGGGAAAGTGCCCCTTATCGGCATCGGAAGCGTCTTTTTTGTTTTTCCGCACCAACTTCTGATTCGAGGTGACTGCTATGAACACGTCGCTGCATACCGTGCGCGCGCTCCTGGTCTCCAGTTCCGAGGCGCAGACCCAACGCATCAGCGCCCTGCTCACACGGGCGCACATCGTCCCGTTCGATCACGCAGGCAGCGCGCGGCAGGCGCTCGAACAGTTTGACGCAGGCGGCATCGACGGTGTGCTCATCGCCGAGCCCATCGCCGGCAGCTCCGGCCAGGAGCTGGCGCTGCAGCTCAAAAAGCGGCACTGCATGGCCGTGCTGCTGCTGGCCGCACCGGAACACGCGGACACGGACGCCGCCCTGCTCGAACAGTCCGGCGTGCTGGTGCTGCCGAACGACGCGCCGGAGTCGCTCATCGTGCAGACCATCCGGCTGCTGACCGCCGTGCGCATCCAGCTCGAGCAGATGCAGCACAAGACGGAAAAGCTCGAGGCGAAGGTCGCCGATATCCGCATCATCAACCGCGCGAAGCTCCTGCTCGTGCAGCACCTGCAGATGACGGAGACGGAGGCGCACAAATACATTGAGAAACAGGCAATGGACACCAGTATGCGCCGGCGGACCATTGCGGAAAATATCATTCGTACCTATGAAGATTGAGGAGTGTGGACCATGACCAAGTACATTTTTGTGACCGGCGGCGTTGTCTCCGGACTCGGCAAAGGCATCACGGCGGCTTCGCTCGGCCGTCTGCTCAAGGCACGCGGCCTGAAGGTCGCCGCGCAGAAGCTTGACCCCTATATCAATGTCGACCCCGGCACCATGAGCCCGTATCAGCACGGCGAGGTGTACGTTACCGAGGACGGCGCGGAGACCGATCTCGACCTCGGCCACTATGAGCGCTTCATCGACGAGGATCTGAACAAATACTCCAACCTCACGACCGGCAAGGTGTACTGGAACGTGCTCAACAAGGAGCGCCGCGGCGAGTACCTCGGCGAGACGGTGCAGGTCATTCCGCACATCACGAATGAGATCAAGGACTTTATTTATAGTGTCGGCAGCAAGACGAATGCCGACGTCGTCATCACGGAGGTCGGCGGCACGACCGGCGACATCGAGAGCCAGCCGTTTCTCGAGGCCATCCGCCAGGTCGGGCTGGAGGTTGGGCGCGAGAACGCGCTCTACATCCACGTGACGCTCGTGCCGTATCTGCACGGCAGCGAGGAGCACAAGACCAAGCCCACGCAGCACTCGGTCAAGGAGCTGCAGGGCATGGGCATTTCCCCGGACATCATCGTGCTGCGCTGCGATGAGCCGCTCGAGGAGTCCATCTTCCGCAAAATCTCCCTGTTCTGCAACGTCAAGCCCGACTGCGTGATCGAAAACATGACCATCCCCGTGCTGTATGAGGCACCGGTCATGCTCGAAAAGAACCGCTTTTCCGAGATCGTCTGCCGTGAGCTGCACATCGACGCGCCCGCGCCGGATATGACCGAGTGGGACGCCATGCTCGAGAGTATCCGCAGCCGCTCGCACCGCGTGACGATCGGCCTCGTGGGCAAATATGTGCAGCTGCACGACGCGTATCTGTCCGTCGCCGAGGCGCTGCGCCACGCCGGCTATGTCTACGGCACGCGCGTGGACATTCAATGGATTGACAGCGAGACGATCACGCGCGATAATGTAGAGGAAGTGCTCGGCAGCTGCGACGGTATTCTCGTGCCCGGCGGCTTCGGCAACCGCGGCATCGAGGGCAAGATCGCGGCTGCGCACTACGCCCGCACGCACAACATCCCCTATCTCGGCATCTGCCTGGGCATGCAGATCGCGGTCATCGAGTTCGCGCGCTCCGTCTGCGGCCTCGCCGACGCCAACTCCGGCGAGTTTGACGAGGGCAGCACGCACAAGGTCATCGACTTCATGCCCGACCAGAGCGACGAGATCAACAAGGGCGGCACGCTGCGCCTCGGCGCATATCCGTGCCATATCGTGCCCGGCACAAAAATGGCGGAGTGCTACGGCACGCTGGACATCTCCGAGCGCCACCGCCACCGGTACGAGTTCAACAACGACTACCGCGCGCTCATGCAGGAAAAGGGACTCGTGCTCTCCGGCCTGTCGCCGGACGGCCACATCGTGGAGACCGTCGAGATCCCCGAAAACGACTTTTATATCGGCGTTCAGTACCACCCCGAGTTCAAGAGCCGCCCGAATAAGGCGCACCCCCTGTTCAAGGGCCTGATCTCGGCGGCGCTGCGCCACGCAGAGAGAGGATAAGCATGCACGACCGCTACGTCAATCCCCTGTGCACCCGCTACGCCGGGCGCACGATGCAGCACATTTACTCCGACGACAACAAATTTTCCACCTGGCGCAGGCTCTGGGTCGCGCTGGCCGAGAGCGAGCAGGAGCTCGGTCTGCCGATCACGGACGAGCAGATTCAGGAGCTGCGCGCGCACATCACGGACATCGACTATGACTACGCCGCGGCGCGCGAGCACGAGGTGCGGCACGACGTCATGGCCCACGTGCTGACCTACGGCGCGTGCTGCCCGGAGGCAAAGCCCATTCTGCACCTCGGCGCCACGTCCTGCTACGTCGGCGACAATACGGATATCATCCTCATGCGCGAAGCGCTCGAGCAGATCCGCAGCCTGCTGGTGAACGTCATTCAGGCGCTCGCGGACTTCGCCGAGTCGCACAAGGCGGAGCCGACGCTCGCCTACACGCACTTTCAGGCCGCACAGCCGACGACCGTCGGCAAGCGTGCCACGCTCTGGGCACAGGATCTACTGATGGATCTCGAGCAGCTGGAGTTTCAGCTCGGCAATCTCAAGCTCCTCGGCTGCAAGGGCACGACCGGCACGGGCGCGAGCTTCCTCGCCCTGTTTGACGGCGACGAGCAGAAGGTCGTCGCGCTCGAGCAGAAGATCTGCGAAAAGATGGGCTTTCCCGGCGCGTACCCCGTCAGCGGCCAGACCTATTCGCGCAAGGTGGACTTTCAGGTGCTGCAGGTGCTGTCCGGCATCGCGCAGAGCGCCTCGAAGTTTTCCAGCGACATCCGCCTGCTGTCCCACCTCAAAGAGGTGGACGAGCCGTTCGAGAGCGGCCAGATCGGCTCCTCGGCCATGGCCTATAAGCGCAACCCCATGCGCAGCGAGCGCATCGCCTCCCTGTCGCGCTACGTCATCTGCGACCTGCAGAACGCCGCCGTCACGGCCAGCGCCCAGTGGTTTGAGCGCACGCTCGACGACTCGGCCAACCGCCGCATCAGCATCCCGGAAGCATTTCTTGCCACCGACGGTATCCTGACGCTGTACCTCAACGTCATCCGCGGGCTGACCGTGTACCCGAAAATGGCCGAAAAGCATCTGGCCGACGAGCTGCCGTTTCTCGCTACGGAGAACATCCTCATGTACTGCGTCAAGGAAAAGGGCGGCGACCGGCAGGCCTTGCACGAGGCCATCCGGCAGCACAGCGTCGCCGCCGGCAAAGAGGTCAAGCTCCATGGCGGCAGCAACGACCTGCTCGAGCGCATCCTGGCTGACCCGATCTTCGGGCTCACGCGCGCGGAGCTCAATAAACTTGTTGACCCCCATGCCTTCACCGGCATGGCCGTACACCAGACCGAGACGTTCCTGCGCGAGCAGGTCGCGCCGGTCCTGAACAAATATACAGCACTGCTCGGATGCGACGCATCCGTAAACGTGTAAAAGAAACAGGAGGTTTCTCAACAATGCTGACATCCATCGTAGGCATCAACTGGGGCGACGAGGGCAAGGGCCGCATGGTCGACCTGCTCAGCCAGAAGTATGACGTCGTCGTACGCTATCAGGGCGGCAACAACGCCGGCCACACCGTCATCAACGACAAGGGCAAGTTCGTGCTCAATCTCATGCCGTCCGGCATTCTGCGCGACGAGACCGTGAACGTGCTCGGCCCCGGCATGGTCATTGATACGGAGCACATGTTCCACGAGGTCGCGCGCCTGAGAGAAGGCGGCATCACCATCACACCGGAGCACCTGAAGATCAGCGACAAGGCCGTCATCTGCATGCCGTACCACAAGCTGCTTGACTGCCTGGAAGAGGACCGTCTGGCGGACAAGAAGTTCGGCTCCACCCGCCGCGGCATCTCCCCCGCCTACTCGGACAAGTACATGAAAAAAGCGCTGCGCATGGGCGAGCTGGCCGACCGCGACGCGCTCAAGGCCCGCCTGACCGATATTCTTGAGTGGAAGAATCTCTTCGTCGTCAACGGCTATCACCACGATCCCATCGATCTCGACGAGATGATGGACTGGATCGACACCTACGCCATGCCGTTCAAGGACTATGTCTGCGACACGACGGATTACCTCACCGAGGCCATTGAGGACAACAAGTCCCTGCTCTTCGAGGCCCAGCTCGGCGCGCTGCGCGACATTGACTACGGCATCTATCCGTACACCTCCGGCTCTTCGACCATCGCGGCCTACGCGCCCATCGGCGCGGGCATCCCGGAGGCGCGGCTCGACACGATCATCGGCATCATGAAGGCCTACTCCACCTGCGTAGGTGAGGGCCCGTTCACCTGCGAGATGTTCGGCGACGAGGCTGCCGCGCTGCGTGACGCCGGCGGCGAATACGGCGCCGCGACCGGCCGCCCGCGCCGCGTGGGCGGGTTCGACGTGGTCGCCTCCCGCTACGGCGTGAAGATGCAGGGCTGCACCAGCATCGCGCTGACGAAGCTCGACGTGCTGTCCTACCTGGACAAGATCCCCGTGTGCGTCGCCTACGACATCGACGGCGAGCGCGTGGAGCGCTTCCCCATCGGCGTGAAGCTGGCCAAGGCCAAGCCCATTTACGAGTATCTGCCCGGCTTCCACTGCGACATCTCCGGCTGCCGCACGGT
>OGOO01002723.1_pt1 | contig 12315 bp, 12 predicted proteins | sample 1552651 | NCBI WGS metagenome assembly OGOO01 (sample SAMEA2580118, study PRJEB22360) | human gut metagenome | biome: human gut; feature: human-associated habitat; material: faeces | place: Denmark | collected 2008/2010 | reverse complement strand
GTTCTGGCTGGCCCCTGCGCGCCCCAGCAGCTTTTTGCCACCCGCCGTACCCAGATACAGGTCGCCGGCGTCGATCATGGAGGCGATCTCTTCGTGGGGCAGAACCTTCATGATGGCAAAGTTGAAGAGGGCGTAGAGAATCGTAACGCCGCCGATGCCGATGATAAGGGCCAGGGGCAGATTCTTGCGGGGGTTCTTCATTTCCTCGGCCACGGTGTTCAGGTTGGTCCAGCCCTCATAGGCCCAGAGGGAGGCCACCACGGCCAGAGCGATCATGCTGAAAACGCTGGTGTTGTTCTCGGCAGCATAGACGCTGGCAGAGCCAAAGGACAGGTCGGGGGTAACATGGCCGACAAACAGGGCTGCCAGCAGAATGATGGCAACGGGCACCATCTTGGCGACCATGGAGACATTCTGCACCACGGAGGCCAGCTTAACGCCCACCATGTTATAGGCGGTGATACCGAAGATGAGTACAACGGCAGCAATCTTGCAGCCGAAGTCGCTGAGGTGGAAAATGGGCTGGAACACGCCCATCATAGCCAGGGCCAGAGCAGCCACGGAGCCGGGGCCACCGATGAGCCAATCCACAAAGCCGTTCATGAAGCCCACGATGGGATGATAGGCCTCATTCAGGTAGACCACACGGCCACCGGACTGGGGCATAGCCGCGCCCATTTCCGCATAGGCCAAACCGCCAAACAGGGAAATGACACCGCCGATGATCCAGCACAGCAGAGCCAGACCGCTGTTCATACCCACGCGCTGCAGCACATAGGCGCCCAGGTAGAAGATACCGGAGCCGATCATGATACCAGCAATAATGCTAACACCACCAAAGGCACCTATTTCTCGCTTGAGTTCTGTTTTTTCTGTTGTCAAATCGTTGATAGTTTCTTTTTTCATGGGATGCGCCTCCTTTTCCAGCTATAAAAATAGCCTGAATGTAAATTTATTGTAAAGTATTTCCGTTCCCAAAGGTGTTTATAAAAAAACTTTTCTTCATTTTTGATCTAAACGGTTTATTAAACTCAAATAAAACATCTCGGATTCTTTATATGCCTCCAAGCAAAAAGCTTGCCCGGGGGCGGAAGGGTCTATCTCACCCGCTCGGAACATATCGGTGTATTTCCTGGTGTTGGCGGCGTACCCCATCTCTGAGAACGGTGAGATAGCATCCGCACCCCGTGGTGCAGGAGGATATCACGGTTTGGATGTGCTGAAATTCCCCTCCGCACCGGCTGAAGACAGAAGCGGAGTGAGGAGCTATTTGAATTATCTTGAAACCGATGAAGCGGTGTTTTTGCCCGTATTCGGCATAGATACAGACACAAAGGCCATAGCTGCCGCCGAAAAGCTCTTTTCAAAACCGGTCGAACCGGTAATGATCCCGCACCTTGCCGCTGACGGTAGCGGCCTGCACAGCATCAGTTGGGGCATGTCCTACTGAGTTTGCATTTGGGCAGATTAGCAAGGAAAATGTATTACGGCGAAAAAACGAGGATAGAAACACAAAATGGCAAGATTCTTTGCTAAATAAGTATACGGAGGGTGCGGTTCTGCTGAACCGCACCCTCCTTGTATTTACGGCTCCTTCAGCCACCGCTGGAATTCCTCTGCGGTGATGCTACCTTCGTCACATCTCTTTTTCTGCTCTCTGGCCTGCTCGCTCCACGCGTAAAACTCGCTGTCGCTGATGTGTCCTGCTCGTCGGTGATGCGCCCGGCCTTGATCCATGCAAAGCGCCGCTTGTACTCCCGGCGGTAGACCTTGAATACAGGGTCGTCCGCCTGCTTCAGCGTCCACTGCTGGAATGCGCCTATCGTGCGGCAGCTGGACTGACCGTCGAGCGGTGTGCGGTCGCAGTACTCCGCGCTGACACGGCCTGTCTGGGCGAAGTACCGCCCGCAGTTTTTGCAGCGACGCACGGTGATGCTGCGCTCCACGCAAGCCTGCAAAGAAAAGCTGATCATATCCGCCACTGTATTCGCATATAGCACCGGCGCACAAGCGTCACCATCCACCGGCTCAAAGCGCGTGGTCAGCAGGCGGAACGGAAACAGCTCCGGGTCACTGGGCTGGTTGGGCTGGTCGAAATGATAGTACCGCAAGACTTGCCGGCTGGGCTCGCGCCCGGCTTTGTCTATATCCAGTACCAACTCAAAGAACCGCTGGATCTGCTTTTGGTACAGCGGCAGCTCCTCCGACAGTGACCGCAGCTCGTCCAATGCGCCCGATACCGCAGCCTCAGTGTTCCCGAAGCCCACGGAACGGAAGTAGAACCACTTGGTATACAGCACGCGGAAAAAACTGTGCATCTCTGCCAGCGCTCCCAGCCTGACCATGGCGTTGGTCACACGCTCACGGTCGAGGCTCTCCAAGTCATCGGAGATACACCGCAGCGCGACGGCAACCTTCGGTAAAGCCATCGGCAAAAGCAAGAGCTCCGTCAAACGCTATGTGGCTGGACTGGTAGAAAAGGGGCTCATCACCGTAGAGCCGACGTCGGTCATCATGCGGAACGGCCTGAAGAAAAACGGCAACCTGCGTTATCACATTCGCCCCATCCGCGAAGCGGTGGAGTGGTACACACAGCACCAGCTCTACCTCGCCGAAGCCGCCGCCGAGCGACAACGGGTGCAGCGGAGACTGTCGGCGCAAGCCGCAGAACCGCCGTGTTCGCCTCTGTGAGCCGCTGTGTGGCCTCGCAGGGCGGAACAAGTGTCACAGGACGCTGGGAGTCGGGAAAATGCGGGCTAAGCCCACATCCCGTCCTCAACGCAAAGTCCGCCGCTTCCGTTTTCGCCTCCGGCGAAAACTCCAGTTGCATCCTTGTGTTTCGTCTCCAAACGAAACCCGCTGCGCTGGGCTTTCGTTTGGGTGATTTTGAAATTTTAGAGAGGGGAATACGATGAAGAAAGAAGAATTTATCCGCATCCGCGTGGCGGGGTGGCAGAAGAAATACATCTCGCTCCAGGCGGAGAAGGCGCATAAGTCTCTCAGCCAGTATGTGCGGGACGCGGCCATGGACAAGGATGTGACGGTCATCGACGGCGTGGATGACCTCATCCGCGAGCTGCGGCGGCAGGGCAATAACCTGAATCAGCTGGTCGTCATGGCGCGGCAGGGTCACATCGAGCTGGTCAACATGGAGCCGTTCATGGAGGTGTGTGAAAACACATGGCAAATGTTAAATTTATTGCTGTCTCGCGTGGGCTGAGAGGTTTCGTCGACTATGTCACCAACCGGGAAAAGACGGTGGAGCAGCTTATCAGCGGCGCCAACTGTGTAGCGCGGACGGCGGTGCCGGAATTCGAGGCGGCGGAAAAGCAGTTCCACAAAACGGAGGGCCGCGGCTACTACCACATCGTGCAGGCGTTCGCACCGGATGATCCGCTGGACTTTACAACGGCGCACGAGCTGGGCGTGAAGCTGGCGGAGCATTTTAAGGGCTACCAGTGCATCGTGGTCACCCACATGAACACCGCCCACATCCATAATCATAATACCCGTAATATACAGCTCGGCGAAAGTGATTCCGCAGCCACACTCTATCACGAGTTAGTTAGAGGTCAATTCTCGGAAAATATTGAGGTAACAGGTTCTATATTTTTACCCGGAGATGATGTCCGTGGCGCTTATGATTCCGCAGGCATCATCGCAACAAATGCAGACTATTCTACAAAGTACCTAGCCGTTCTGTGGTATGGTTCCAACTTAGAAAGGGAATTTCATATAACTAAGCAAACCGACACAGACACCTTTATCGCCACACTCCCTGCACCTGATGTCCAACTGAACAACAGCTATTGGGTAAAAATTAGAATAGAAAACGGTTCTATCTATGCAAAGTACTGGCTTAATGATGGCCAAACTCTCGAGCCTGCCGCTTGGATGCTCACTGCAACTTTGGAGCCGAATTGGAGTGCAACCGGAGGTGTGGGATTTGTAGCAAATGCAACTAAGACTTGGGCAAAATGGCTATGGGTCACGGCTGCATAATATCACGAAATCAACGGAGGCGAATACAAATGAAGCAGCCTAAAATATTGGTCGTGGGTAGTTTCGTAATGGATCAAATCGTAACCACAAACATTTTTCCACGCCAAGGGCAAACGATATTGGCCAACACCTTCCAAAAAGCCCCCGGAGGTAAAGGCGCAAATCAAGCCGTGCAAATGGCTCGTCTCGGTGCATATGTAACCATGTGCGGGAAGCTCGGCCGAGATGCCAACGGAAAAGAGATGCTGACTGTTCTAAACGATACAGGGATTGATACAACTCATGTTGCCTATGACGATAAACAATCGTCTGGTTGTGCTGTAATTATTCTAGAAGAGCATCCCGGCCACTCAGCCGAAAACCGCATCATGGTGGTTCCCGGGGCTAATATGACGATTACGCCCGAAGACATTACATTCCTGGAAAATGACATTGCCCAATTCGATTTGGTTGTACTTCAGCTGGAAATCCCCACGGACATAAACGTAAAGGTGGCACAATACGCAAAAAAGCAAAATATCCCAGTTGTGCTAAATTCAGCGCCGAGCGCCGCAATTCCCACTGAACTGTTAGAGTGTCTCACCTATATTTCCCCCAACGAACACGAAGCGTTTGATTTAACCGGCATTGAAATCCCGCACTCTGACGAACACGTTGATCTTGATGCCGCTCAAAATGCTGCCAAAGCTTTGCAGCAAAAGGGGGTAGAGAATGTGCTTATTACTCTCGGTTCTGCTGGCGCTATTTTCGTCGGGAAAGACTCTTTTGCGTATAACCCTGCCGTGCAAAATGTACAAGCAGTCGACCCTACCGCGGCAGGCGACTCGTTCGTTGGGGCTTTCTGTGTTGCAAGTTGCTGCGGGCTTGACCCACAAGACGCGCTGTTATTTGCCAATCATACTGCCGCAATCACGGTACCCACATCAAACTGAAAGACAAGGGTCTCAGCACCCGCGTGGTGCGGGGCATCCACACGCTGCTGAACAACTGTCTGGAGCAGGCGGTGGCGGAGCGGCTGATCCTCGCCAACCCTGCCAAGGGGCTGCCGCCTGCCGAAGCTGGAAAAGCGAGAGATGAAGATACTGCCGGAGGACAAGATCGGCCCGTATCTGGCCGAAGCAGAACGGCGCGGGCTGCTGGCGGCCTTCTATCTGGAGCTGACCACCGGCCTGCGGCGGGGAGAGCTTCTGGCTCTGCTGTGGACGGACTTGGACGTGGAGAACATGACCATCTCCGTCAGCAAGCAGGTGAACCGCATCAACGGCGAGCTGGTGGTCAGTCAACCCAAAACACCCAACTCCATCCGCAAGCTGGCCATCCCGCAGCGGGCGGTGGAGCTGCTGGTAGAGGAGCACGCAAAGCACCCACACAGTCCCTACCTGTTCGTATCGCCCAAGACCGGCACCATGTTCGACCCGGACTCCTTCCGGCACACCCATGAGAAGATCCTGAAGGCCATCGGCGCGGAACACATCAGGTTTCACGACCTCAGACACACCTTCGCCACGCTGTCCCTCAAGTACGGCGTGGACGTCAAGACGCTGTCCGGTGCGCTGGGACACTACAACGCGGGCTTCACTCTCAGCACCTACACCCACGCCACGGAGGGGATGAAGCGCGACGCCGCCGACACCATTGGCAGCGTCATCAGCCAGACCATGTAGAGATAAATTAAATGGCGGGTGTAAATCCTTGTTCTGCCATTCCATTTAAGAACGAAGTTGCACATCTATGTGCAACTTCGTTCTACCGATGTATAGAATTGAGTGGGCCAATAATACTGAAAACTATAGTTGACAACATCAAAAAAATGAGGTATTCTATAGAAAACAAGTATACTTGGGTGTAGTGCCACATAGAATACTGTGAGTAAGCGTCCTGCAGTTCTCGAAGCCTTGCGTTCCTACGTGGGGTATTTATGTAGAGAGTGTGGGACGCTTCTTTGCACTCTTTACCGAGGAATAAATCTCCAATGTGAATAGGGAAGCTCCCAATCTGGGTATTCATAGCCCCGCTTCCCCGTAGAGATTCCAATATTGAAATGAGGAAGGATACTACATATTTGTGCATTGATATACTTGTACAGTTTTTCTTTTGCGATTGTCCTTTTCCCGCGGACGTGTTTCCCCTCAGGCTTTTCCATGTGCAAATTATTTAAACGAAAATACATTGCACCTAAGACTATATCTGTGCACTGCAATAAAACGTGTTCGTGTGAACGAACCTCTGCCACATCACCTTCACGAATGCAGATTCGGCTTTTCGCATCTGCAAAGTCTCTAATGTTGGGGATATTTCTTACATACGCTTTAAATCGAGAAGCTTTTTCTTTAGTATCTGGGAGCTGATCTAAGTAAATTCTCAAACTAACTGGCTCCTCTGACGTGATATATTTGAGCCCAAATGCATTCTTCAAAAATTGGTAATAAAGCTTGAAATACTTATCATCATCACTATGCGGCCCACGGTTATTCGAAGGATAATCGTTATTGCTGCGAAACATGATGCGTACTTTCACTTTACCTTCGCGTATGAAAGAAAAGAACATCTCCATAATTTGCACATATTTATCTAAATATTGTGCTGTGACTTTTGTCCACTTAATTTCTCCGGTAAGGTTTAATCGCTCCTTTTCTGCTTTTATCGCATTCTCTATTGCAATCCAGTCCTTGGAGTTGATCAGACACCCTCCGAAGAAATCACTATAAAGCGGCCCGTTGCTACTGGACTCATCGCAGTATAGAATATATTCCATGTACTCACCTAACAAGCATAATATTGATAAAGCAATTATAATACACTTTGTGGTCTAGAGCAACACAAAATCCATCTTATGAATAATGGCTAATACAGTCCCAACTATATTCTGCTGATATTCTGCCTGTTAGAGTGGATGATACCATCCGCCCCTCTCCGGCGCTTTCCTGACCTATCGGCTTTTGGGTCACGGTTTGGGTCAAGCGAAAAACACCAAAATGCCGCGTCACTATTTGAAGACATAAACAGAAAAAGTTCCTGATTTCTTACGAAATCAGGAACTTTTTGGTGGAGACTGCTGGACTCGAACCAGTGACCTCCTGCGTGTGAAGCGGTTAGGATGCTCGCAAGCCCTGTAAACATCAGGGTTTGCGGGCTTTTCCTGTACGACAGGTTCACTTCATATACAGCTGATTCTCAGGTTCTGTCGTATTTTTGTCGTACAAAACCGGCTTTATTTTTTTCCGGTTATTAGATATTCTTCTGTGCTGCTTCACGGCAATAGCAATCAGACCGTATAGAATTTCTGCTTGCTGCTCTTCGGGGTTTCCGGCAGCGTCATAGCCAGTTTGCCCGCCTGTAAAAGCGGCTGCACATAGTGCCCCATGGCATAGAATACCGTCTTTACCCCAAGGTAATCGGCGATCTCACGGCGGGTACGCGGCGTCTGGCAGAAGGTAAGCAGATCTTTTTTCTCCTGCACGGTTTCAATGGGCGTTGTCACAGCTGTGACGCCATTGAACAGTGTCACGACAAACTCATTACGCCGGTTCTCGAATTTCGGCTCTGGCAGGCCATATTCCTTCATGGCTCTGCGGATGGTGGGAATGCCGGAGTAGCGATTTTCGGCTCCGGTCAGCGCCTCCGTCATAACAGCCAGCGCGGGATTGCGTAGATCGGGACGGGCGATCCCCAACTGCTCCACCGTCATACGGCCATAGAGACTGCCGGGACTGTGGATCTCAAGCCGGTCAGCGAAAAGATCGACCTGCACAGGTGTGCCTTCCGTATAGATGCTGTAATCCCGATGGATCAGCGCGTTTAGGACAGCCTCGCGGATGGCCTCCACCGGATACTCCGGACGGTCGCTTCGGGTGCCTGTATCCGGGTCTATGATCGTGCGGGTCTTCATGTTCCGACGGCAGAAACCGACGGACTCTTCCACCATGGAATCGATCGTACCCTCGATGCGCTTGTTATCAATAAACCGGGCTGCGTCCGCATCGGTGTCACCGATCTGTGTTCCCGGTACGACCACCGCGGTGATGCCCAACTGTGGAAAATACCCCTGCGGATAGATGCAGAAATTCAGCACGGCGGCCAGTGTCACCTGTCCGTTTCGGGTGATATTCAGCATCTCCAGCGTCTGCTGGCGGGAAAGCTGAGCAAATCCGGGGCGATCCGCTCTGCGCTGGAGAATATAACGTTCCAGCTTATCAGCATCCAGCGTGGAGAGCTCGGCGCGCTCTACAGGACGCTCGTCATCGTGCAGATGGCGACGGAATGCCTCGTAGCTGTAAAGCTCATAGTCCGTCATAGGAAGGTCTGCATCGCCCACGCGGACATAGGAGCCTTTGATACGCCCAGCACCGCGGTAATAGCAGGGGCGTTCCGTCAGATCTACCGCCGGTATCTCAGCGGCACAGATCCAGTTGCCATCGACCTCGGCCAACGTGAATACGGCGCGAACCGGAGGCTCCATCTGGTTGCACTGCTCCGTGACCTTTTTTTGCAAGTCCTGAGCATCGTAGACGCCGACCGCCTGAAACCCGACGGTTTCATCTATGCCGAACAGCAGCACGCCGCCGCTGTCCTGATTGGAGAAGCTGGACAGCGTATCATACAGCCTTTTCGGACAATCCACATGAGCCGCCTTGCATTCGATCGTTTGAGACTCAGCTTTTCGTTTGCAAACAGCATTTGCTAATTCGAGAAGTTCGTTTGTTAAAATAGCAAACACCCCCTTCGGACATACCTATTCTAACACACAGAGTTTGCAAAATCAATCGAAACTTGCACACTTGGCAGAATCGCAAAATCGCCGCGCTGTGGCATGCGCAAATCGCCGCATATAAATCAGGTCATCGTATCATGGTGGGACGTGGGAATTCCCACCGTTCCCACCACTGTTTTATCCTGATGCGAAATGAAGTGCTACATGCAGCGCGTATATACAAAGGAATTAGTTCCGTTATGCTTTGTTAGCCCTTAGCAAATCCCGCGAGCAAATCGGCAATTATGCTCATAATACATCTCCCTTATTTTCGCTTTTCTTGTATTCTTTCCTTCGCTTTCCACCCAAACTGTCCATATAAGCCGGTCTACAACTTATTTCTTCTCCTGTCCCGGTTCCAGTTGATACGTAAAAATATGTCACCAAAACCCATGTAAAAAATGAAAAACCTCTAACAAAGTTATAAATACTTTGCAGGAGGTAATCACCATGAAACCGCACAATGACACAAAAGAAGCTCTACGGTTATTCGGGTTTAAGTCGCTACGTAATGAACAGATCAAACCCATTGAAGCCCTTCGGAACGGTAAAAGCATATTCGTCAATGCACCCACATCCACGGGCAAGTCCCTTATCTACCAGCTGCCCGCCGTGCTGCATCGGAATCGGTTGACCATCGTAATCGAGCCTACCATCTCGCTAATGTTGGATCAGGTACAGAAGCTGAACCGACTGGGATTCGCTGCGGCTCATTTGGATTCGTCTCTGAGCCAAAAGCAGCGGCAGGAGGTACTCCCGTGTCTTGATCAGCTGACTTTTCTATACACCACTCCAGAGCAGATGATCAGATCCGAATTTATCAAAATGCTAAAAGGTATCAGCGTGTACCAGATCGTTATCGATGAGGCGCACTGTGTGCTGGACTGGGGCTATTCTTTTAGGGATGCGTATTTGGGCCTCGGAGATGCCATTGGCAAAATCGCTCCAAAGTGTATATCCGCCTTTACTGCCACAGCCACACCGGAGGACGAAAAGGAGATACAGCGCTTGCTTGGCATAGAAATGAAGGTGTTTCACTGTAGGTTTGAGCGCAAGAATCTTATTTACGCGAAAAAGAAAGCCGATAGTCGCAAAGGAAAGCTCCGCCTCGTGAAAAGGTATCTGAAGAAGTATGATCCGCACCGCGCTGTTATTTACTGCAACACACGCAAGGCTGTGGAGGGCGTTTCCGCTGAGTTGGAGAAAAAATACCCCGGGCAGGTGGGCAGATACCACAGCGGCCTATCTGCCAAAGAGAAGACTCGCCAGCAAACGCAGTTCTGCACAGGGGTACATACGATCATTGTAGCCACATCCGCATTCGGTATGGGCATCGACCTTCCAGACATTGATGTGGTGATCCATTTCAACATGCCGTTTTCAATGAACGATTATATCCAGCAAATCGGTCGCGCCGGTCGTGACGGCGGAAAAGCGCACTGCATCTTACTGTACAGTGAAGAGGACTACTGGACAGCTTCAACCATGGTTGAGCCTTACGAGAACGTCCGACTGAATAACAGTCTGCGGCAAATGATAGCCTATTGCGAGGATCGGGAGCATTGCCTAAAGCGCCTGATGTCGGAGACCTTAGGGCAGGCATCTGGGAAGAAATGCCGCTTCTGCACCAACTGTCAGGCGGGGAGGCGATAGATATGGAATACACTATAAGCTCCGGTATCCACACGCTGTCTTTCGGCAGGGCATTGACTGGCAAGGCGTATCATGGGATCTTACGCGCAGCACGGATAGCGGGTATGCCTGTTGAAGCTCAGGATGACTATTTTTCAGATTCGTCCACACATACTTTGCTTGGTTTGCAAAAGCGGGGGATCGTCATCTACCTTTCCCGTCCCAAACGGACGGTCTACATGCTGAAGCTCCGCATTGAACCAGAGCGGCTGCTGGGAAACACTGACGCACAGGCACTCTGGCAATGTGAAAAGGGCGAGTGGAAGCGGTTGGTCAAGAGCATCGATGTGCTGCTCCAGCCATTGTATATACCCTCGTTGGCGGACATGAAGCTGTCCATCATGGAGTTGACTGTAAACCTGTCGTTTTCGGAACAACGATACGTAGATGAATATCTGGGAATTCTCAAAAACGGTTGCGTCAACGCCCATTATAGGCGGCTTTACTTTGATAAGTGTTCCGGAAAAGCTAAAAATGCGGCGGAGGCGAATAGGCACTCGTACAAGGTCACCTGCAAGCAAAAATCGCTTTTCGTCTATGACAAGACCGCGCAGTTGCTAATGACAGAGCGGATCGCCAAGGTGCCGGATCACCGAACACTGCGCATCGAGGTTAGCTTAAGGCGCGAGGCCATCAAAAAAGAATTCGGCAAAGGTTGTACCGTCAAAGAGTATTTGGAAAAGGGTAGCAAGAACGCCCAAAAGATCGTTCGCGAATTCCTGAAGCGGCTTCTACTCAGCGAGGGGCAGTACTATCCCTATGACGAAGCCATAGAGTTGGTACAGCAGTTCAAGACAGAAAAGACCCGCCAGCGGGCAGCGCTGCTTATACAGTTATGCAGCCGCAAGAAGTCCCTGAATCAAGCCATCCGCGCCATGCGAACGGAACATGGTGTCAAGCGCTCTCCTGTGGAGCGGGTCATACGCAAGATGGAGAAGATCGGGCTCAGCCCACTCACGATCCCCATCCGTCGGCACGCCCAGCCACTGCCGTCACTACTATCGTTGCTGGAATAGAATGAGACTTATGGAGATATGAAATTTGACTGGAAGTAGAGTTTGCGGTAACGGAACGTTTCGCAACGTTCCGTTACTGCCCGTGGATTTGCAACTGTTTTATTCCGCGTTGTCAGCGTTTTGCGCAATTATAAAGTGAATTACCTAACATTATTATAATCAGGCGTGAGCTGCGCACGACGGGATCTGTCGACAAGCGCAAATCTTATCTCACGTCAAAAGGAGGTAAACCATGTTGGTTCCTTACATTGATTATAATAGCTTGGAAGAATTCCACACACTGAAAAGTGTCTGCAGTCTGTTCAAAATCGACAAGGACAAGCTGAAAGAGAAGTGTGGACAATACGGCATCAGCCCACAGAAGAACGAAGTGGGAGACTGGGGCTTGACCCGATTTGATGTGCGAAAGCTGCATAATTTTTTGTACTATGAGGACAAGAAAGATGTAGGCAATCGAAAGGGTGACGATCCGTGGGCGTGACCGAACTGCTGACCGTAGCCGAGACAGCTGCACTGCTGAAGACCACCAAACAACAGGTGCGAAAAATGATCGCGCAACAGCTGATTCCAGCGCTGAAGATCGGAAGAGAATGGAGGGTGAGCAAAGAGTACTTAAATGAGTTCTTGAAGGTCAACATGAGCTGACTTTTTCATCACTGTGACACCCCCTGTCCACGCAATGTGCTATAATGTTTTTTACCATGACGGACAAGGAGGGTGTACAATGACGAAAGATTTTCTGTTACGGCTGACGGAGGAGCATTACGGCGCGGGGGCATTTCCCATCTACGGGCGGCTGCTGGAGGAGCAGCAGCTGACACGGGGCGGGCCGCTGCTGCCCATGTGGTACTGCAC
>OGOO01002703.1_pt1 | contig 12391 bp, 10 predicted proteins | sample 1552651 | NCBI WGS metagenome assembly OGOO01 (sample SAMEA2580118, study PRJEB22360) | human gut metagenome | biome: human gut; feature: human-associated habitat; material: faeces | place: Denmark | collected 2008/2010 | reverse complement strand
TGAACCAGAACCAGCCCGTCAGCTCCTGGACGGTGAAGGCCTCCTCCTCGGCGGCCACCAACTACTCCATCCGCTACACGAACTTCGAGCCGCGCCGGGCTCAGGACAAGCCCGATGCCTTCGAAACCGAGGCGCTGGCCCTGTTCAACGAGCAAAAGGACACTCAGGAGTTCTTCCGCATTGTGAGCGACGACCCGGCCGAGGTCGACCGCGCCCAAACTTCGGCCGACAACGGCGCCGCGCAGTTCCGCTATGTGCAGGCGCTCAGGGTAAACGAGAGCTGCCTTGAGTGCCATGGCGAACCGGCCGGGGAGATCGATGTCACCGGCTTTCCCAAGGAGGGCTGGACGCTGGACTCCGTCGGGGGCGCCATCAGCATCGTCATTCCGCTGGAGCAGCAGTATCAGGCCCTGCGGGAAAACGTTGTCCGCGACGTGGGCTTCTTCCTGCTTCTGGCCACCTTCATCGGCATCGTGGTGTTCGGGCTCATGACCGTGTTCGTGCTGCGGCCGCTTGAGGCTATGAAGAGGGCGTTCGGGGAAGTGGGCGAAGGACGTCTTCGGCAATCCATGGACGACGCGGGCACGGCGCGCGAGGTGGCGAGTCTCATCGATCGCTTCAATGTCATGTCCCGCGAGCTGAGCGTTACCTACGAGGAGCTCGAGGAGCAGGTGGAGGCGCGTACCCAGGACTTGCGCCGAGCCAACGAGGAGTTGGCTGCCCAGCGCGATAACCTGGAGGCCTTAAGTGAGAAACTGGCGAAGGAATCCCAGGTGAAGAGCGATTTGCTCTCTATGGTGAACCATGAGCTGCGCACGCCGCTCACCTCCATCATCACGCTCGCCCAAATTGCGTTGGAGTCGGGCGGGGCCGACGAGGAGGAGCGTCGCAGCTGGGAAGAGGTGCGCAAGTCGAGCTCGGTGCTTTTGGGGATGATCAACGACATGCTGGATATCGCCCGGTCGGACGCGGGGGCGATGGCGGTGTCTATGGAGCTGATGGATCTGGGCGACATCGTGGCGTCGGCGCAGAGCACCATCGGCCCTCTGGCTGTGGGGGCGCGGGTAACGCTGGCGACGACGGTGGCTCCGGATGTCCCGCTCGTTTCCGGCGATTACGAGAAGATGATGCGCATTCTGGAGAACTTGGGCAGCAATGCAGTGAAGTTCACGCCGGCTGGGGGCACGGTGTCCCTTTCCGCGATGCGCGAGGAGGAAACCGGAGATGTGCTGGTGACGGTGTCCGATAACGGCATCGGCATCGCCAAGGAGAATCAGGAGCGCATTTTCGACCGGTTCTTCCAGGTGGATAGCTCTACCACGCGCATTTACGGCGGCAGCGGGCTGGGTCTGGCGCTCGTTCGCGAGTACGCCGCGGCCCAGGGCTACACCGTGGGGGTGGAAAGCGAACTGGGGTGTGGAAGTGCGTTTACCGTGCGCATTCCCGTCAAGGCCGTGGTAGAGTTGGACGAGGACGAGTAGGCGGCTCGGAGCCACCTGCGCCCGCAGGAAACGCGGGTCTAGGATCGGCGGTCGCGGGGTGTGGCGCCTCGAAGGCCGCGGAACGCGAGAGACGAGGAGGCGGCTGTGTACAAGGTCATGCTCATCGATGACGAGGAGAGCCTGCATATGGCCATCGAGAAGCTGCTCACGAAGAACGGCTACGAGTATTGCGGGGCCACTGACGCCGAGTCGGGGATGGAAATGCTTGCCGCCGAGAAACCGGACTTGCTGCTTTTAGACGTTATGCTGCCGGGTATGAATGGGTTCGATTTGTGCACGCGTATCCGCGCCGAGGGGCGGCGCATTCCCATTATCTTCCTGTCGGCGAAAAACGACATTGTGGACAAGTCCATTGGGTTTAGGGCCGGGGGTGACGACTACGTGACGAAGCCCTTCGACGCCACCGAGCTTATTTTGCGTATCGAGGCCCACATCCGCCGTCACAAAGATACGATTGATTTCGCTCGCTGCACGACCCGCGACGGATCGGTGACTATCGGCGACTTGGAGGTGCGTTTCGACGAGTACCAGGTGCTTGTGCACGGTGTTCCTGCGAATTTGACTACCAAGGAGTTCGAGATCGTGGCCTTTTTGGCGACGCACCCGGGTAAGGTGTTCACGCGCGGTCAGATTCAGGAGTACATCTGGGGCGAAGGGGAGGTGGACGCGCACTCGAACTCCATCACCGTGTTCGTGCGCAAGATACGCGAGAAGATAGAGGAGAACCCCAGCGAGCCCAAATACCTGCTGACGGTGCAGCGCGTTGGTTACAAAATGGCCGACACCTTGGGGTAGGCACAGGCTGTGGCGATCGTGTGGATCATGCGGGCCGCTCCGGGTCGCGCCGAGCGCCAAATCCTAAAATGAAACATCGCCAAATCCTAAAACGCCCTGTTCGGAATGCTTGTCGATTGGCCACTTAATCTCCTGTTAAGGTCAATTTAACCTAAAGCTTAGGCATAGCGTATCGCTATTAATCGGCGCACCTCGGCATAATGGCAGTATCGAAAAGTCCAAAGAGGAGACTTTTCACGCGGGCGAGGACGCGAGCCACCCCCTCCCTGGCGAACGTCCTCGTCAACATGCGAGGGAGAGAGAGGAGTCAGGACATGACCGAACAGACAACGGGCATGAGTTTCTCGCGCAGAAATTTCATCAAGGGAGCGGCCGCGCTGACGGCCACCGGCGCGCTCGTCGGCTGCGCCCCCGCCAAGGAGACGCTGGCGGAAACGGGCGAGGAGACGGTAGAGGTTCCGGAGACGAAGATCTACTCGGGCGCGTGCCGTGCCCAGTGCGGTCAGGGCTGCTACCTGAACGTCCATGTGCGCGACGGTCGCGTGGTGCGCACGACTGCGGGTCACTTCGATGACGGCCCCGAGTTCGACCGTATCTGCCCGAAGGGCCTTGTCCAACCCGCCCGCGTGTACAGCGCCGAGCGACTGCAGTACCCCATGCGTCGTGTAGGTGAGCGCGGCAGTGGCGAGTTCGAGCGCATTAGCTGGGATGAGGCGATTGCCGAGATCGCCGAGAAATGGAAGGGCTACACCGAGGAGTTCGGCCCGAAGTCCATTGCCATGTTCCTGGGCAGCGGCAACACCGGTACTCTCGGCGGCGGCGCCCCGGAGGGCTCCATTATGGCTCGCCTGCTGAACGAGCCGTGTCCTGCCGGACCGCGATATTGCTACGCCGATGTCCTGGGCCTACGTGTTTGGAGCCGGCCCCTATGGCAATCGCAGCTCGGACGCTATTAACGCCAAGCACCATGTAATTTGGGGCGGCGACACGGCGGTGTCCCAGAAGCAGCTCGCACACTTCTTCCTGGAGGCGCGCGATGCGGGCACCGAGCTTGTGGTGATCGATATCGCCTATCGCGTCATGCCCTCGAAGGCCGACTGGTTCATCCCGGTGCATCCGGCTACCGACGGCGCCCTGGCGCTCGGCGCTATCCACGAGATCTTCGAGCAGGGCTGGGAAGCGACCGACTTCCTGCGCGATCACACCGAGGCTCCCCTGCTGATCAAGGAGGACGGTAAATTCCTGCGCATGAGCGACTTGGGCGTGGAGCCGACCGAGACTGCGACCAACGCTCAGGGCGAGGAAGTTCCCGTCGACCCCTACGTGGTGTGGGACGAGGAGACTTCCAGCGCTGTGCCCCTGGCACAGGCCGTCAAGCCTGCGCTCGGCGGGGTTGCCCCCATCCAGGGCATCGCGGTGCGCACGGAGATGGAGCTGGTGCGGGAAGCGGTTGAGCCGTGGACGCTGGAGCACACCTCCGAGGTGACCGGCGTGAGCGTCGAGGACATCCAGCACCTCGCGCACCTCTACACGCAGGAAGGCGATGTTCAGACGGACATGAAGTTCGGTCTGAACCACTACAACAACGGCATGTACAGCTCGAAGTGCATCAACTCGCTTCTGCTCGTGTCTGGCCAGATGGGTCGTTCGGGATCGGGTCTGTTCACCGGCGAGCCGAACTTCGGCGAGGGCAATGTGCAGGCATGCATCACGATGCCGAGCGCCTCGGGTGAAGTGCCTCAGGGAGTCGGCGCTATTCTTAACTGGACCGACTTCTGCAACAACATTGTGCACACGGGCAAGAAGCTTGGCGAGGATTTCCCCATCAAGTCCTTCTACGCTTCCTGCACCAACGTCGTCTCGAATCAGACGGATCAGAACAAGACCCTCGAGCTCATGAATGCGATCGAGTTCATTGTCATCCAGGACATGACCATGAACGACACGGCGCTGTACGCTGACATCCTGCTGCCTGCTTGCCACTGGTTCGAGACTGAGGATTTGCGCGTCCGCTACTACTGCAACCCCTATCTGCTGTGGAACGAGAAGGCCGTCGAGCCCCTGTACGAGAGCAAGCCGGACTTCGAGATTTACAAGCTCATCGCCGAGGCTATGGGATACGGTGACTTCTTCCAGTTCACGGCCGACGAGTACTTGAATGTCCTTCTCTCCACTCCCTATGGGAAGGAGAAGGGGATCACTATCGACAAGATCCGCGAGAAGAATTACTTGCGTTGCGACAACGATCCCACCATCGCCTTCGAGGGCGCTGTTTTCGGAACGCCTACGGGACGCGCCATGTTCTACCGCGAGGATCCCAAGCCCGACTACATGATGGGCCAGGAGCTGGATTTGGAGAAGGAAAAGCTGTCGGTCTTCTGGGAGCCGGCGCGCGAGGCCGATCTTTCCAACCCCATCCGCGAGAAGTACCCCTTCACCATCTGCTGCGAGCATATGCGCACCCGCGCCCACACTCAGTGGTACGACGTCGATTATCTGAAGGAGTTCGAGGCCGCACCGGTGTGCCGTATCAATCCGGAAGATGCCGCCGAGCTGGGTATCGAAGAGGGAGATACCGTCCGTCTCTACAACGACCGCGGATCGGTTACCATGCTGGCCGTCCTCAATCCCGGTGAGCAGCGCAAGGCGGTTCACTGCCCGCGCAGCTTCCTGACGCGCGAGCACATTGACGGCGACCTTGCTCGTACGACCTTCAACGAATACAACCAGGCCTGCAGAAACCAGTCCTACTTCGACTGCGCTGTGGCCATCGAGAAGCTCTAGGGAGGCTGAGATAGATGACTCGATACGGAATGGCGATCGACCTTCGTCGCTGCATCGGATGCCAGGCGTGCGCTGCGGCGTGCAAGATAGCGAACAATCTGCCGAAGGAGCTGACGTACAACGTCGTGTACACCAAGACCGATGACGATTTCGACACCATTGGTACCGCCGTGTCCCGCGGCGCCCTTGCCAACGACAACGCCGGCGGCACCTTCCCCAATTGCACGCTGAACTTCCTGCCCATGCAGTGCCAGCACTGTGCTGATCCGGCCTGCCTGAGCGTGTGCCCCACTGGCGCAACCCAGCAGCGCGAGGACGGCATCGTGTTCGTTGATACGGATCTGTGCATCGGGTGCGAGTCCTGCATCAAGGCGTGCCCCTACGAGGGCGTCCGCACCCTTATCAGCGACAACCCCGAGTATTACCTTGAGGTTGAGGTCGGCGAGTTCGACGCCCCGCCCCACAAGGCCGGGACGGTGGAGAAGTGCACGTTCTGCAAGAACCTCGTCGATCGCGGAGATGTGCCGGCCTGCATGCAGCTGTGCCCGGCCCGCGCCCGCTACTGGGGCGATTTGGACGATCCGGAATCTGAGGTGTCGAAGGCCATCGAGGGCCGCGACTATCACCTCATGCTGGAGTCGGCGGGGACGAACCCGAGTGTCTACTACTTGAAGTAAGCGCGTATCTGGAAACGGCAGGGCGGGCGTCGGAAAGTACGGCGCCCGCCTCTTTGTAAGGAGGCTTCGTGAGCGCAGAGGATATGAGGAAAGTTGTCGGCTTGGCCGACGGTTGCGAATTGATGAGCGCGCTGACGCGCTTTCCTGACAACGATGTGGCGGCAGCGGTGGCGAGCGGATCGGTGCACGACGACGCGGTTGGCTGCGCGAAAGACGTGGCGGCAGCGCGTGATGACGGGCGCGCTGGTGACATTGAGGCGCTTTGCGAAGGCTTCGTGTGCGCTGCCGACGAAGATGCTGAGGCGCTCGGGGCCGCATTGCGCCGCGCATGGTCGCTGCTGTACGCGCGCCAAGGAAGCGGAGTGGCCATTTTTCCCTACGAGAGCGCGTTTGTGCACGTTCGCGAGGGGTTGCCCGGAGCGCCGGCGCTGTTCCGTACGGCGCTGACCCTGCGTGTCGAGAAAACCATGCGTGAGAGCGGCGTTCTGCCGAAGGACGCCGAGACCGAGCCGTGCGACAGCGCGTGGAACGAATGGGCGTTCCTCTCGTTTCTCCTTGGCAGCGAGGCGGCTTCTTTAGAGGCGGAAGATGAAGAGGCCGTGGCGCTTTGGCGGGGTCGGGTTGCTGATTTCGTTCGAGACCACGCGGCTTTGTGGCTGCCGGATTTCCTGACGCGCACGGCTGAAGAGGTCGAACGCCTCGCGCAGGCGGGCAAGGTGGACCCGGCGGCCGAGCGCTTCTATGGCGCGCTGGCGGCGTACGGGCGTTTTCTGCTGGCAACGCTTGCTGAGCGTGCGGCATAGGCGAGGGTGAGGAGCAAGCAATGACATTCCTTATGGTTTTGGCGGTGACGGTGGCGGCTTGCCTGGCTCTGCGCACGCCGCTGCATAAGTGGCCGGTGGCGTTTTACGTACTGGCTGTGGCGGCTGACGTGGCCTACGTCATTGGCGTCGAGGGGCTGCTCCCCCGTGTTGTAATGGGGCCGCTTACGCTGCTCATGGGCAAGTGTGTGCTGTCGCTGGCGCTGTTTGTGGTGGTCATGTACATCGGTGTGTTCGCCAAGGGATCGAAGGTGCATCAGTGGCTTAAGCCGGTGCGCAGCGAGTTGTCCATTATCGCATGCATTTTGGCTTGCGGGCATATGGCGGTGTATTTGGGCTCCTACGCTCCGCGACTCGGCGGCACGCTGGGGGTGAATGTGGTGAGCGCCCTGGTGGTAGCGCTCGCGCTGCTCGTGCTTCTGCTGGTGCTGGGCGTGACCTCTTTCGCCTTCGTAAAGCGCCGCATGCGCACCGATAGCTGGAAGCGCCTGCAGCGGTGGGCCTATGTGTTCTTCGGCTTGGTGTACGTGCACCTCATGCTGATGCTGGCGCCGGCGGCGAGCCAGGGCGGCGAGGCCGCTGTGGCAAGTGTGGTCGTGTACACGGTGATCTTTGGCGCCTACGCCGCGCTGCGCGTCCGCCGGGCGTTTGTCGACCGCCGCGCTGTTGCAGCGGTCGGTGCCCTGGATGCTGCATCGGGCTTCGATCTCGAGACCGGGGACTGCGCCGTCTAGCTGATACGAATCGAATAGTCTCCCAAGAGCGGGCCCTGGCTTTTTTCGCCGGGGCCCGCTTCATTTTGCGACGCGACTGCGGTCGGCGCGAGGAACGAAACGGGACATTCCCGCGTCATTTCTACGGCTCGGCTCTGCTAGGCTCATGCTGCAAGTCCGATGGAGGAGGAGTCATGCGGGAGCGCCAAAGAAGGGTCGATTTCACCAACAGCTGGATGTTCGGGAGGGTCATGACCGACGAGTCGATATGTCGCGATGTCATCAGGGCCGTGCTGGGCATCGAGGCCGTGCGCATCGACTACCTGAACGCCGAGCAGGTGCTCGACCCCGCCCCGGAGAGCCACGGCGTCCGCATGGACGTGTACGCCAGGGAGCGCGGGTCGGGCGAGCGGGTCTACGACCTGGAGATGCAGGCGCAGCGGGAGCCCCTGCTCGGGAAGCGCTTCCGGTACTACCAGGCTGTCCTGGACGTGAGGGAGCTTCCCGCCGGGGACGACTACGACCGGCTGCCCGAGAGCTTCGTCGTCTTCCTGTGCAGCCAGGATCCCTTCGGGTACGACCTGCCCGTCTACCACCTCGAGCGCCGATGCGACGAGGTCCCCGAATTGCGGCTCGGGAATGCCTCGCATTGGCTCGCGCTGAACGCCCGGGCGTGGGAGGACGCGCCGGGCGGGGACCTGCTCGATCTGCTAAGATATGCCCAGACGGGCAAGGCCCTGGGTTCGCTCTCGCGCAAGATAGAGGAGGCGGTCGGGCGGGCCAACGAGGATCGAGAGTGGGTGGACAAGGTGTGGTCGGTGAGCACGATCGTGGAGAACGCCGCGCGGCGCGAGCGCATAAACGGCCGCATCGCCTGCGAGGAGGCGCGCGAGGAAGGCCGCCAAGAAGGCCGCCAAGAAGGCCTCGAGGAGGGCTCCGCGCGGTTCGCCGCCCTGGCGTCCCGGCTCATCGAGGCCGGCCGCGTCGACGATCTCGCGCAAGCGGCATCCGATCCCGTCCGGCGAGACGAGCTCTTTCGGGAGTTCGATCTGTAGGGCAGTCGTGCCCTTACGCTGCTTAGGGCCATGGTGCCGGCGTCGCTCCTCGCCGCCAAATCTTACATTCTTGTCGGTGGGCTGATCGCGCGGCGCGGGCCTTGGTGCCCGTGGTATTATGGTTCGATGCTGAAACGACCGCCCTCTGGCAAGAAAGCGCTATGAAGAACATCTCAGAAATCCTCGCCAGCGTCGAAGAGACGCCCGCCACGTTCGAAGACTATTTGAAAGCCTACGCCGATCCGGTCGGGGAGCTGATCAACAGCTACATTCCCCATGGGACTCACGGGGATATGGACCGCTACCTGTACGATCCGCTCTATCATTACAGCGAGAACGCGGGCAAGCGTCATCGTCCGCTCATTTGCTTCGCGGCCTGTCTGGCCGTGGGCGGCGACCCCAACCGTGCCGCCACCGCCGCCGCGGCCATTGAGCACTTCCATTCCGCGGCCCTCATCCACGACGACATCGCCGACGAGGCCGAGCTGCGCCGCGGCGAGCCCTGCCTGCACCTTACCGAGGGGCTGGGGCTGGCCATCAACATGGGGGATCTGGCTCTTTCCATGGTAAACGGTCCGGTGGTGAACGACCCGCTTTTGGAAGACGCCGTGAAGGTGCGCGTTATCAAGGAGCTCATCGCCATGACCTGCCGCACGGTGGAGGGCCAGGCGCTCGATCTGGGCTGGGCCCGCGACGGGCGCTACGATATCACGCCCGAGGACTACCTCACCATGGCCATCCACAAAACGGCCCACTATTCCGGCGCGGTACCGCTGGCCGTGGGCGCCATCGTGGGGGGCGCCTCCGACGAGGTGGTGGAGGCCCTGCGCAGCTACGGGCTTGACACGGGCCTCGCCTTCCAGATTCAGGACGATCTACTGAACCTCGTGGGCACTGACGAGGCCAAGAAGAAGGACTTCCGCAGCGACATCACTGAGGGAAAGCGCACGCTCGTTGTCGTGCACGCTCTGCAGAACACCGAGCCTGCGGCCCGAGAGCGTCTCGTCGAGATTCTGTCCTCGAAGGAGCGCGATCCGGAGGTGCTCGCCGAGGCCGTGGCCATTATGGAGAAAACGGGATCCATCGACTACGCCCGCACCTTCGCTGAGGATCTTACGCTGAATGCTAAGGCGCGACTGGCCGGGGCGCTGCCTCCCTCGCCGTATCGCGATTTGCTCGTATCCATGGCCGACTGGTTTGTGAACAGGTTGAAGTAACATGGAGCCTATCAAAAGAAATGACACCGGCGCTGCCGTCGAGGACGTGCAGACGCGCCTGGCCCGCATCGGGCACCTTCCCGAGGATGCCATCACTGGCACCTTCGACGACGCTACCGCCGCCGCATTGGCTGATTTCCTTGCCGCGTCGGCACTGCCGCCGAGTGAGGATGTGACCGAGAAGGTGTGGGCCGCTTTGGTGGATGCCACCTACAACTTGGGCGACCGCACGTTGTACTTGCGCATGCCCTACTTCCACGGTCATGACGTGCTGGAATTGCAGCAGGCGCTCGGCGCGCTCGGGTTCTTCTACGGTACACGTGACGCCATCTTCGGCGCCCATACCGAGGAGGCGCTGCGTCGCTTCCAGCTGAACCTGGGGCTGCCTTCCGATGGCATTGCCGGAGCCTACACCTACGCGGCTCTGCGCAACCTGGCCCATTCCTGGGTTGGCAAGGAGGCGACCCACGGGCCCGTGCGCCATCTGGGCTTCGCCCGCGCCGCCGACGTGCTGGAACGCAACGCCGTGTGCCTGTTCGGCACCGACGAGTTCTCCCGCGCCGTGGCTTCGCGCATGTCGAACGTGGCCCAGGCGACCAACCCGGCCTCCAAGATCATCAGCGCCGATGCGCTGTCGGTACCGCCGGATGCGTCAATGATGCTTGTGCACGTGCTGTTGGAAGCGACGGATGCCGAGGTCGGAGTGCCGCTGGTGTCCTACGAGGAGGAAGGTACGCTGGCGCTGCGTCTGGCCTCGGCCGTCGACGTGGCCCGCGATGCGAGCTGGCCCCGCGTGTCGGTGTTGCTCCCCGGCACCGTTTGGCTGGAAGCCGGCCCGGAGCGCTCCGCCCAGCATTACGCCATTACGCTGCTCGACGCCCTCTGCTCCGCGCTGCAGGAGTAGCTACTCGAACAGGTCGAGCAGCTCCTGACGGGAGTGAACGCCAAGCTTCTGGTAGATATGCTTGACGTGGGTGGCCACGGTGTTCTTCGAAAGCACCAGCTCCTCGCGGATGTAAGGTTGGCTGCGCCCGCGCGCCAGGTAGCCGAGAATTTCCGCCTCGCGGCCCGACAGACCGTGCTCCTCGGTGAGGCGCTGGCAGATGCCGTCGATGGTCGTGTCGGCGCTAGAGGTGATGCTGCCTGCCTCGCCGGGGTCATCTGGCTTGTCGATCCTGCCAATCGGCAGGACGGCCTCATTGCGCGGAGCGGTGTTGTGAGCAGCGGAGATCTCAAGCACAGAGGAGCGGTTGGTGGGGTATCCCAGCCAGGAGAGGGAAAACACGACCAAAAGACCCAGGGCGATGGCGAACAACCCCAATGGCTCGATGGAGGTCATCTCGCTCAAGGCACGCCCGGCGAGGTTGCCCGCCAGAACACCCAGCTGCAGCGACCCTTCCGCTACGCCGATGCCGAGAGCTGCTTTTGCCCCATTGCTTTTGGCCGCTGTCACCACGAAAAGCACTGCGGCGATGGTAAGCGTGGTGTCCGCAATGGCAACAAGGCTCGTGGAGAGAGCAACGGCCCACAGATCTGCCCACGGCAGGAGGGCAAGGGCGATGGCAACGAGCGGGGCAATGAGCCGAAAGAGTCCGTCGAAACTTGGACGTGCGGCGAACAGTACGATGCCGACCACGAGGGCGATGCCGCAGATTGAGCCGATGACGGTGGCGATGTCGATGCCCCAATCAATGAAGGGCGCGTCGGCGTTCGCTTGCAGCGCGCCAGAGCATCCGATGACGAAATATGAGAGGAAAAGCAGCGCGGCGATGCGGGCGAGGGTAAAGAGCGCCGGCCGGCGCAGGCCGTCTGTTGCGACGCTTGCGTTTTCAACTGGTGGAATATCTCGATAGGTGGCCAGCAGCATAAGGCCCGACGCGAGAGGCAAAGAGGCGGTCGCCAGGATGCCGACGGTGCTTGGCAAGTAGGGGAGAACCAAAGCGCAGCCGAGCATGATAAGGGAAGCAGCCGGGATGGCGACTTCGGAGCTTTCGATGTCCAGCGCTGCCAAGGCCTGTCCCCACAGTACGTAAAGAGCGCCCGTGCCGAGCCCCGTAAGCGCGCCGCTGACCACTGCTGGCGCAAGAATCCCCTCGGCGGCCGCCAGTCCCGAGAGAAGCGTTCCTGCCGCCGTTGCCACTCCCGCTGCGACGGTGAGCCAGGGGGGCGCCATGGTCTGGCGCCTCCCTAGGACGAATCCCAAAACGAAAAGCGTGAGCGTCACAACGACAGCCGAGGCGAGCCAGGAACTGTCGGCGTTGATGCCGATGCCCGCGCGCTCCGGAAAGACTGCGAAGGTCTCGAAGGATCCGTAGACCCACGCCCAGAGAAATCCGATGCCGAGATAGCGCACCTTCAGCGTCCTCTCGAGTCTCGTCAAGCTTTGTGCCGTTGCTTTCGTTTTCGGTTTCGTCACGTTCCCTCCCTGAAAGCGCTCTTGCGGAACCATCATAGGCTTCCATGGGGTCTATCACCCTCACCTATTGTAGGTGAAAACGGATGAAAACCCAGCCTTTAGGCGATGTTTGTCTATGTTGTCGGTGCCACACTGAGTCCACCTTGAAATCTCAAGGGAGGGATTTCGGCCGGGTACGTTCGGTTGCGCTCGCAGGGGATGGGCCTCTGCGACAAACAGCACCACGGCCGAAGGAGCTAAAGGAGGAACTATCATGACTGAATCTTCGCTTTCCCGCCGCTCGTTTCTGACCGGCGCCGCCGCCCTGGGGTCGCTGGCTGCTGCAGGCGCTCTGGCCGGCTGCTCCCCGAAGACGCCGGCGGAGGCGCCGACCGAGGGAGCTGCGACCGAAGAGGACACCGCCTCGGCTTC
>OGOO01002701.1_pt1 | contig 12416 bp, 9 predicted proteins | sample 1552651 | NCBI WGS metagenome assembly OGOO01 (sample SAMEA2580118, study PRJEB22360) | human gut metagenome | biome: human gut; feature: human-associated habitat; material: faeces | place: Denmark | collected 2008/2010 | reverse complement strand
GAGTAATCATTACTCAAAAGCAAGCGTTAATTTGACTTATAGTTAAATTAGAATATCCGGGAGTTATGGAGTTAAAGCTTAGCTTTGCTTCTAACTCCCATTTATTTTTTATATATATATTGGGGGTTATGAAGATATTTGCTATCGGTATGAACTATACCGAACACAATAAATCGCTACATGGAACGTTATCTAAACCAGAGCGTCCTGTTATTTTTACCAAGGCCGATTCTGCGCTGCTCAACAACGGCAAGCCTTTCTTCATCCCGGATCATCTGGGAAGAATAGAGTATGAAACCGAACTGGTGGTGCGCATCTGTAAGTTGGGCAAGACCATTCCGCAGCGTTTCGCCCACCGCTATTATGATGCGGTGACCGTGGGCATCGACTTTACCGCCCGCGAGATGCAGAAGAAACTGAGAGAAGCTGGACAGCCATGGGAACTTGCCAAGGGATTTGACGGATCTGCCGCCATCGGAGAATGGGTAGATATCCAGAAGTTCCGCGACATCCAGGCCATCCATTTCCATCTCAACATCAATGGGGAGAATGTGCAGGAAGGCTGTTCGAGCGATATGCTCTACAAGGTGGATGAGATTATCTCGTACATCAGTCAGTATTTTACGCTCAAGACGGGAGACCTGCTCTATACGGGTTGTCCTACAGGCTGTGGCCCTGTGAAGATTGACGACCACCTGGAGGGCTATCTGGAAGATAGAAAGGTGCTCGACTTTCATTGTAAATAATCGAATTGAAGTCCCTTTATGGGATGGATCTAAAATCCTTGCTTAGGAATATATGAACAGAAATAAGATTTTGAAAATCTTCGGACTTTGGCTGTGCCTCATGGCGATGGCAATGCCTGCTTCGGCACAGAAATTCTTTAACCTCACCTCGCAAGAAGTGAAGGTAGATTCAGTGTTGCCTCAATTTGTGTATTCCTTCCCCCTGCAAGGAGCTTATCAAGACTCTATTTATACGGTAGAGGTGAAATATCCGGAGTATGTGGATATGCCGGCTACCGATATTGTAAACTATAACCGCCTCTCGGGAACTGCCCTCCCTGAGCAGGTGGCTATCAACCAGCAAGTTACTGAATGCCGTAAGGAGGGTTTGCTGGTTGTTGCTTTCTCTCCTTTGGTATTCCGAAACAATCGTTATCAGGTTTTGGCGAGCTTCATGCTGGACGTGAAAGCCCGCCCCTTGAAGCGTGCCCAACTCAAGGCTCGCCTGCAGAGTCGTGCAGGTAATGATGCTAATTCCATCTATGCAGCACACTCGGTGTTGGCAAGCGGGAAATGGGCTAAGATTAGGGTGAGCGAAACGGGGGTGCATCAGCTGACTGCGGATGTGGTGCGTAGAGCAGGCTTTACCGATATCAATAAGGTGAAAATCTATGGCTATGGCGGTAATCTGCAAAATGAGGCCCTTTATGTGAACGATATCAAGGAGACCGATGACTTGAAGGAAGTAGAACAGTGTGTGGTGGATGGAAAGCATTATTTCTATGCACGTGGACCTGTGAGCTGGAAAAACGACCTTCGTGTTAGAAATCCATATTCTGATTATGGCTATTATTTCATTACCCAGACTGATGAAGCTCCTACCTTGATAGATTCGGCAGCCTTTGTGAAGGCCAACTATCCACAGAGTGAGCATTATCACTCGCTTTATGAGGTGGATGGCTACAGCTGGTTCCCGGGAGGAAGGAATCTCTTCAACCCAACTGCCGTGAAAGTGGGAGAAAGCCAGAATGTGGTGATTACCAATAAAACGGGAAATCCGGGTGGAAAGGTGACTGTGGCAGTAAGCTCAGGTATCAACAGTACGGTTTCAATTCTCAGGAATGGAACCGCTTTGGAGACGCTGACCCTGAAACTCCCTATCAACAGTTCGGGAGGTTCTTATTCCAAGGGTGTGGTGAAAAGTGCTGTTTATATCTTTTCCGATATAAAGAAGAAAGATACGATTTCCATCAAGCCGCTGACGGGAGGTCCTGTGCGCTTGGATTATGTTTCCGTTAGTTGGAAAGCCGAGATGCCATTTATAGGATTTGGTAAGCAGGTGCCTGCTGCCCAGTATGTTTATGGCATCACCAACCAGGATCATCATGCAGATCCTTCGGCTGATATGGTCATCATCATTCCTACATCTCAGAAACTGTTGAAGCAGGCTCAGAGACTGAAGGAATTCCACGAAAGCCATGATAGTCTCCGTGTGAACATCGTTCCTGCTGATGAACTGTATAATGAGTTCTCCAGTGGAACCCCAGATGCCAATGCCTATCGCCGTTATCTGCGTATGTTGACCGATAAGGCAACCAAGGCCGAAGATATGCCGAAATATCTCTTGCTTTTCGGAGATTGCGTGTGGGATAATAGAATGCTTACATCCGATTGCCGCAAACTGAATCCTGACGACTATCTGCTCTGTCATGAGAGTGAAGACTCATTCAGTGAGGTATACTGTTATGTAAGCGATAGTTGGCTGGGTATCATCGGCGAAGGAAAAGGCGGAGATCCTAAAACGGAGTTGCAGGATATTGCCGTGGGAAGATTCCCTGTGACTACAGCCGAAGAAGCCAAGATTATGGTTGATAAGACCATCAACTATATGAAGAACGAAAATGCAGGTGCCTGGCAGAACACCCTGATGTTCATGGGTGACGACGGTAACGACAACCTCCATATGAAGGATGCGAATGAAGTGGCTGATGATGTGGCTACGCTTTATCCTGACTATCTGGTAAAGAAGGTGATGTGGGACGCTTATACCCGAGAGACCTCTTCTACGGGTAATACCTATCCGGAGGTGACTAGAATCATCAAGCAGCAGCAAAACGCTGGTGCCCTGGTTATGGATTATGCCGGACACGGAAGTCAGACGCAGATATCGCATGAAGCAGTGCTCTCGATTACGGATTTTGAAAACTTCCGTAATTCTAACTTGCCTTTGTGGGTTACGGCTTCCTGTGACATCATGCCATTCGATGGCGTGGTTTCTACGGTTGGCGAGACCGCCTTGCTGAATGCAAATGGAGGAGCTGTGGCTTTCTATGGTACCACACGTACCGTGTTTGCCCAGGAGAACAAGTATATTAACCGTGCATTCATGCGCCGTGTGTTGAGCACGGTGAATGGCAAGCCTATCACCATTGGCGAAGCCCACCGGTTGGCACAGAATGATGTGATGACCGGAGCTGCGAAAGAAGGTGAGAGTGACCGCACGCAAAACCATCTGCAATATTCCCTGCTGGGTGACCCTGCCTTATCGCTGAATTTCCCTACCATGAAGGTGGTGCTCGATTCTATCAATGGCATTGCTTGCGAGCGTACTGATACGATGCCGAAATTGAAGGCTGGATCGATAGCCAGGATTGCCGGACATATTGAGGGAAAGGCTGACTATCAGGGCGTGGTTACTGCTACGGTGAGAGATTCCAGGGAACTCATTACCTGTAAACTGAATGACAGCAAAGAAGCAGAGGAAGCTTTCCGGTTCTATGATCGTCAGAAAACGCTCTATCAGGGCTCTGACAGCGTATCAAACGGAAAGTTCTCTTTCAGCTTTGCCGTTCCAAAGGACATCAACTATTCGGATGCTACGGGATTGGTGAACCTTTATGCCATCAGCAATGATAAGACGATGAGAGCTCATGGAACCAGTGAGAAGTTTACGGTGGGTGGTAGCGTAGAATCAAGAAACGATTCCATCGGTCCATCTATCTACTGTTATCTTAACTCGCCATCATTTGTGGATGGAGGCGATGTGAATACCACTCCATTCTTTGTGGCTAAGCTTTCGGATAGGGATGGCATCAATGCTGCAGGTAGTGGTATCGGTCACGATTTGCAGTTGGTGATTGATGGTGATATGACCAAGACTTACAATCTCAATGATCATTTCACCTACGACTTCGGCACCTATACCAGTGGTTCTACCTATTATAGTATTCCTGAGTTGGCACCAGGCAAGCATCAGCTTACCTTCAGAGCTTGGGATATCCAGAACAACAGTTCTGCCACAACGCTCAACTTCAATGTGGTGTCAGGCTTGCGTCCGTCGCTCTTCGATATTGGTGTGACAGAGAATCCGGCAAAGACCTCTACCACCTTCATCGTATCGCATGATAGAAGGGAGAGCAACATGGATGTGGTTATCGAACTCTTTGATACATCAGGCAGACAGCTCTGGCGTCATGCTGAGAGTGGGATTCCTACATCTGATACCTATACAATGACATGGAACCTGTCGGTAGATGGCGGACGACCATTGGGTACGGGTGTTTATCTGTATCGGGTGAAGGTGGCTTCAGAAGGAAGCAGTTATACTTCGAAGGCCAAAAAACTGATAGTCGTAAGATAAGCTTTTTGGATGATGTAAGTGCTTGAATATAAGAAAGAATAATGAAATAATAAATAATATAAGAAATGATGAATAGAAGAACAATCAAGATATTCGCCATAAGCTTGCTCTCTGTGTTCGCATTGAATGCAAGTGCGAAAGATGACGATACAAAAGAGTCTCTTTTCAATCCGGTGAACTATGCGGTGATTTCGCAGACCATAGCTCCTGATGCCCGTGGTGGCGGTTTGGGAGATGTGGGTGCGGCTACCGATCCGGATGTGAATTCGCAGTACTGGAACCCAGCCAAGTATCCGTTTACGATTTCAAGGGCAGGAGTGGCTTTGAACTTTACCCCATGGCTGCGCTCCTTGGTCAACGATATGAACCTGGCTTATCTGTCTGGTTACTATCGCATCGGAGACTATAGTGCCGTGTCAGCCTCTCTCCGTTATTTCAACATGGGTGAGGTATATACCAGTGATCCTGCTGTGAACTCCAATGCCGAGACCGTCAACCCATACGAGATGTCGTTGGATGTGGCTTACTCTATGATGCTGAGCGAGAAGTTCTCTCTGGCTGCAGCTATCCGCTGGATTTATTCCGACTTGCGTTTCGACTATACGGAGGAGAACTCTCCAGCTTCAGCCTTTGCTGCCGATATTGCTGCTTATTATCAGAACTATATCAATATCGGACCACGTGAGTGTCAGTTGGGTGTGGGCTTGAATATCTCTAACATCGGTAGTAAGATTACTTTCAGCGGTAAAGAGTATGGTGAGTTCCTGCCAACCAACATGCGTCTGGGTGCATCCCTGATGGTTCCTATCGATGAGTACAACCGCTTTACCATCTCTGCCGATGCCAATAAGTACCTGGTTCCTACCGTTCCTGCTCAGAAAGAGGGAGAGGATAACTTGGAATATGACAGACGTGTGGGCCTTGAGTATAATGATATTTCGGGTATCAGCGGTATCTTCAAGAGTTTCAGCGATGCTCCTGGCGGTTTCAAGGAGGAGCTGGAGGAAATCAACTATGGTTTAGGTGCTGAATATATCTATAACGATAAGTTTGCGCTCCGTGCCGGTTATCACCATGAGAGCCAGAGCAAGGGTAACCGTAAGTACTTCACCGTGGGTGCCGGTTTCAAGATGAACGTCTTCTCGCTCGATGCTGCCTATGTGGTGGCTACAGCCAAGAGTAACCCATTGGACCAGACCTTGCGCTTCACTCTTTCATTCGATATGGATGGTTTGAAGGACCTTTTTAAGAGATAGTTCTTTAAGTTGATAGTTAATAGTTTATAGTTGATAATTTATAGATTTTGGAGAAATATAATATGGATATACGTGTAGGATTTGGATATGATGTCCACAAACTGGTGGAGAACCGCGATTTGTGGTTGGGAGGAATCAAGATAGACTATGAGTTGGGATTGCTGGGACATAGCGATGCTGATGTATTGATACATGCCATTTGCGATGCACTTTTGGGTGCAGCCAATATGCGCGACATCGGTTATCACTTCCCTGATACAGCGGCAGAGACACTGAATGTGGATTCCAAGATATTGCTCAAGAAGACTATGGACCTGATTGCTACCAAGGGATATTCCTTGGGCAATATCGATGCCACAGTCTGCGCCGAACGCCCAAAACTCAATCCTCATGTGCCAGCCATGAAGGCTTGTCTGGCAGAAGTGATGGGAGTGGATGAGGATCAGATTTCCATTAAGGCAACAACCACCGAAAAGCTCGGCTTTACGGGAAGAATGGAAGGAATCTCTGCTTATGCTACCGTCTTGATACAAAGGGCATAATTACACTCAAAAGGTGTTAAGAACTATTGATTTATAGCAATTCCTTTGATGCAAATCAAAAAATATTCAAAAAAGAAGCATTTTTTTGATGAAACATTTGGTAAAAAGGAAAAATCATCGTATCTTTGCACCGTCAAAAGGTTAATAGATTGTTTAGGTTAGTAGTAATAGATTTAGGTTTTTAGTTATTAGGTTTTAAGGTAGATTGTTTAACAGATGATTGAGAAGGTCGTGAGACTATTTTGATTAGATTTTTTTAGTTAAACATAATTGCATGCCACAGCTCGTTGAGAGTTGTGGCATGTTTATTTTTGTTTTAGGCTTATCTCAATCTTGGTTCATCACCTTTTCGCTTGAGGCTTATCTCAATCTTTGTTCATAACCTTTGAATGTGTATTCAAAGCTTTTGAACGTATGTTCAAAGGCTTTGAACTTAAGTTCAAAAGCTTTGAACATAACTTTCTTCTAAGGAACATAACTTTTTCTATTGGTGATAAAAGGTTTTATTACTAGTCTTATTAATGTGTTTTATTGACTATCATCCTACTTTTTGGGGCGAAACTTGAAAGAAAAGCCTTCATTTCTTTTGTTAGCACATTTTTTTTCGTTATCTTTGCAACTGAAAGCTATAAATAAAAGCTATTATAAGAAGATGAGAGTACTTATAGTAAATACAAGTGAGAAAACGGGCGGTGCGGCTGTAGCTGCCAATCGCCTGATGGATGCCCTTAACAACAATGGTGTTAAGGCTAAGATGCTGGTGCGTGATAAGGAGACTGATGACATTACCGTAGTCAGTTTGCCCCGTTCCTCTAAGTTGCGCTGGAACTTCCTGTGGGAGCGTTGGTGCGTATTCTGGCATCTTCATTTCTCAAAGCATCATCTTTGGGAAGTTGATCTGGCAACGGCAGGTTCGGATATTACCAAGCTTCGTGAGTTTCAGGAAGCGGATGTCATCCATCTCTCTTGGATCAACCAGGGCATGCTCTCATTGAAAAGCATCCGGAAGATCTTGAAGAGTGGTAAACCGGTGGTGTGGACTATGCACGACCTTTGGGCTGCTACGGGCATCTGTCATTATGCCCGTGGATGCAACCGCTATGCCTCATCCTGTGGAAGTTGCCCGCTCTTGCCTCATAAGGGAAGCAAGAACGATGTTTCTGCCAAGATATTCGGGCGCAAGAAGGAACTGTATCATGGTGGCAACATTCATTTCGTAAGTTGCAGCAGATGGCTGGAGCAACAGGCCAAGAAGAGTGCACTCTTCGTAGGTCAGCGCATTACTAATATTCCGAATCCGATTGATACACATGTGTTCTGTCCGCAAGACAAGGCTGAAGCACGCTTGCGTGCCGGATTGCCTGCCGACAAGCGTATCATTCTCTTTGTTTCTCAGCGTGTAACGGATGAGCGAAAGGGAATGAAGTATTTCGTAGAGGCGATAGACAGGTTGGTGAAGAAATATCCGGATATGGTGAAGCATACGGCTATTGCCATCTTGGGAGGTCATTCCGAGGAGATTGAGTTATCTTTGCCTTCTTATTCCCTGGGCTATGTGAGCGATGTGAAGCAAATAGTGAATATCTATAATTCCGTTGATGTCTTTGTTCTGCCTTCTCTGGAGGATAATTTGCCAAACACTATCATGGAGTCTATGGCATGTGGTGTGCCTAGTGTGGGCTTTAAGGTGGGTGGTATCCCTGAGATGATAGACCATCAGAAGACCGGCTATGTGGCCAACTATCGTGATTCCGATGATTTGGCAGAGGGTATTCATTGGGTATTGGAAGAAGCCGATATGAAGAACTTGCAGCAGGCTTGCCTGCATAAGGTGACCCAATGCTACTCGCAGCATTCGGTGGCTCTTAGATATATAGAGGTGTATAATCAGGCATTGGCCTACAAAAACTATCATCTATGATAAAATTCACCGTAGTTACCTGTACGTTTAATGCCGAAAGTGTATTGCAGCGTACATTGGATAGCGTCAATAAGCAGACTTATTGCAATGTGGAGCATCTGATTATCGATGGCGTGTCTAAGGATAAGACGCTGGCAATGGTCAAGGCATACCAGCATAAGGCGCAAGTGGGGGAGAATGCCCATGAGATTGTTGTCTATTCAGAACCCGACAAAGGTCTCTATGATGCCATGAACAAGGGCATTGATAGAGCCACGGGTGACTATCTCGTGTTTCTGAATGCGGGCGACGTGTTTCCTTCGGAAGACACCTTGGAGTATGTAGAAGGTTGCGTAGGCGAAGGAGAAATCTTGCCTGGTGTGCTTTATGGTGATACCGATATTGTGAATGATGAGGGGCGCTTCCTACGCCATCGTCGTCTCACTCCTCCCAAGAAGTTGACCTGGCGTTCGTTTAAATGGGGAATGCTGGTGTGCCATCAGTCGTTCTATGCCCGTACCGATATTGCCCGAGAGGTGCATTATGATTTACACTATCGGCTTTCGGCTGATGTAGATTGGTGCATCCGCATCATGAGGGAGGCTGAACGTCGCCATCTGCCTTTACGCAATGTCAATGCTGTCATTACCAACTATCTGGATGGGGGAATGTCGATACAGAATCATAAGGCTTCGCTCAAGGAACGCTTCGAGGTGATGAGGAATAATTATGGCATTATCACCACCTTGTTGGTTCATGCCTGGTTCGTGGTGCGAGGTATATTCAAAAAATAGGTGGATAAATTTACGATAGGGGGCATTTTTGCTGTTTAAATATGGGTAGTGAACAATTATTACCCTTTAAAAAACAAATTTTACCCCTATATTGCGATTTTTTCTCCTATCTTTGCACCTGAAAAGATTACTCTTGCATCGGGTTTGTACTTGATGGCAGGAATTATTGATTTGTATTAAACAGTATTACTCAAATAAAAAATAACTTTCATATTCATGTTTTAGACAATTGTAAATAACTTTAGTTTTTAAATTTAATAGGTATAAACTATTTGGGTGAGAGTAACACCTGATTAGTGATATTTGATAAATTAAGGAAGCGTCAGTCGGGAGACTGGCGCTTTTTTATTGTTTTAGGATTACTTAAGTAATAATTTCTGTGAAAAGCATGATGATTTCTATATTTTATTGTATCTTTGCAACATGAATCCAATAACACAAACTATCATATTATCGGCTTCTGCGGTGAGAATGATCCCACACATAGCCATGTATCTGCTTCACAAGAAGGAGATAGACCTTGATTTGCTCAAGGTGCAGGACCAAAAGCCAACGATACTGAACTTCATCAAGGCTTGCACTCGTGAAAGAAGTTTCCGTAATCTCTTCTATTATCGCCTGGGAGAGTATCGTTCGGTATTCATCAGTTGGCTGTTGCCGCCAGAACGAACCATGACTATCTGGTGCCCGCATATTGGAAAAGGAGCACATTTTGAACATAGTTATGCCACCTATCTCAATGCCGACTCCATAGGTGATGATTTCTATTGCCTGCAGATGGTGACGTTGGGAAATGGTAAGGGCGGCAGGCCTACCATAGGAAATGACGTGAAAATCTATACGGGGGCAACTGTCTTTGGTGCTGTCCGCATTGGTAATCATGTAACGATAGGGGCAGGAGCCGTAGTCTTCCAGAATGTGCCTGATGGAGCAACTGTAGTGGGGAATCCTGCAAGAATCATTCAGAAATAATTCATTTTAAAGATATAAGATATGAACTATGCACTTATCATAGCCGGAGGTTCTGGCAATCGTATGGGACAAGATATCCCAAAACAGTTTATGCATGTTGATAATTGTCCTATCATCATTCATACGATGATGGCTTTCCAGAAGCATCCCGATATTCAGGGAATTGCTGTGGTGTGTCTGGCGGGCTGGGAAACCGTGTTGCAATCCTATGCCAATCAGTTTTGCATCACTAAACTGAAATGGATATTCCCTGGTGGCAGCAATGGTCAGGAATCTATCCATAATGGTATCTACGGCTTGAAGAAAATGGGCTGTGGTGACGATGACCTGGTTTTGGTGCATGATGCCGTGCGCCCACTCTTGTCGCAAGACATCATCTCATCCAATATCGCCATCTGCCAAAAGTACGGTTATGCCATTACGGGTATCAAATGTAGAGAGGCTATCCTGGAGAGTGAGGATGGTTTCACGACTAATACAAGTATTCCTCGTGATAAGTTAATCCGTACCCAGACACCTCAGACTTTCCGGTTGGGAAACCTCATCGCAGCCCATGAGGAAGCCAAGGAGAAAGGCATCACCAATTCGGTGGCATCCTGTACCTTGATGGCGGAACTGGGAGGTAGACAGATGCATATTGTTCCTGGCTCAGAAAAGAACATCAAGATTACTACTGTGGAGGATCTGGAAATTCTGAAAGCTTTGATGAAGGTTCAGCCGGAGTCTTGGCTCAAATAACGTTGGATTATGGCTCTCTTTTATGTGAGAATATGGATTAAAGTTGGAAATGTTAGGCAACTGTTAGATTTATGTTAGATTTTTCATCTTATCAGAAAGATATAGTCCGTCTTTTCCAAGATGGATTAGACTTGGAGCGTTTGCGTGACAAGACGATTCTTGTGGTGGGTGCCACGGGATTGGTTGGAGGTTGCGTAGTGGATGTGCTGATGCAGAATCCCGCCAGATGCTACAAAGTGATTGCTGCTGGTCGTAATAAGGAACGTGCCCAGCAGAAGTTTGCGGCTTATTGGGAAGATGAGTCTTTCTTTTTTGCAAAGATTGATGTCACCCAGCCTATTATCAAGAGCATGAATAGGATGATAGTGGATTCTGTCTATGATGAGTTGGCTGAGGGGGCTGATTATATTATAGATGCGGCAAGCAATGCGAGTCCTAATTTCTTTAGTCGGGAACCTGTAGAGGTGATGAAAGCCAATATCAATGGTGTGTCCCATCTGATAGAATATGGATTGAGACACCGCATGAAGCGCATGGTTTACGTTTCTTCTGGAGAAATCTATGGCGAAGGCGATGGTTCTGAGTTTACCGAGAAGAGCAGCGGATATGTGGATTGTGCCTCTGTGCGTGCCTGCTATCCATCGTCGAAGCGAGCTGCAGAGACACTTTGCATGGCATACGGAGCAGAGTATGATGCCGATGTGGTGATAGCCAGATTGAGTCATACTTATGGTCCAGGCTTTACCGAGAGCGATAATAGGGTATATGCCCAGTTTATCCGCAATGTCCTGAAGGGTGAGGATATCGTTCTGAAGAGTAAGGGTGAGGCTTTCCGTTCCTGGCTCTATGTGGTGGATGCTGCCCATGCCATCTTGCGCCTCTTGCTGGATGGTGAAAGGGGCAATGCCTATAATGTGGCGCATTCTGAATCAAATATCTCCATTCGTCAATTGGCAGAACTGATAGCCAGAAAAGCGGATAGAAAGGTGGTGTTTGATATTCCTGAGGAGGATGCGCAGCAGGGGAATACCACACCTATCACCAAGGCTACCTTTAATACGGATAAGATCAAGGCTTTAGGCTGGAAACCGCTTTTTGATGTGGAAGAAGGTTTTGAACATACCTTGCAGGATGTGGAAAAGTCTCTGTCTAGATAAAAAAATAATGGTGTGGCATAAGTCAATTATCTCGCAAACCCTTTCAAGGGGTGTGTGGATATGGCTTATGGCACACCATTTCTATAGTGCATAATTATGTTTTATAGTGCATAATCATGCTCTCTTGTGTTATAGCTTTCTTTTAATCTCGTCCCATGTTTCCCTTTTTTCCATGTTCAGATAGTAGCGCAGGTGCTTTTCTACTCTTTGTTCTACGGGTGGGAACTTCATATAGTCGCCAAAGAAGTGGCGCAGATAGGTATCTGCCTGCTCTGGCAGCAAGACGGTGGTATCCTCGAATGGAAATTCCTTTCCCTTGCCAAGCCATTCCTTCGGGAAAATCTCTTTGTAGTGGTAGGAACCCGTATTCACCAATACGTTCTTCGCCTTGTCGAAGTCATATTGGTGACTCATCTCGTCCATCTGCTGGATAAGATGATGGCGCATCTTGCTGCGGCAGAAGAAGGCGAGTGTCTTGATGGCAAACCGGCCCCAGGTTTCCTTGTGCAGGAGCAGGGAAATGTAATCGATGAAGGTGTTGTGGGTGGTTACGGCGTTCAGACGGTTGATGGTCTTTGAGTATTTGCGATACAGAGCCTTCGCCGTTTCCATGTCATCGTCGGTGGCATCAAGAGGGAAGATATCTACGTAAAGACCGATGATGCAGGGACGCTCCTTCTCCTCGATAAGGG
>OGOO01002695.1_pt1 | contig 12433 bp, 10 predicted proteins | sample 1552651 | NCBI WGS metagenome assembly OGOO01 (sample SAMEA2580118, study PRJEB22360) | human gut metagenome | biome: human gut; feature: human-associated habitat; material: faeces | place: Denmark | collected 2008/2010 | reverse complement strand
TATTAAATAATATAAATTTAAAACTTGAAAAGAATAAGTTTTATTCATTGACTGGGCCTAATGGTAGTGGAAAGAGTACACTTGCTAAAGTAATAATGGGACTTACCATTCCTGATAAAGGTAAAATTTTGTTTAATGGAGAAGACATCACTAACAAAAGTATTGATGAAAGAGCTAAACTAGGTATTGGTTTTGCATTTCAAACACCAGTATGTTTTAAAGGAATAACTGTTTATGATTTATTAAGTGTTGCTTCTAATAAAAGTCTTACTAAAAAAGAAGCATGTGATATATTGAGTAAAGTTGGACTATGTGCTTTAGAATATATTGATAGAGAAGTTAATAAATCACTTTCAGGTGGAGAACTTAAGAGAATAGAAATCGCAAGTGTTATCGCAAGAAATCCTAAATTTGCTATATTTGATGAACCTGAAGCTGGAATAGATTTATGGAGTTTCAATAGTCTAAATAAAGTATTTAAGAATATTCAAGAAAATAATGATGCGACTACTTTAGTAATATCACATCAAGAAAAAATACTTGATATTGCTGATGAAATAATACTTATGGAAAATGGAACTATTAAGAAAGTTGGTTCTAAAGAAGAAGTTATATCTAACATAAATAGTAAACCATGTTGTAAAGTAGGTGAGATGAATGAATAAGACTGAACTTGAATTATTAAGCACTATTGGTGCTGGTGACTATTTGAATGCTACTGCATACAACATAAGAAAAGATGGAAAAGGTATTGAAAGAAAAATAAATGAATATGTAAACATAGAAAGTAAAGAAGAAGGAAAAGGTATTAATATATATGTAAAAGAAAATACACCTTTTGCGATAGTTGATATTCCTGTTCTTATAACTGAAAGTGGTCTTACTGATGTAGTTTATAATGATTTCTTTATTGGCAAGAATGCGAGTGTTACAATAGTCGCAGGTTGTGGCATAAATAATCCACATCATAAAGATTCAAGACATGATGGTATTCATAGATTCTTTATTGAAGATAATGCTAGTGTTAAATATATTGAAAAACATTATGGAGAAGGAGTAGGTAGTGGTAAAAGAATACTTAATCCAACTACTGAAGTAACATTACATGATAATGCATTTATGACTATGGAAACAAGTCAAATAAAAGGAGTAGATGATACTAATAGAGTAACAAAAGCTACATTAAGTACTGGTTCTACTTTAATAATAAATGAAAAAATATTTACATCAAATAATCAAAAAGCAACTACATCATTTGATATAGAATTTAACGGGGATAATTCTAGTTCTCATGTAATATCAAGAAGTGTTGCAGAAATGGATTCATATCAAGAATTTAAATCTAATATGACAGGTAATAGTTTATGTTATGGTCATGTTGAATGTGATGCGATTATTAAAGATAATGGTAAAGTTAAATCAATACCACAAATATATGCTAAAAATGTAGATGCTAGTCTTGTACATGAAGCAACAATAGGTAAAATTGCTGGTGAACAATTTATTAAGTTAATGTCACTAGGACTTTCAGCAAGTGAAGCAGAACAAACAATAATAAATGGATTCTTAAAATAGGTCTAACGAACGTTAGGCTTTTTGTTTTTTTAAAATAATTCATTAAATGTCACTTACATGTCACTTTACATCTTGTATACTTATGTTGTAAATTAAGAAAGGGAAAGAAAATATGGAAATATTAAAAGTAGAAAATTTAACAAAAGTATATGGTAAAGATAATAATAAAGTAGTTGCTTTAGATAATGTATCATTTACAGTAGAAAAAGGTGAATTTATCGCAATAGTAGGTGCTTCTGGTAGTGGTAAAAGTACATTATTACACCTTATTGGTGGAGTAGATACACCTACAAGTGGAAAAGTATTTATAGATGGACAAGACATATATAAATTAAATAGTGATAAACTTGCTATATTTAGAAGAAGAGAAGTAGGACTAATATATCAATTTTATAACTTAATACCAATTTTAACAGTAGAAGAAAATATAACACTTCCACTAGAACTTGATAATAGAAAAGTTGATAAATTTGAACTAAACGAAATAATTAAACTATTAGGACTAGAAAGAAGACGTAATCATTTACCTAATGAATTATCAGGTGGACAACAACAAAGAACATCAATAGGTAGAGCAATAATAACAAAACCAGCAATAATACTTGCTGATGAGCCAACTGGTAACCTTGATTCTAAAGCCAGTGAAGAAGTAGTAACATTACTACAAAAAATGAATAAAGATTATAAACAAACAATAATAATGATTACACATAACCTAGAAATTGCATCATATGCTGATAGAATTATTACTATAGAAGATGGAAAAATAGTTAAGGAGAAATAATCATGAATATCCTTAATAAATTAACAATAAAAAACTTAAAACTAAATAAAAAAAGAACAATAGTAACAATAATAGGAATAATTCTTTCAGTAGCACTTATATGTGCAGTGGCAAGTATGGTATCTAGTTTTAGAGAAAGTTTAATTAGATTTGAAATTAATAGAGATGGAAACTTTCATTATGAATTTAGTAATGTAGATAGTAAAACATTAAAAGAAATTAAAAATAATAGAAACTTTGAAAAAATATATATAAGTAAAAACGTTGGCTATTTAAAACTTGATAATAGTAAGAATGAAGATAAACCTTATGCATATTTAATAGCTATGAATAAAATAACTATGTCTAATGTGTCACTTAACTTAATTGAAGGAAGATTTCCATCTAATGATAAAGAAATAGTTATACCAAGACATTTAAAAACAAATGGTAGAGTTGATTATAAAGTTGGAGATACTATAACACTATATTTAGGTGATAGAGTTAGTGATGGATATACTCTTAATCAAAATAATCCATATTATAAAGATGAAGAAACATTTGATATAAAAGATACCAAGACATTTAAAATAGTTGGTATTATAGAAAGACCAAGTACAATAATAGAAAATTATTCAGCACCAGGATATACATTCATAACATATTTAAATGATAATAATTATAGTGGTGAATACAATGTATACTTAAGATATACTAAAGAAGCATTAAAAAATAGATATGAAATAACAGCTAGATTATTAAATGTAGATCCTATAAAATATAAAAAATATATGACTGATTTAAATTCCCTTAAAGAAAGTGAAATAGATGAAATTGAAAAGAAAATAATAACAACACCACATATCATGAATGGATATCTAATTTCACTTGAAACAATGAGTCTTAAAGATAGTACTATGAAAGTACTTTATATTTTATCAACTATTGTAATTATAATAATAATTGTTTCATCTGTATTTTGTATTAAAAATAGTTTTGATATATCTATAACAGAAAAGACTAAACAATATGGTATGTTTAGAAGTATAGGAGCAACATCAAAACAAATAAAGAAGAATGTTTTATATGAAGCATTTATACTTGGAATAATTGGTATACCTCTTGGTATATTATGTGGATTACTTGCTTCATGGATACTTATTAAAGTATGTAATTATTATTTATATGGTGCTTTAAATGGAATAACATTAGTATTTAATACAAGTCTTATATCAATATTAATATCAATATTACTTGGAAGTATAACAATATATTTTTCAGCATTAAAGAGTGCTAGAAGAGCATCTAAATTATCTCCAATGGTAGCTATAAGAAATAGTGAAGATATTAAAATAAAATCTAAAAAGTTAAGAACTCCTAAGTATATAAAATCATTATTTGGAGTAGGTGGAGTTATATCATATAAGAATTTAAAAAGAAATAAAAAGAAATATAGAACAACAGTTATATCAATAGTAATATCAGTTTCAGTATTTATTGGACTTTATTATTTCATGAATATGGCATTTAGTATACTAGATTTAGAAGTGGGTTCGTCTGATGCTAATATACAACTTATAATAAGTGATAATAGTAAAGATAAAGAAAACAACTTAAATAAAATAGAACAAATATTTAATCTTGATAATATAGAAAGAATAAGTTTTCAAAAAAGACTATTAGGTGAAATTATAGATAAAACACTTTACACAAAAGAATTTAATAAGCTTATTGGTACTAATGGTACAAAGATATTAGTATATGCAATAGGTGATTCTGAATATAGAACTTATGTTAAATCATTAGGATTAAATTATAGTGATGTTAAAAATACAGGTATTCTTATCAATAATTCATTTGCTTATGATGAAAATAGTAAAAAGGATGTAGAAATATCGGTGCTAAATATTAAAAAGAATGACAAAGTTGATATAAAAATAAATAACATAACTCATCAAATAAAAATATCTGAAGTTACTAAAGAAAGACCATTTGGATTTAGTAATACTTATAGTTCAGAATTTATAATAGTAAGTGATGAATATTTAAAAGAACTTGACAGTAATTTTAATTATGGTTGGATATTGATAAGAAGTAATAATGCTGATTTGTTACAAAGCGATATTGAAAAGATATTAGGAGATATAGATTATAATTTAGATAATACTGATAAAAATTATAGAATTGTTAAAGGAGTTTATACTTTAATGGCGATATTCTTATATGGATTTATTACTGTAATTACTTTAATTGGTATTACAAATATATTTAATACAATAACAACTAATATTAATTTAAGACGTGGAGAATTTGCTATATTAAAAAGTGTGGGAATGACATCACATGAATTTAATAGACTTATTAATTTAGAAACAATATTCTATTCATTAAAATCATTATTAATAGGTATACCTTTAGGAGTAGGAATATCATATTTAATATATATAGCGTTTTCAGAGGGAAGTAGAGAATTTCAATATGAATTTCCATTTGGAGGAGTATTTATAAGTATACTTGCAGTATTTATATTAGTTTTTATAATAATGAATTACTCTATAAAGAAAGTTAATAAACAAAATATAATAGAAGATATTCGTAATGAAAACATTTAAGGACTTTAGTGTCCTTTTTTGATATAATTGTTTTAGGAGAGATTATGAAAATATTATTAGTAGAAGACAATAAAAGTATAAGTGATAATTTAAAATATACATTTAATATAAATAATATAGATCTTGATGTAACAAATAATATTAAAAGTACAAAAGATTATTTAGAATATAATAAACCTAGTTTAATAATATTAGATGTTACTTTACCTGATGGTAATGGATTTGATTTATATAAAAGTGAATTATCTAAAATGAATATACCAGTTATATTTTTAACTGCATGTGATACTGAAGAAAATATAGTTGAAGTACTTAATATGGGTGCAAGTGATTATATTACTAAACCATTTAGACCATTAGAACTAATAGCCAGAATAAATAAAATATTACATAAAAAGACTATTAAAATAAAAGATATAACAATAGATATGAATAAAATGATAGTTACTAAAAATAATGAAATAATAAATCTTACTACTCTTGAATATAAAATACTAAATCTATTAATTGAAAATATAAATAAAGTAGTAACAAGAGATAGAATAATTGATAGTATATGGGAATGGACTGGTAATGATGTTAATGATAATACAATAACAGTTTATATGAAAAGAATACGTGAAAAGTTAAATAGTGATATAATAATTACTATAAAAGGAATAGGTTATAGAATAGATGAAGAATAAAACAATAAAAAAATATATATTATCACTTATAATATTATTAATATTTAATGTATCACTAATATTTATATTAAATAGATATGAATATAAAATGTATACTAAGAATTATAATGATAAAATAAACTCAATAATAAGCAATATCAAAAATAAATATCCAAATATAGAAGAAAGTGATATTATTGAAATAATAAATAATGAAGAAGATAGTGAAGATATACTTAGTAATTATGGTATAGATAGTATAACTAAAAATGATAAAGTTAATAATAAGATAAGAATTATATCATTAATAATAATTATTACTTTTGATTCATTAATTATATTGATATTTTATTTATATGATAAAAATAAATCTAAAAAGATAAAAGAGATTACTAAGATGATATCAAAAATCAATAATAGACAGTTTGATATAGATATAAATGACTTTAATGAAGGAGAACTTTCTATACTTAAAAATGAAATATCTAAAACAACTATTATGTTAAGACAAGTTGCTGATAATAGTGTTAAAGATAAATTAAATCTAAAAGATTCTCTTGGTGATATATCTCATCAATTAAAAACACCTCTTACTAGTATTACAATAATGATAGATAATATTTTAGATAGTCCTGATATGAATGAAAAGACTAGAAAGAAATTTCTTATTAATATAAAACGTGAAATATTAAATATTAACTTTTTAGTAATGTCTCTTCTTAAATTATCAAAATTTGATGCGAATGTTGTTAAATTTAATAAAGAAAGTGTATATTTAAAAGATATAATTATTGAAAGTATTAAGAATGTGTCTATGATAAAAGAGTTAAAAAATATTACTATAAAAGTATCAGGGGATGATGATATTAAATTATTATGTGATTTTAAATGGCAAGTTGAAAGTATAACTAATATATTAAAAAATTCAATTGAACACACGAGTGAATATGGCACAGTTGAAGTAAATTACAGTGAAAATAAATTATATACAAGAATACTTATTAAAGATAATGGTAAAGGTATAGATAGTGGTGATTTACCTCATATATTTGATAGATTTTATAAAGGTGAGAATGGTAGTGATGATAGTTTTGGTATAGGTCTTTCACTTTCAAAGACAATAATTGAAAAAGAAGGTGGCAGTATCACAGTTAAAAGTACACCTAATATTGGTACAATTTTCACAATTAAATACTTGAAATAAACGAAAAAATATTGAAATTTAATATCAAATACTTTACAATTATATTGTAGGAAGGAGATTTATTATGAAGAAAAAGATTGCTATTATCGCTTTAATGTTACTATCAATTATTATTCCTGTAAAAGCTTTTGCTAAAGAACAATATAAAACATTAAATTTAGAAGAAACTTTAGCTGAAGAAGGAATTGAAAAGAAATTTAGTAATTATAAAGAAACAGATGATCAAATTACAATCTATATGTTTAGAGGAAAGGGATGTGCTTATTGTAAAAAATTTTTAGAATTCTTAAATGGAATTACTGAAGAATATGGAAAATATTTTAAATTAGTTTCATTTGAATCTTGGTATAATGATGAAAATTCTAATTTATTAACTGACATCTCTACATTTATGGGAGAACCAGCTAGTGGAGTTCCATATATTATAATTGGTGATAAAGTATTTGGTGGATATACTGATTCTTATGATGAAAGTATTAAAGCAGCTATTAAATCATTATATGATTCTGATGATAAATATGATGCATTAGAAGAATATGAATATAGTAAGAGATGGGATAAAATATTAAATCCTTCTAATTTCACAGTTATTATATGGACAATATGTTTAGTAGTTGTTTCAACTGTAGTTATTGTTTTAACTAATAGATGTAATACTAAGAAAATAGTTGCTGCTATTGAAGGAAATAAAAAAACTTCAACAATTCGTGAAGAAGTAAAAGAAGAAAAACAAGAAAAACAAAATAACAACAATAATAAAAATAAGAAAAAGTAATTTACAATAAAGTCTCTCATGTGAGAGATTTTTATTTTAAAAAATATTGTTAATTTATGTACAAAATGTTACAATACTATTATGAATAGAATAGTGAATTTCTTACAAAAATATTTTGCTGTTATTTCAGTACTTATTGGTATAAGTATTCTTTTAAGTATTACTTTTTCTAGTTATATCGTTACATCAAACAATCATAAAGCAGCAGAAATGTATATTGGAGAACTTAAGTATTCAATGGAAATAGATGGTTCTACTACTAACACTTTAACAGTACCAACAGGTGAAACAATTATAGATGTAAAAGTAAATAATTTAAATCCAGTAGATACATATTACAAACTACTTTATTTAAAGAATACAAATATTACAGTTAAGTATTACGAATCAACAAAAGATACTAATGAAGTAATAACTACATATAATAAGCCAAATGATTCAATAACAAGTAGTAATTCTAATACAATAAAACTACAAATCACAAATAGTAGTACTTCTTCTCAAAATATAGCATTAACTATGAAGGGTGGGTATATTACAAATACAGTAGAAGATATAACAACACCTTCAACATATAGTGAGATAACATTGGCCGATACAAGTACAAATACATATTTTTGCAAAACAAATAGCACTTTAACACAAGGACTTAATTATAATAATGGTCAGTATACTTATGCTTATAAACAACAAGGAGCGTCTGCAAGTTCTGGCTTAGGTTGGAGTAATATAACTAATAATGGTTGGGGTGTACAGCTAACTGATAAAGCAAGTACTGACGCAGTGACAAGCAAACTTTGTACATATATTAATGATAAACCAGTTACTTCAATGTCATATATGTTTTGGGATAGTCAAGCATTGAGAATAGATTTGAGTAATTTCAACACATCAAATGTATATAATATGGGAGGTATGTTTTCTAGCAGTCAAGCTACAACCTTAGATTTAAGCCATTTTGATACATCAAACGTAACAAATATGGGAGGTATGTTTCAACATAGTCAAGCTACAACCTTAGATTTAAGCCATTTTGATACATCAAACGTAACAAATATGCAATGTATGCTTTGTGATAGTCAAGCCTCAACCATAGATGTAAGCCATTTTGATACATCAAACGTAACAAATATGAATAGTATGTTTTGGAATAGCAAAGCCATAACCATAGGTGTAAGCCATTTTGATACATCAAAAGTAACAAATATGAATGTTATGTTTGGTAATAGTCAAGCCACAACCATAGATGTAAGCCATTTTGATACATCAAACGTAACAAATATGCAAGGTATGTTTCAACATAGTCAAGCCACAATCATAGATGTAAGCAACTTTGATACATCAAACGTAACAAATATGCAATGTATGTTTTGTGATAGTAAAGCCGCAACCTTAGATTTAAGCAATTTTGATACATCAAACGTAACAAATATGCAAGGTATGTTTTGGAAAAGTCAAGCAACAACATTAGATGTAAGTCATTTTGATACAAGTAATGTAACAAATATGGAAGTTATGTTTGCCTATATGACAAATCTTAAAACTATATATGCTAGTAGCAAATTTGTAACTACCTCTGTAACGAGTAGTACAAGTATGTTTGAAAAAAGTACTAATCTAGTAGGTGGAGCAGGAACAAAATATAATAAATCTTATCTTGATAAAACATATGCTAGAATAGATGGTGGAACAAGTAATCCTGGATATTTTACTGAAAAGCCATCAACATTTAGTACCGATAGTTGGGCAACTATAGTTAGTTCGGTTAAAGCTGGAAATACTAGAGGATATAAAGTTGGAGAAACTAAAACAATTGATTTGGGGACGACATATGGAACTCATACACTACGTATTGCAAATACAACAACACCAAGTGAATGTAATGCGTCTGGATTTTCACAAAGTGCTTGTGGATTTGTATTAGAATTTGCTGATATAATATTATATAAAGAATTTAATAGCAGTACATCTAATACAGGAGGTTGGTCATCGAGTGAACTTAGAACATTTATCAATAATGATATATACAATGCATTGCCAGTTGATTTAAGGAATATTATAATAGATACAATTGTTGTGTCAGGGCATGGTAAAAGCGACTCTACTAATTTTGTTACCACCGATAAATTATATTTATTAGCTCCAAAAGAAATATTTAGTAACTGGAGTAATAGTTATGATACAGCAAAAAGTTTAACTAGAACTTTTGATTATTATATAAGTGCTGGTGTAACAACAAGCAATTATAGTGGTGCTAAAAAATATAAGGGAACGAGTGCTTATTATTGGTGGCTTCGTTCCGCATATTCTACGAGTAACAGTGATTTCTTTAGAGTTAATCGTTCTGGTGGTTGGAGTGGTAGTAATACTGCTACTGCTGCTAATGGCGTTTCTCCTGCATTCCGCATTGGCTAATCAAAATAAACAATTTCCATTTTAAGGTAGATTTACTTCTACCTTTTATTTTATAATATAAATATGACAAATGAAGAAAGAAACAATTTAATAATGAGTAAATTATCAATATACTTAAATGATTATAGTGATTATATAAATGAATCTATGATAAATAATATTAAAAATGAATTTGGATTTACTACACTAGAATCATATAAAATAATACTTACAAGTATACTTGGTATTACTGATAAAGAAATAATACATGAATTTGATAAGATAGTTTATGAACTTGATAAAAGTGTTTATGAAGATAATTTGTATTATAAGAACATTAATCTTAAATGTATAAGTTCTAATAAATGGAAATTTGAATATAAGAGTTATAAGCCATATGAAGCATTTGTATTTAATGATTTAAGATGTATTAATGATAAATTATATCCTAGTATTGGATATTTTAAAGATGAATATAAATATCCATGTGTTCTTGAAAATGATAGAGAATGGATGTTAATTACACCTAATGAAATAAAAACTATGAAAAAGCCTATAAGTGAAGCAACTGGTAATGTACTTACATATGGACTTGGTCTTGGATATTATGCTTATATGGTATCTATGAAAGAAAATGTAGAAAGTGTAACAATAGTTGAAAAAGATAAAGAAATAATAGATTTATTCACTAGATACATCTTACCACAATTTAAAAATAAATCTAAAATAAAGATAATTAATGATGATGCGTTTAATTATTTTAAAAAAGATATATATTATGATTATGTATTTGTTGATATATGGCATGATCCTAGTGATGGAATAGATTTATATTTAAAATTTAAGAGTTTAGAAAAAGATAATATCAAATATTCATATTGGATAGAAGATACATTAAAATGTTATATTGAATAAAATATATAAGGAGGAAAACATGAAAAGATATAAAAGTACTAAAATAGCTAGTATTTTAGGAATGATAGGTAATGTATTTTTACTTATTATAAAAGGAATAATTGGATATATTACAAATAGTCAAGCAATGATAGCGGATGCTTTTAATAGTGCAGGCGATATATTTTCTTCAATAATGACATTTATTGGTAATAAAATATCAAGTATACCAAAAGATAATGATCATAATTTAGGACATGGTAAAGCAGAATATATTTATTCAATGTTAATAAGTATATCTATGATATTAATATCACTTGTAGTACTTAAAAATTCATTAAATTCAATATTTAGAAGTAATAAATATGATTTTAATATTTGGCTTGTAATTGTATGTATCATTACTATAATAGTCAAAATATCATTATTTATATATACAAATTACTTATCAAAAAAATATAATAATTTACTTATAAAGGCTAATTCTAAAGATCATATTATAGATGCAGTTATAACAACATTTACTTTAATATCATGTATACTTTCTACATATAATATATACTTTTTAGATGGTATTGTAGGTATAATAATATCTATATGGATACTTATATCAGCTATTAAAATATTTATTGAAAGTTATGATGTTCTTATGGATAAATCAATAGATGAAGAAACTAAGAATGAAGTACTTGATATAATAAAAAAGCATAGTGAAATTATAAAGATAAATCATTTTAATTCAACACCAGTAGGTTATAAATATCAAATATCATTTACCATATTTGTGGATGGAAATTTAAAGACTTATGAAAGTCATGAAATCGCAAATAATCTTGAAAAAGAAATATTAAAGAAGATAGATGAGATTTATTTAGTAGTAATACATGTAAATCCAATAGAGGTAAAAAATGACAAAGGAAGAAATATATAAAACATTAGATGAACTAAATATTAAATATAGAGTAATTAATCATAAAGCAGTATTCACTATGGAAGAAGTTATAAAAGAGAATATTGAACCATATGAAAATATACTTAAAAATATATTTATAAGAGATGATAAGAAAAGAAATTATTATTTAGTACTAGTATGTCATAATAAGAAAGTTAATTTAAAAGAATTAAGTAATAAGATTAACAGTAGAAAACTTTCTTTTGCAGATGAAGAAGATTTATATAACTATCTAGGGCTTACTAAAGGTTCAGTTTCACCACTTGGAATACTTAATGATAAAGAGCATAAAGTAACTATATTAATAGATAAAGATATAGAAAATATAGACGAAGTAGGAGTACATCCTAATATTAATACAAGTACTGTATTTATGAATCCTAAAGATCTTGAAAAAATATTTAAAAATAATAAATATGAGTACATAGAATTATAAAATATAAAGCATAATAATAATGGTGATCAATATAAAAAAGAATATCATAAAATTATTATTTATGCTTTCTATTTTTTTAACCTTTAATATAGGTGAAATAGATTCTAATAGTGATAAAATATTATATTATGATAGAACTAATTTGAATTATATTGATACATTT
>OGOO01002678.1_pt1 | contig 12519 bp, 8 predicted proteins | sample 1552651 | NCBI WGS metagenome assembly OGOO01 (sample SAMEA2580118, study PRJEB22360) | human gut metagenome | biome: human gut; feature: human-associated habitat; material: faeces | place: Denmark | collected 2008/2010 | reverse complement strand
GGAAAGTTCTTTCCTAACATATAAAAAACGCTCCGCTTAGGATGCGCACTGCGGCTAAAAATGCAGGTTATCTTATGAATAACCACCATTTCCCTATCTGTTTACTCGACATATAACCTTAAATATGCTGAAAATTGCAATTTGATACATTAGTTCATGCAGTTTTATCAACTTAAAGTGATAAAACTTTAAAATAATGCAATTAATGATTGACAATCTTTCATTTAGCTTATAAAATAAACGAGTAGACAACGGTGTCTGAGGTAACAGATTGCTTGTCAGTCTGTTTTTTCTTTTAGAAAAGACATCCGTTGACGAAAGATACAATAGTATCAGGGAGATACGAATCCCAATCTATTTATTCTAGGAGGTAATTAAGATGTCATACGTTGATGAAGTGATTGATTTAGTTGTAAAGAAGAATCCTGCTGAGCCGGAATTCCATCAGGCAGTAAAAGAGGTACTGGAGTCTCTTCGTGTTGTGATTGAAGCAAATGAAGAAAAATTCCGTAAAGATGCTCTTCTTGAGAGACTGGTAGAGCCTGAGAGACAGTTTAAGTTCCGTGTACCGTGGGTAGATGACAAGGGTCAGGTACAGGTTAACACAGGATACCGTGTACAGTTCAACAGTGCAATTGGACCGTACAAGGGAGGTCTTCGTCTTCATCCATCTGTAAACCTTGGTATTATCAAATTCCTCGGTTTTGAGCAGATTTTCAAAAACTCCCTTACAGGACTTCCAATCGGTGGAGGTAAAGGTGGATCTGATTTCGATCCTAAGGGAAAATCTGACAGAGAAGTTATGGCATTCTGCCAGAGCTTTATGACAGAACTTTGCAAATATATTGGTGCTGATACTGATGTTCCAGCAGGAGATATTGGTACAGGCGCAAGAGAGATCGGATATATGTTCGGACAGTACAAGAGAATCCGTGGAGTATATGAAGGAGTTCTTACAGGAAAAGGACTTTCCTATGGTGGATCTCTTGCTCGTACAGAGGCTACAGGATATGGTCTTCTGTATCTGACAGACGAACTTCTGAAACTCAATGGTATTGAGCTTGCAGGTAAGACAGTTGCAGTTTCTGGTTCAGGTAACGTTGCAATTTACGCAACTGAGAAAGCACAGGAACTCGGTGCTAAAGTTGTTACAGTAAGCGATTCTACAGGATGGGTATACGATCCAGAAGGAATCGATGTTGCAGCTCTTAAAGAGATCAAAGAAGTTAACCGTGCAAGACTTACAGAGTACAAGAAGTACCGTCCGAATTCAGAGTACCATGAAGGAAGAGGAGTATGGAATGTTAAAGTTGATATCGCTCTTCCATGTGCTACACAGAATGAGCTTCATCTTGAAGATGCAAAGGCACTTGTTGCTAACGGATGTATTGCAGTATGTGAAGGTGCTAACATGCCTACAACTCTCGAAGCTACAGAGTATCTGCAGGAGAATGGTGTTATCTTTGCACCTGGTAAAGCAGCTAATGCCGGTGGTGTTGCTACATCTGCACTTGAGATGTCTCAGAACAGCGAACGTCTGAGTTGGACATTCGAAGAAGTAGATGCTAAACTTAAAAACATCATGGTTAATATCTGCCACAACATGGTTGATGCAGCTGAGAGATACGGATTCAAGGGCAACTACGTTGTAGGTGCTAACATTGCCGGATTTGAGAAGGTTGTAGATGCTATGACAGCTCAGGGAATCGTTTAGGATTTAAGAAAATAGATTGAGATTTTCATTTGATCGATTGATAGAATAGAAAGGATACCTTATGGATAGAATGTCTGTAAGGTATTCTTTTTATATATTAGGAAAGTGCTTTCCTAATATGCAAAAAACGCTCCGCGATCTTTTAATGTTAAAATCCTGAAAATATTTCCTAAAAAGAAAATAAAGTTTATTGACATTATCAGGAAAAATGAGTATAGTTTATTTTAGTAAAAGGGAGTAACTGGCGCTTTGAGTAGCGTTTGCGATCCGTCAATACGATGGAAGAAGTCCATCCGGATCGTGATGAAATAGTGAGACTTTTATTGCATGTAAGAAGCGGTGCAATAATTGTCTCTTTTTTTATTCGCACTGCAGATTAATCAGGATTATGGGTCACAAAAGAAGAGTGAACAATAACCGTTACTGTTCACTCCCGTGTCAATCACTCCGCTGATTGACACGGAGGATGCGTGTTTTGACTTGAATGCATCTCGCCCCATCGCCAAAGGCGATTTAAAATGGCGAGATGCGTTGCTGGTCGCACATCGTGTGAACAGTAACCAATAACCAGTTAGGAGGAATAGCAGTGAAAGCATATTATCAATTATCGGGAGAAGAAGTTTTAAGAGAAGTGAATGGCTCGGAAGAACCATTAACAAAAGAACAGATCAGTGAAAATCAAAGGAAATACGGCCCGAATGAACTGACTGAAGGAAAAAAGAAGACAACATTTCAGATTTTTTTGGAGCAATATAAGGATTTTCTGGTGATCATCCTTATTATAGCAGCGATCGCATCAGGATTTATGGGAGATATTGAGAGCGCAGCTGTTATTGTTATCGTGATCACAATGAATGCAATTCTGGGAACTGTGCAGACAGTAAAGGCAGAGTCATCTCTGGCAAGTCTGAAGAAATTATCCGGTCCGGAAGCAAAAGTTCTTCGTGATGGAGTGGTTGTCCCGATTCCGTCTTCAGAAGTTACTGTTGGAGACATTATTATGTTAGAGGCGGGAGACTATATTCCTGCAGATGGACGTATTCTGGAATGTGCAAGCATGAAGGTTGACGAAAGTGCATTGACGGGAGAGAGTCTTGGTGTTGAGAAGACGACAGATGTGATTGAACAGGACGAAGTTCCTCTTGGAGACCGTATTAATATGGTATATTCCGGAAGCTTTCTCACGTATGGAAGAGGTTCTTTTGTAGTTACAGAGATTGGAATGAATACAGAAGTTGGTAAAATTGCAAGTCTTCTGAAGACGACATCTGAGAAGAAGACTCCATTGCAGGTGAACCTGGATCAGTTTGGACAGAAATTATCCATTTTAATTCTTGTATTCTGTGCGATTTTGTTTGGAATCAGTGTTTTCCGTGGTGAGAATATTGGAAATGCATTTCTTTTTGCAGTTGCTCTTGCCGTTGCAGCAATTCCGGAGGCGTTAAGTTCAATCGTTACGATTGTTCTTTCTTTTGGAACGCAGAAAATGGCGAAAGAACATGCAATTGTTCGAAAACTACAGGCAGTAGAAGGACTGGGAAGTGTATCCATTATCTGTTCAGATAAAACTGGAACCCTGACACAGAATAAGATGACAGTAGAGCATTATTATGTAGATGGCCAGAGCATTTCCGCAGACAAGATCGATCTCCGGGATCCGTCTCAGAGCAGACTCCTTATCAGCAGTATTCTTTGTAATGACTCTACGAATATTGATGGTGTAGAGATCGGAGACCCGACAGAGACAGCACTGATTAATTTAGGAAGCAGTCTTGGTCTTGACCCGGAAGAAGTCAGAGTAAAGTATCCAAGAGAAAGTGAGAATCCATTCGATAGCGACCGTAAGATGATGGCAACAAAGCATTCATTAAACGGAGTGCCAACGATGATTGTCAAAGGAGCAGTTGATGTTCTTTTGAACCGGACAGACTGGGTTGAGATGAAAGGGGAGACTCATGAGATCACAGAAGAGACAAGAAGAGTAATCGAAGAGCAGAATCAGAAATACTCAAGAGAGGGATTACGAGTTCTTGCATTTGCTTATAAAGAAGTATCAGATGAGACGGAACTTACGCTGGAGGATGAAGATCATCTGATATTCCTGGGGCTGATCGCAATGATGGATCCGCCGAGAGAAGAGTCAAGAGCTGCTGTAGAAGAGTGTAAATGTGCAGGAATCCGTCCGATTATGATTACAGGAGATCATAAGGTGACAGCTGCTGCCATTGCAAAGAGAATTGGAATTCTTGAAAATGAATCCGAAGCCTGTGAGGGTGCAGAGATTGACAAAATGTCCGATGAAGAACTGAAAGACTTTGTGGAAGGGATTTCTGTTTACGCCAGAGTTTCTCCTGAACACAAGATCCGTATTGTGCGTGCATGGCAGGAAAAAGGAAACATTGTATCCATGACAGGAGATGGTGTGAATGACGCTCCGGCACTGAAACAGGCAGACATAGGAGTGGCGATGGGAATTACCGGAAGCGAAGTGTCAAAAGACGCTGCAGCAATGGTTTTGACAGATGACAATTTTGCGACTATTATTAAAGCAGTAGAGAATGGAAGAAATATATATCGCAATATTAAAGCATCCATTCAGTTTCTGCTTTCGGGAAATTTTGGAGCAATCCTGGCAGTGCTTTATGCTTCACTGATGGCACTTCCGGTACCGTTCGCGCCGGTTCATCTGTTGTTCATTAATCTGCTGACAGACAGTCTTCCGGCAATTGCTCTTGGATTGGAACCACATTCGAAAAATGTGATGAAAGAAAAGCCACGACCGATAAATGAATCCATTTTAACGAAAGACTTTTTGATCAATATCGGACTGGAAGGATTATCAATCTGTACCATGGTCATGATTGCATTTACAATTGGATACAAAGACGGTAATGCACTACTTGCAAGTACAATGGCATTTGCAACACTTTGCTGTTCAAGATTGTTCCATGGGTTTAACTGTAAATCAAATCGTCCGGTTGTATTTACAAAAAGAGTCTTTAATAACATTTATCTGATCGGTGCTTTTGTAATTGGAATGATTCTGATCACGCTTGTTGTGACTGTTCCTGGACTGCATAACATCTTTAAAGTGCAGACACTGACATTATCGCAGTTACTTACTGTGTATGGTCTTGCAGCATTGAATCTTCCGATTATACAGATGATAAAGGCAGTTCGTGCAAAATTTAGAAAATAGGAGGAACAACAGTATGAAGAAAGTTGAGAAACCAAAGAAGCCATTAATCTTTTACTATTTGATTGCTTTGATTATTCTCGTGCTTCTTAACACATTTCTTTTTCCGAATATTCTAGGAAAGAATAAGGTGAAAGAAGTCGATTATGGAACCTTTCTTACTATGGTCGAGGGAAAAGAAGTATCAAAAGTAGAGTTGAATGGAGACACTATTTATTTTACAGATAATAGCGAGGAACCGAAATATTATGAGACAACAACGTTTGATGATCCAAATCTGGTAAATCGTCTGGAAGATGCGGGATGTGAATTCGGAAGAGTCGCACAGCAGGAGATGAATCCGCTTCTTAGCTTTTTCCTTGTATGGATTTTACCACTTTTGATCTTCTGGGCATTAGGACAGTGGCTTGCAAAGAAGATGATGGCCAAGATGGGTGGAGGTGCAGCAGGAAATCCGTTCATGCAGTTCGGAAAGAGCAATGCGAAGATTTATGTGGAATCTACAACAGGAATCACTTTCCAGGATGTAGCCGGAGAAGATGAAGCGAAGGAACTGCTGACAGAGATTGTGGATTTTCTTCATAACCCGCAGAAATATACGGAGATCGGTGCAGTATGTCCGAAAGGAGCACTTCTTGTAGGACCTCCGGGAACCGGTAAAACTTTGCTTGCAAAAGCAGTTGCAGGAGAGGCAAATGTACCATTTTTCTCAATCTCTGGTTCAGAATTTGTAGAGATGTTTGTTGGCATGGGAGCTTCTAAAGTACGTGATCTTTTCAAACAGGCGAATGAAAAAGCACCTTGTATTGTATTTATTGATGAGATTGATACAATCGGTAAAAAGAGAGATAATGCAGGATATGGTGGAAATGATGAGCGTGAGCAGACATTGAACCAGTTGCTGACAGAGATGGATGGATTCGATGCATCTAAGGGTGTTGTGATCCTTGCTGCGACGAACCGACCGGACAGCCTTGATCCGGCACTTCTCCGTCCGGGAAGATTTGACCGCCGTATTCCGGTGGAACTTCCGGATCTTAAAGGGCGTGAAGAGATTCTGAAAGTTCACGCGAAGAAAGTAAGACTTGGAGATGACATTGACTTTAATGCAATCGCAAGAGCTGCATCAGGAGCATCAGGAGCAGAGCTTGCAAATATGGTAAATGAAGCGGCACTGCGCGCAGTCAGAGAGAATCGTAAATATGTAACGCAGGCAGATCTTGAAGAAAGTATTGAAACTGTTATCGCCGGATATCAGAAGAAGAATCAGGTACTTTCTTCCAAGGAAAAATTAATTGTTTCTTATCATGAAATCGGTCATGCGTTGGTAGCAGCATTACAGACGAATTCAGCACCGGTTACAAAGATTACGATCATTCCGCGTACATCAGGTGCCTTGGGATATACAATGCAGGTTGAATCAGAAGAACGGAATCTGATGACACAGGAAGAGCTGATCAACAAGATCGCGACACTGACCGGAGGAAGATGCGCAGAAAAACTGATTTTTAATTCTATCACAACAGGCGCATCGAATGATATCGAGCAGGCAACAAAGCTTGCAAGAGCAATGATCACGCGTTATGGAATGAGTGACCGGTTTGGTATGGTTGCTCTTGAGACGCAGAACAATCCATATCTGGGAGGAGACAGCAGTTTAAGTTGTTCCCCACAGACAGCAGCAGATATTGATCAGATGGTTGTAGATACCGTAAAACACGGATATGATACAGCGATGGATCTTTTGGAGAAAAACCAGAAGAAACTTCATGAGCTTGCAAAATACCTGTATGAGAAAGAAACAATTACAGGAGAAGAATTTATGCAGATTTTGACGAGAACGGAGACGTCGGAAGAAGCAGAAGGGAAGTAACAGATGGCAAGAAGCAGAAACAAGAAAACAGAGATTGAAGAAGAAATAGAGAAGCGGATACCGACAACCCGTTACAATCCGGATTATAAAGTCGGATTGACAGCACAGCAGGTGCAGGAGCACAGACTTCATGGCTGGGTAAACAGGGCAGTTGATCCTCCGTCGAAGACAACGAAAGAGATTGTACATGAGAATGTATTTACTTACTTTAACTTAATCTTTCTTGTTCTGGCTATTTTGTTATGTCTGGTTGGATCCTTCCGGGATCTGACCTTTCTTCCGGTTATTATTGCAAATACGTTGATCGGTATTATACAGGAAGTGCGTGCCAAAAAAGTGCTGGATAATCTGACCATGCTAAATGCACCGAAAGCGACTGTAGTGCGAGATGGTAAAAGATCGTCGATTGATGCAGAAGAGTTGGTAGTTGATGATATTGTCATATTTAAAGCCGGCGCGCAGGTATGTGCGGATGCACAGGTTTGTGCAGGTGAAGTACAGGTAAATGAATCTCTGCTGACAGGCGAGTCTGATGAGATTACAAAACATGCCGGAGATCAGCTGATGTCAGGAAGTTTTATTATTTCCGGTCAATGTCATGCAAGACTTGATAAAGTCGGTGAAGATTCTTATATTTCAAAGCTTACACTGGAAGCAAAAGAAATGCAGAATGGTGAGCAGTCAGAGATGATCCGCTCGCTGGATAAATTGGTTAAATGCGTCGGTGTGGCAATCATTCCGATTGGAATCATACTCGTTGCACAGTCTCTGGTATTCCAGAATGCATCATTCCATTCAAGTATTACGTCAATGGTAGCGGCTGTGATCGGAATGATTCCAGAGGGACTTTACCTTCTTGCAAGCGTTGCACTTGCTGTCAGTTCAATCCGGCTTGCACAGCAGAAAGTATTGCTTCATGATATGAAATGTATTGAGACACTTGCGCGTGTTGATGTACTTTGTGTAGATAAGACTGGTACGATCACAGAAAATACGATGAAAGTACAGGAACTTATTCCAACGGAGCAGTACGATACGGAAAAGATGGGATCTCTTCGTCTTATGGTCGGAGATTTTGTTTCAGCTATGACAAACGATAATATCACAATGGCTGCAATGAAAGAATATTTTACACATTCTTCGGGCGCAAAAGCAATTTCCAAGACAGGATTTTCATCTGCGACAAAGTACAGCAGTGCTACATTTGAAGATAAGACATATGTTCTTGGAGCGCCGGAATTTGTACTTCTGGATGATTACGAGCAACATAAGGAAAAAATCACAGAGCTTGCATCTACAGGTGCCCGTGTTCTTGTATTTGGTACTTATGCAGCGGAGATTGATGGAAGAGCACTGACAGAGCCGGTAACACCGTTGGGCTATATCTTACTTGCGAATCCAATCCGTGAGGCGGCAAAAGAAACATTCCAGTACTTTGCAGAGCAGGGAGTTGAAGTGAAAGTTATTTCCGGAGATAATCCGGTTACAGTTTCCAAGGTTGCAAAAACAGCAGGAATTAAAAATGCTGAGAATTATGTGGATGCATCAAGTCTTGAGACAGAAGAAGATATTAAGAAAGCGATTCTTGAGAAGACAGTGTTTGGACGTGTAACTCCAAATCAGAAGAGACAGTTTGTTCAGGCACTTAAAGAGGCTGGGAAAACAGTCGCTATGACTGGAGATGGAGTGAATGATGTGCTTGCGCTGAAAGATGCAGATTGTAGTATTGCAATGGCATCCGGAAGTGATGCGGCAGCACAGGCTTCTCAGATTGTACTTCTGGAGTCAGATTTCTCTTGTATGCCGCAGGTTGTATTAGAAGGAAGAAGAGTAGTCAATAATATCCAGCGTTCGGCGAGCCTGTTCCTGGTTAAGAATATATTCTCTTTCCTGCTGAGTCTTTTCTCGGTAGTATTTATGTTTACTTATCCACTGGAACCATCACAGGTATCATTGATCAGTATGTTTACGATCGGTATTCCGGCGTTCTTCCTTGCACTTGAGCCGAACAAGAATATCATTAAAGGACATTTCCTGACGAATGTATTCCTGAAAGCACTTCCGGCAGCACTTACAGATGCATTGGCGGTTGGGGCACTGGTTGTCTTTGGAAAGACATTTGGAGTAGGAGAGCAGGATATCTCAACAGCAGCAACGATGCTTTTGGCAATTGTAGGATTTATGATCCTCTATAAGATCAGTGCACCGATGAATAAGCTTCGTGCAGGGATTCTTGGCGGATGTATCGCAGGATTATTATTCTGTAGTATTTATTTGAATCAGCTGTTTGCGATTAGCGGAATGACAACAAAGTGTATCATGCTTTTTGTTGTATTTGCGATCGCAACAGAGCCGGTACTTCGTTATCTTACGATTCTTCTTGGAAAAGGAAGATTCTATTACAGACGTTTGCGCGGAAAAACGCCGTTAAAGGAAGAAGTATAATGTGCAGTGAAAAATAAAAAACAAATGTAATTATTCAGAACAAAAATAAGATAAAAATCAAGCGGCAGCAGGGAATTATTAATCCTTACTGTCGCTTGATTCTGCTTTACTTTTAATCAAAGAAAGTTTCATGCAGTTTACGTACTGCAAGATCTGCATAGGCTTCATCGATCAGAGCAGTGATGCGAATCTCAGATGTAGTAACCATCTCTGTGTTGACATCAATACTTGCGAGTGCACCGAACATCTTTGCAGCAACACCTGAATGAGAACGAATACCGGCACCAATGACAGAAACTTTGGCAACATTTTCATCAGAATCCAGTTTCTTAATGCCAAGATAGTCTTTGCTTTCATTTAACAGATCCAAAGCACGGAGCATGTCCGATTTTGCAACAGTGAAGGATACAGATTTTGTACCGTCTTTACCAAGAGACTGGATCATGACGTCAATGTTCAGTTTATTCTTATCTAAAAGATTTAAAAGACGGAATGTGCTACTAGGCTCGTTCCCGAGACCGGCAACACGGATTTTGGCTACATTTTTATCGGCTGCCACACCACTGATTAACATTTTTTCCATTTTCGTTTTCTCCCTTACAATTGTTCCTGAATTGTGGTTTAAGCTAGAACATACCAGAAGTTCTACACCGTATTTTTTCGCAATTTCTACACATCTGCTGTGAAGGACTTTCGCACCAAGAGAGGCCATCTCAAGCATCTCATCATAAGTGATCTCTGTCATTTTATGAGCGTTTGGAACAACGCGTGGATCGGCGGTATATACTCCGTCTACATCTGTGTAAATTTCACAGACATCGGCATGGAGTTCAGCAGCAAGAGCAACCGCTGTTGTGTCAGAGCCGCCGCGGCCAAGAGTTGTGATATCTTCATACTTATTGATTCCCTGGAATCCGGTTACGATGACGATCTTGTTCGCATCAAGCTCTTTACGGATACGCTCGGAATCAATTCTCTTGAATCGCGCATTTTGATAATTTGAAGTTGTATGCATTGGAACCTGCCATGCATTCAGTGACACTGCACTGACGCCCATGGAAATCAGAGTCATTGCCATTAAGGATACAGAAACCTGTTCACCGGTTGTAAGAAGCATATCTAATTCCCTGCGGGAAGGCTGCTCTGTGATCTGTTTTGCTGTTGCGATCAGATTATCTGTAGTCTTTCCCATAGCAGACAGGACAACAACAACCTGGCTGCCTTCGCGCTGCTTTGCGATACAGCGGTTTGCTACGTTGCGGATGTGCTCCAAATCGGCCACGGAGCTTCCGCCAAATTTCATTACTGTCAGCATATTTTTATCTCCCTTATATTCTCTGACGAATCTGTGTTGCTGGTAATATATAGTGTGAGCAGTAACAGCAAAAGAGTCAGAGAATTTTTAGTTACTGTTCATAGTGGGTGTGAGCAGCAACTTTATACGTAGATAAGTATAGCAAAAAAAAGAAATAAAATACAGAAGAACATTTGTTCTATATATACTTGCAGTGGCATAAAGTGTGTGTTATACTGCAAATTAACAGAAAGCAGGTGAATAAAGATGACTCCAAAAGAAGTAATACCAAAAGTGCAGCAGGACCTTTTTACAATGCAGGATCTAAAATATCGGGATTTTCACGCAAAACTGATGCCAACAGTAGAGAAAGAATCAGTGATAGGAGTGAGAGTCCCTGTACTTCGAACTTATGCAAAGAAATTCGGGAAGACAGAAGAGGCGAAGCAGTTTCTTAAGATCCTGCCACATCAATATTATGAAGAGAATAATCTGCAGGGGCTTCTGATCGAGCAGATTAAAGATTATGAACTCTGTATAGAAGAACTGGAGCGCTTTCTGCCCCATATAGATAACTGGGCAACCTGTGATCTTCTGGCCGTCAGAACAGTGAAGAATCATCTGAATTCTTATATCAAAAAGATAGATCGATGGCTGGAATCAGAGCATATATATACGATCCGATTTGGAATCAATATGCTGATGCGCTATTATCTGGAAGAAGAATTTAAGTTAGAATATCCGGGGAAGGTTGCCGCAATCCGTTCAGAAGAGTATTATGTAAATATGGCCAGGGCATGGTATTTCGCAACAGCACTTGCCAAAAAGTATGATCAGGTTCTTCCATTTCTAGAAGAACAGAAGATGGACGTATGGACACATAATAAGACAATCCAGAAGGCAATCGAAAGCTATCGGATCACGCCGGAACAAAAAGAGTATCTGAGAACTTTGAAGATAAGACAATAATGTTTGTAGGAGGAGAAATAATGGCAGAAAAATTAAGAGTACTTATGATTAATGGAAGTCCAAGAGCAAACGGAAATACTAGTGTAGGACTAAAAGAAATGGAAAAGATTTTTCAGGAAAATGGAGTAGAAGTAGAGACAGTAGTTGTTGGAAATAAACCTGTCCGTGGATGTGTTGCCTGTGGAGGATGTGCTTCCAAGCAAAAATGTGTTTATGATGATGTAGTTAACGAACTGGCTTTGAAATTCGAGAAAGCAGACGGACTGGTTATCGCAAGTCCAGTCTATTATGCATCCGCAAATGCAACATTGATCGCCTGTCTTGACCGCCTGTTCTACAGCACACCATTTGATAAGACTATGAAAGTAGGAGCAAGTGTTGTCTGTGCAAGGCGCGGTGGATGTTCAGCAACATTTGACGAGTTAAACAAATACTTTACAATTTCTGGAATGCCAGTTGCTTCCAGTCAGTATTGGAATAGTATTCATGGAAGAATATCAGGAGAAGCAGAGCAGGATGGAGAAGGAAAGCAGACTATGAGAGTCCTCGCCAGAAACATGACATTTCTTATGAAGAGTATTGCCTTGGGTAAAGAACAGTTTGGACTTCCGGAGAAAGAAGAACGAATTGCAACACATTTTATTAGGTAAAGAAGAGGAGAATTAAAATGAGTTATGTATCTTTTAATGATGTGATAGAATTAAATGGAATTCTTAAAGATAAAGGTCTGAATTTCCGAATTCATCTCAGGGACACTTGTGGAAGGCAATCCTTCTGGATCGAACCACTTGGTAATTGTGCCTGCGAAGGACGATATGATGAGATGTATCAGGTGGTAGAAGAGTATCTCGAAGGAAAAGGATTTTCCGTGCAGTACGATGATCAGAAGATGAATTTTGTGGTATAAATTTGTATTTAGATGTTTGAATTCTGAGTGATGAAGCAAAAACTTTTGTTGGATAAAGGCGTGATATGGATACTTTATTGCATCGGACACCGGCCCGCTCCTCTTCATCCCTTTGAATGAA
>OGOO01002673.1_pt1 | contig 12545 bp, 10 predicted proteins | sample 1552651 | NCBI WGS metagenome assembly OGOO01 (sample SAMEA2580118, study PRJEB22360) | human gut metagenome | biome: human gut; feature: human-associated habitat; material: faeces | place: Denmark | collected 2008/2010 | reverse complement strand
CGTCACTTTGGAGGCCTCGTTATTCACACTGCCAGTCCGTATAAAGGCGGCAGTATAGGGCCTGACGCTGCGGGATCTCCGTGCCTCCGGGGGAACAGAACTGCGCCTTGTCCCATGCGTATGGACTGTCGGAGCCTTGCCGCTCTTACGCTCAGCAGCTGGCTGCTCCGCTCCGGCTATATGACTACCGCCCTGGGGTGCTTCATCCACATTGGGCACGCCGTTCTGCACAGCCTGATTGGAAACAAATACTCCGGCTTGAGTAGAAGCAAAACGGGGGTCTGTCTGTGTTCCTGCCTGTTGACTTGCGCCGGCAGGTCCAGACGGAGTGCCAGCACCACCAGGGCCACCGCCAGGCGGAGGCGGCGGAGGAGGTGTGCGCGGATTGGTGCGTGGTTCCGAGGAACTTCCGCCAGAGCCGCCACCCTGTCTGCTTTTGCTGCCAACAGAATGTCCGGTGGCCTTTGCAATGGAGCTTCCGATGCCCTTGACAACTGCATAAGCTACCATGCCGGGAAGTCCGCGGCCAAGCCCGTCTCCGGTAAGGGCGGGGTTTAGGCCCACGCGGGCAATGATGCTGTCTATTTTGCGGGCAACTCTGGCAATACCTACAATCAAGAGCATCCAGGGCAGAACGGCGACCCCTTTCGGTACATACCCCAAAGCTGAAATCAACAGTTTCAGGAATATGACATTCATAACCATCATCACACACATGGAGCCAAACATCCGGCACCAGCCCTTGAAAATGTCCTCCGTATTTTTGGAGCCACCCATTCCAAAGGCAAGCGGGGCCAAGAGAACGAGAATCGCTGTAACCACATATCGCTCGGCCACCTCGAAGCACAGCTTTACAAACTGCCACATCACCACAAATCCCACAATGATGATCAGGAGCCAGGAGGCACCGATATTGAAGTTGCTTTCGTCCGGGATGGTGATGGTAACGCTGGTGGGAATCTGGAGCATTTCCATCACCTGGGCTGAGATTCCTAGGCCAATTTCACAAATCTGTTGACTCGCCAAAAGTAAAAATGCGAATACAAAGGTTCTGGTAAACAGCAACTTGGGATCTTCGCCCTCAAAGCCCAGTCCGGCCGCCATACTCTTCAGCGCTTGAAAGACCAGATTGCCTAAAAGCAGCGCCCAGCCTACGGAAATCAAAATGCTCAGAATATCATCTGTCACCGGGGCCACGCTCCGGAAGTAGCTGAGATCCATCTGAAATACATCCAGCAGAGAATTTGCAATGTACTGGACCATCTCAAGGCACAGACTGTAAATCCACTGAACAAAACCCTTAAAAATTCCTTCAAGAATAAAAACCACCTCCCAACCGGCGTATAGCTGAGAGGTTTACTGAAGGGTAGCCAGGCCTTCAAAAAGGGGCCCGATATAGGCGAGGAAGGCGCCCATTCCGTTGATAATAGCCCATGCGATCCAGATGCGCTTCAGCCAGTCCCATGCCTGATCTGTCTTGTGCTGGTTATTGGAGACTTTTGCTCCAATTACTGCAACGGCAGACATCAGGCCGGCCAGCACGGTGCTGATCCCGGCGATTTTATTATAGACATCTACAATGATGCGGTTTGCAGCTGTCCACATATCCTCAACGGCCAGAGCCGGCGTAATCATATAGGTCACCATCAAGATGAGGACCATCATCTGGACATAGTAACGCGGGGCTTTAGGCCCGAGACGGGCCAGAAGATTTTTCATAAAGCTTTCCTCCTTGGAGCATGAAAAGGGACGGCGCAGCACTCCCTTTTCGTAGGGTAAGTGCTCGCGCAGTCCCTGATTAACGATTATTTTTGCCTATTCGAGCGTCCGAATTTCTGGGGGAACCCCATTATACACTCCGACGGCGGGCTACACTCACTTTCCTGGAACAGCCTCTGATAAAAGCCGGGAATGTCTTGCAGCTCCACTTCATCAATGGGGACCCACCAGAGAGTCAGCAGATTCACCCTGTATCTGTGCATGGCTGCCTGCTGAAGCCGCTTCGTAAAAAGAGGGAGTGCATAATCAGCATTTACCGAAATATATGTGTTTCCATCGCTGGCCCGATAAAGGAGAACATCTCCCGTATCGGCACATTCAAAGTTGCCTCCATACATCTCCACATAACGGTCTGCAGCTGTACGGAGCTGTGTATCATTCAAATAGGATGAATAGGTCATGACCTGTTTACCTCCATTTTGAGAGGAGGGACAGCACGCAGGATGCCGTCCCTCCCCATCATGTTAATATCCGGTCTTGGGGAGACTGGGCTGATTGAGCTTGACGATCAAGGTGATCCACGCAGCCCGTCCGGTCTCCCACTGGCTCATATACTGGCCACCTGCATCGGCTCGGTTGACCACCTGATAGCCATTGGCGAGACTGGCGCTGGTCTGGATGGTAACGGTGGGCTTTACCACAGAAGCAAAGCCAGCAGGTACTTTGCCGAACTCCAGACGCACATCGGTGACCAGCTCGCCCTGCATCAGCGGGATAGCAGAAAGGTCAAAGGCGTAGTTGTTAGTGCTGAGCAGATTGCTGGCAAGCACCCGATAGTCATTGAAATTGGTTTTATAGGTGATCCGGTAGTTGAGCCGGGTATTATAGGTGCCGGTGGTGATGGTCTTGGCTGTGGCGCAGTCGGTGGGGAAACGGTCGTGGAGATAGAAGTTCTCCAGGGCCACATTGGAGTTGTTCGCCACAGTGAGGTCATAGCGCATGGAATCCCCAGCCAGAAGCTGCTTGTTGCCGGTCTTGGTGACAGTGACCTTCAGATTTGCCGGCTTGTCATATGCCGCGATTTTGATGATCTGTCCCGCATATTCCAGTGTGATATCGTGGACGGTGGGATCGAGCTGGAAGTAGACGGGGGCAGAAACTTCACGGATTTTATAGCGCGTCAAAGGCAGGGGCTTGGAGGCCGCGACGCCCCGGGCGTCGGTTGTGATGTAGTCTACCACGCGGCCGCTGCGCTCATGGATGATTTCATATACAGCACCCTGAAGGGGTGTTCCTGCCGGGGCACCTGTGACGGGGTTGGCTTCGGCGGCATATTTGTAGATCTGAATTTGACCTGTGATGGCCTCGTTGACCCATTCGATTTCCGCCGTGCGGCCCGGGCGCACATAGACCGTCTTATATTCCTTGTCTAAGATGTAGCCCTCGGCAGCTTCCAGTTCACGCAGATAAAACCGGCCGCTGGTATTGGCGCCGTCCGGCAGGTCATCGGCGGTGATATAAACGTAGCCGTCATCGTCGCTGGTGAACTCACCGATGGGATTGCGGTCCTCGTCATAGAGCAAGAACTTGACGCCGTAGATGCCTTCACCGCTGGTGTCCACCTTATGAATCAGGATGCCGGAATTGGCTTCATTTTTGATCCGCAGGGTGGTCACTTTCCCATCCTTGACCTCGAAATAATGGGGAGTATCGTCCAGTCGGAAGTCGGGATTTGCCTCGATCTCAATTGCGTAATAAGAGCCATTCTCCAGAGCGAGGTAGGCCCTGCCGTTTTTATCGGTGGTGATGGTATCTACCAGGGCGTCATCCATGCGGCGGATCTCAAAGGTGGTATCGGGAATCCGCTGAGAGGTCTTGCTTGCGTTGACCTTGATGATCTCCACCCCGCCGGTGGGGGTATTGTAAACCGTTATGGTCTGGGTGTCCCCTGGATTGATCACAACGGTCTGGGTACGGGTCTCCTCATGGATGGTGTAGCCCTCGATGGTTTTGGTTTCCGTGACCACGATGGTGCCGGTGAGCCCGGAGAGAATGATCTGGCCATTCTTGTCCGTTCGGTACAGGCCCTTGCTGGACAGGGTGCCGCCCTCTGCGTCCACATAGGAGCCGTCGGAGTAGGTGATCTCAAATTCCACACCTTCCAGCGGCTTGCGGGTGACAGAATCCAACTTGTTGATGATCAAGCCGCCCTTGGGTTGGTTGCGGAACTCCAAAGTGACTGTCTGACCGGCCTGGATTTTTGCCGTCTGAGGGGTATCGTCCAGGAGGTACCCATCCTTTGCGATGGTTTCCTTGACGACCAGAGTCGTGCCGGGGTCGATCCCTTCGATCAGGATGGTGCCCTGGGAGTCAGTGGTGAAATACCCGTTGCCATCGCCAACAACAGTCCCATCGCTCTCCGTGACAAAGAACTGCACATCGGGCAAGGGCTTGTGTGTCTTGCTGTCGATTTTCTTGATGAGCAGGCTGCCCTTCGGGCTGTTTCCAAAATGCACATGGATGATGTCCTGTTCCTCGCCGGAGAGGTACACCGTCTGGGGCGGGGTGTCGATGACGTGAGAGCCGTCGCTGGAGAGTTCCTCGATGATATAAGTGCCAGCCTTGCAGCCTGTGACCGTGAAAGAACCATTCACTGAAGTGCGGTAGGTGCCGATGACTGTGCCGCCGGTGCCGGAGGTGTTGCCGGAGAGATAGCGGACCTGAAACACCGCGCCCTCAATGGCAGCTCCTGTCTCCGAATCATACTTCCATACGCAAATGGCCGAATTGGGCCGGTTGAAGATACGGAAGGTGTGGCCCTCCCCGGCGGCGATAAATGCCTCCTGCTTGCTGGATTCCGTCAGACTGAACCCTTTTGGCGGTTCCAGTTCCTCGATGCGGAACCAGCCGTCCCGGAGGGATAGGTCGGGATCACTCAGGACGATGCGGCCTTCTTCGTCGGTATAGTACACGCCCAAGTCGTTGTATTCCCCCGTGGCGGTATTGTTGGAGGCGTACCAGACCTGCACGGGCACATTTTCGAGACGGTCATGGGTGATTTCGTTTTCCTTGATGATTTCGATGGTCGGGCGCTTGTAATTTTGGAAATAGACATCCCGATCCCTGTTGGGGAACAGCGTCACCAGCTGGGACTCCTCCGCCAGCAGGTAGGGCTCCGGAACCGACTTTTCGATGACCTCTACAACGCCGGGCAGCAAGTTCTCCACCACGGCGACACCGGTCTCATCCGTTTTTACCTCGGCAATAGAATGGCCGTCGGCGCCTTTCACCAGATAGACGGTCCCGGGGATCGGAGCCCCGGTGTCTCCATCGGCCTTATGGATATAGAGATTGGGGCGCTTGTCATTGGTCAGAGTAATGGTGCTGGTCTGGCCGGGAAACAGCTCCACATGGTGCTCGGTATCATCCGGGATGTGATCCAACACCGAGGACAATTCACGCACGGAATAAACGCCAGGCTCCAAACCCGAGATCAAGATCTCCCCCGCGGAATTGGTGGTACGGTCCAGATAGTGAGAGCCGTCCTCAATCTTGGCGATCCGGAAGGTGACGCCAGCCAGCCGGGAGCCGTCGCTGCTCAGTTTGATGAGCTGGAGTGAGGGACGGATCGTATTGGTGAAAACGAACTGGGCGTTCTCATTGGGTTTCAGCTCAATGATGCGCTGGGCTTCGTCGATCACATAGCCATCACAGGACTTTTCAGTTACTACATAAGAGCCGGCGGGGAGCATGGAGAGGTCGATCTCTCCGTTTTCATCCGTCCGAAACTCCTGAGGGCCGTAGGTCCCTTCCACAGACTTGATCTCAAAAACTGCGTTGGGGATGACCTTGGAGGGATCGTCGGAATCCACCTTGATGAGCTTTAATCCCGGCTTCATGTCGTTGAAAAACATCAGCTCTTTGATGCCGTCTCCTGCACGCAGTTCCACCTCCTGAGGAGTGGTGTCCAGGATATGCCCCTCGTCGCCGGTATTTACCTCGAATGCCCGGTAAGTGCCTGGCTTTACATTGGTGAGCAAGATCTCACCAAATTCATCCGTTTTGTAATTGCCCAAAAATTCGCCGTCCCGATAGATGGCAAACGTGACATTGGGCATCGCCACCATATTTTTTCGATCATATTTGATGATACGCAACCCTGGCAGTTCCTCATTGATGATGGGGATGGTGGTGGTTTCACCGGTCACCACAGTGGCGGTATAGACAGTATCATCGATCTGCCAGCCTACCGGAGCAGTGATTTCCTGAATTCGATAGCCCCCCAGGGGGATCTGATCGAAAATGGCGACTCCCGCACTGGTCGTTGTTGCGGTCCAGGTCTGGCCGCTTTCGATATGCTCGATTTTGATGACCGCCCCTGGCAGGTTCATGCCGGTGTTGGACTTTTTTTCGATACGCAGGGAGCCGTAGGGGTCATTAAAAAATGTCACCTCGGCTACTTCGTCGTAGACAACGGTGACATTCTGGGCGGGCTGTTCGCTGATGATATAATGGGAGGGGGCTTCCCGTTCAATTACGGTATAATTCCCGCTTTTTTTAAGAGGAATTTCGATGCGACCGTCCCCATTGGTGGCAAAAGTGCCGATGGAGTCGCCATCCGGACCGATGACCTCGAACAGTGCCCCACTAATTGGAATCTCGGTGCCGGTCTCATATTTGAGGATACGCAATCCGGTATCATATTCGATGGTTGGGCCGTCAGCGTAATTGCTATACGCAGACAAACGCATAGTCACGGTTGGATCGGTATCTACTACATAATTCTGAAGATTTCCATACTGATCTGTTTCCTGACAGATCGCATAAAACACAGCATATTTATAGACATTCGTACTGAAGGAGAGCTGGACGCTACCGGTTTCGCCCTGCACACTTTCCAAAGGATACAGAACCTTGAATTTGCCGGCATAGCCATCCCCCGTGGCCTCTGTCTTGAGTGCGGTGATGTCTTTGTTGTTCATATCTACGATGCGAGTACCTTTTGGCACTTCATCTGGCTTGGTGAACGACACATTGACAGTATAATCGCACACCCAGGTTTTGGACCAACATGTAAAAACCTGCTGCTTATACTGCTTCCCATCCACCGTCACTTCGTAGGCGGTTTCCCGGTCCGGCGTACAGGTTACCTCTGGTGAGAGTATCTCTGACCAGGCTGTACCACGGGCATAAATGTCTTTTGCCGCAGCAAGAAGTTTCTGCGCGATCTGTAACTCTGCCCCCTTCAGCGAAGGATTGACCTTGAGATTGTTGATGTCCCAATTGCTCAAGAGATAACACCACAAGGCCATCTTCGTGGCATAGTAACCCAGATACTTGTTTTCCAACCCCAGCTCTTTCAGCGTGCGAGTCGGATAGCCATTGGCCACAATACCCAGCACCTTCGGGTCCGATGTTTTCTCCTCTGCCAAGTATTCGATACTCTCCCCAACGCCAACCGTTTGGGGCACGCCAGTAATATTTGGGTTGACACAGTATGCGGGGATTTCCTTGGTTTCCCCGTGGCTGTTGACGAAGTTGTAGTAGGTATAGATCAGCTCTCGGACCCGACCGTTGATGGACAGGTACGACATTTTATAGCCACCATTATAGATTTGGACCTCGCCAAGGGCTTCTTCTGGTGTGGACGCCGCGAAAGCAGCAGTCGGCAGAAGCCCTGTTACCACCAGAAGAGCCAGAAGGATCGAGATAAGTCGTTTTTTCATGAGCAACCTCCATAAAAGTAGGGAGGATGCCCCTGACCGCAGTTGCATCCCCCCTTTGAATGGGTCTGATTAAATTGTGGTGAAGATGCAAACTGGGTAAAAAGAAAGACAGCACACCTTACTTGGCCTGCTGTCTTTCTCTGCTCAAAAGTTAGATTACATGGATCTGATATTCTGTATGCAGGAATTTTCCGTCTTTATAAACGTCCCATGCCTGCATGGAGTAGGTTCCAGGCGGAAGAGAATTAAAGAGGTTTACGATTTCGCTTGCTCGCCAAGGCCAAAACATTTGATAAGACAAGTCGTCAGGAATGCTGAGATTGATGTGAACAAGCTGGTTTCCTTTCGACGAAAGCTTTGGTGCGCCATTTTCCCATGTCTCCGGGTTAGCGCCTATGGCATTATAAAGGGTATGTTGCATTCGCCTGGTCTCGTAGAGATTGCGGACCCGGAGATGATCGCCAGTCTCATTTTGCCAGTGTCGCACTTCCATTTCCGGGAGCTCCGGCTGTTCCAAAAGGCTCCAGTCACAGGTGGGCTCCGGCAATGGCCCGATTGGTCCGGATGCAAACATGCTCTTATCCCAGCGGCTCACATCCGTGATGGTGTAATTTGTCCCGTCGTCACAGCGAATAACATCTCCGACCTGGGGAACATACTGAGAACCGTCAGCGGGCGGATTGATGGAGCCATCTGGATTTTTGCTGATACCCGTGGCGGACGGTGTCTCCGGTTCCCCTTCGCCTGCCGGACCTGTGTTTCCCAGCGCCCGGTAAAGCATGAGCGCCAGATCACCGCGGGTGACTTCGGTTTTGGCTGCAGCCTCGGATGTGATCAGTCCCTGCTCCAAAGCGGTTTGGCAAGCGGTGGAATAGCTCCAGTCCACCTCCGGCAAGGCCATATACCTTAGAACAACTGTGGAGGCAGCCGCAGGTGTTACACCATCGTAGGCGCCAAATACTCCGGTATCATAGCCGACCATCAGACTGTTAAAATAGCAGTAGCCAACATAGAGTTGTGCCCAATCCGGGACATCCGGGAATTTGCACTGGCCGGAGTAAAATGCCTGTTCTGCCTGAATATGCTCCGGGTTTCCGTTCAATCGGGTCAGAATCGTGGCCAACTCCACCCGGGTCAGTCCTTTGTCCAGATTCATGTTTCCTGCCTGATCTCCAACCATGATGCCTTGTTCTTTGAGATAGGCTGCCGCTGACTTTTGCCCAGAGGAAACGGCCGCAGCGGCCGCTTCTACGGTAAAGGCAAACAGCAAGCAAAAACTGAGAAGGAATGGCAAAAGGCGTTTCTGTTTCATAGGTTTAAGCCCCCCTTTCGATACAGTGTCGTTTCAGCACTCACCTTTAACTGCCGGCAATCCTGATCGTACTCACAGTTCTGGAATGTATTGAGCCCCCACAATTCAAGCTGTTCTGCGATCTCGTTGGGGACATCAAATGTCATATCCAGACAAATGCGAAGCGTCAAGTCATCCGGCTCCCGGTCCTTTTCGCTTGGAAACTTCCATGTCATAACGAAGCCCCCTTCCTACCAGAAAACGTTTCCTCAAGCCCAAAATAATGCGAAAAAGTGTCCATGTCAAAGGTTTTTTTGAAACGCCTTTGCCGATAAAATGAAAGCTACTTAATATGTTGCTGTTACCAATGATTTTTTGCCATCAGTCATGGAATTGGCGGAAAAAAGTTTATTTTTAATTTTTTATGAACTGACCTCGACTCCCTGAATGCATACTCGCTTGGTAGGTTGATCGGCCAGACAGGTAATGATGGTAATGCGGTTATCCGATGTGGCATTCAGATAACTCCAATCTGTCCAGTCGATGATTTTGACCGAGCTCACCGCATAGGTCCTTGTCCCCAGACTGGTCTGATACCGGATGGTATCGCCGATCTCCAAATCCTTGATTGCGCCGATGTTGTGACCGGAGCCGCGGTTGTGCCCGCACAGGCCGATATTTCCGTCCCAGGCGCTTGTGCTGGGAAAGTGGCCCACACCTTTCCGCATGGAAGCCGAATCAGTTCCATCATAAGCCTTATAGCGAATTCCCAATCTGGGGATCACCAGAGTGCCGATACTGCCATCGCTCCGCTCTACTTCACTTACCGCTGTGAACTTGGTAGCTGGAAGTGTGGGAACATCCCCCCACTGAATGGGGTAGTTGCTTCCAGAGCTGTCAGGGTAAATGTTCCCGCTCCATGAATTGATTCCGTATTCCAATGATGAGCCGTTGTTGATCGTGGCCCCGGGGGCACTATCAGCCAGAGGATCAAGAAAATCCACGGCATTTGTGCCGCCGTAGTTGTACTGAGCTCCATAGACCTCTTCATAGGAAGTGCTTCCATAGAAGTCTTTGGGAGCCGGTGTCTCAAAGTTATAGTCCACAGCAAGGGCTGGTGTAGCCATCAGTATGAGCCCTGCCAGGGAAATCCAAAGTCCCTTGAGTCTTCTCATCATTTGCTGTCCTCCTTTTCCTCTGCATCTTCCTTGATAGCAAACCAATAGCTATCCTGACCATCATAGGGCTCTACCAGATGGGTGCGGCTCCCGCCGTACATCTGGATGGTGATGATCCTGCCAGTGAGCTTCTGTGCCAGCTTGCTGGGAAGTTCCACGCTTGCATCCCCAGCAGGGTATTCCCGGAGCTTCGTCAGGTCCAGCTTGGGGGTACGAATGGAGACTCTCTGTTTCCCCAATTTCTTATAGGCCACACCTCTTGCGTTCATGGCATAGATCACCGCATTGGGACGGAAGCGTACAGCATATACGATGCCGCCCAACACCAGGATCAGTAGGATCGCGCCCGGCACAGCTAGCCAGATTGGATGGAAAGTGGCCGGTGTTTCAACAGGGGTGCCCAAGTAGGTGACCGTATAAGTAATTGACCGGATCCCTTCCGCCGTGACCTCTCCGGTGTAACTGGCCGTAGTCACATAACCGGTAGCCACGCTCCGACTCCCCGTTGCCGTATAGGTTGCCGTGGCTGTGTACGAGGTGGGGACCAGAGTGTCATCAGCCAGACCGGTGCCCGTAACCGTCCAGGAAATATCGCTCAGCGTCAGGGTGCTGCCGTTTTTCATGGTCGTAGTGGGGACGCAGGACGGATCATTCCGGGACAGCCCTGGGAATTGCTTGGTATCCGTGATGGTATAGTATTTCGTGGTGTAACCCGCAGCCTCAGTCTGGATTGTGGTATGATCCAGAGTCAACATACCAGAGAAGCCATCCTTACTGTACTCCATCGTAGGGGCCAACTGCTCAAGGATTTTCGCCAGATCATTCGTATTGGTTTCCAATGTGACAACTTCCGTCTGTACCTTGGCATCTTTGAATGCCTGCTCTTCCTTGACCGTTTCAAGGTGATGGTAGGTGTAGCCCTCCAGCTCAAAAGGTTCCTCAATCAGCTCGCCGGGGTCGGCATCAGGGGGAAGGGTGTAGGTCTTGATGATCAGCTGCCTGCCGTCCCGGTTTTCTGATACCATATCTTCCGGGACATAGGCTGCAGAAGCCGTGACGGACAGCATACACAGGAGCATCAATAATACAGCCGTTCTCTTCATACCTTTGCCCACCAGCCTTTCCAGAGCGCCAGGAACAGCGTTGGGAGCCCAATGATGAGTCCCGCCCAAATCAGTTTGTGTTTCGTCATACCGTGATACCTCCATTGAGAAAGAATTTTATGGATAGCTCCTGAATGGAGCATGACCCATCCTTGATGTGCGCCAGGTAGTCCAAAGATCGCTCCAGCGCCTGCATGGTGTTCCTCTTATGGCGCTTGATAAATGGAACGAGGAAGAGAATATCCCCACTGTCGGTAAGGGTGAAGATGATCCGAACCAGATTTTTGCTTTTGGCTCGCAGTTCATAAAGGGCCTGATAACGTTCGATGGAAAAATGCTTCACATAGGGTTCCCGCATCACTGCCGCGGGTGATTGCAGAAGCAGGGCGAAAAGTGACAGGAGCTTTTGCCGCTGCTTTTCATCCAGAGCATCAAAGAAATCCAGAAAGGGTGTGGCGCCCTCAGCCGGTACAACAATCTGCAACTTCATGCGCAATCCTCTCCTTCCCATTGCCGGCTTGGCCTTTCATCAGCTTCAGAAGCTGCTCCACGAATCCTAGGCAGAACAGAGACAAGGCGGGCGCACAGCCGGCCAACCACCAGATGGGATCAGGGAGCGGTTTGCGGATAGTATCATACTGGAGCGAGATCAGCAGATAAATGCTCTGGCAGTCCTTTCGGACGGACAGCTCCGAGAACGCGGATGCCACAGCAGCGACTTCCTCCTGATCCGAGTAGAAGTCACACAGATCGTCAAAGAACAGGCCTGCGAATATTTGCACAAAGGCCCGCATGGTTTCGATATTTACCTCGCCGGTGGGGCGAAGAATACCCATGCGCTCCAACCGTGCCGTGGTGGATTCGTCAAAGGGATCTGGAACACGAAGATAAAGGTTCTTTGGCATATTACCTACCTCCTGTAAAATTTGAAGAAGAAAGGCCCGACGCTTCCTTATCGGAAGCCTGTACTTTTTTGCTTGATTCGATCAAGAACTCTTTGTCGTCTTAAAATAAAGCTCAAGTGCCTTCTGGATGGTTTCTTCAATTTCCTTTGTAGTGACCTCCTTCGAGAAATACTCCTCAAAATCCGGCGAGAGCCTGACAGAGATGCGGCGTCCAGGCCGCTTTACATCGGAAGTCTCCTCGGTCAAGATGGCTTGGATTTGGGCCGCATCCAGATTTCCGGCCTCAAAGAGTGCCCGGAGTTTTTTCCCCTTTGCTGTGGAGAGTGTAGATTTCCCAGTAGAAAGATGCCGATAGATACACTCCTGAAGGTCGTGATCTTCCACAAAGCTGACTTCATAGGCGGCCAGCTGCCCAACTTGTTTTCCGGTATCCATGAGCAGCAACAGGGGACGGTACAGCGTCGCATACCGACAGTATTTGGACACCTTATCCCGAGTCAGCTCATATTCCTGAGCGACCTTTTCATCTGTATGAGACTTTTCCTGACTACCATAACAGGTTTGCTTTTGCTACTCCTTCCCAACTCCGGCAAGGCACACGATTTGTATTTCCGTCATTATAC
>OGOO01002672.1_pt1 | contig 12547 bp, 14 predicted proteins | sample 1552651 | NCBI WGS metagenome assembly OGOO01 (sample SAMEA2580118, study PRJEB22360) | human gut metagenome | biome: human gut; feature: human-associated habitat; material: faeces | place: Denmark | collected 2008/2010 | reverse complement strand
TTGATCTCGGTACAACTTATTCTTGTATTGCGAAAGTAGAAGAGGGCATGCTGTACATGGCGCAAAATCCGGTCATCCGGGAGGATCGCTTTCTGCAGCAGATATCTTTACCTACCTGTATTTTGAAGAGATGAATATTGATCCGGCAGATCCGAAGAAGGAAGACCGGGATCGTTTTGTTCTTTCCAAGGGACATACGGCACCCGGTCTGTATTCTGCCCTGGCACATAGAGGCTTTTTCCCGGTAGAGGATCTGGAGACACTGCGTCATCTCGGTTCTTATTTGCAGGGACATCCCTGTCTGGATAAGATTCCGGGCGTAGATATGTCCACAGGCTCCCTTGGACAGGGTGTTTCTGCCGCTGTCGGCATGGCACTGGGCGGAAAAATGACAGACGAAAAGTTCCGCGTATATTCGCTTCTGGGCGATGGCGAGATTCAGGAAGGTCAGGTTTGGGAAGCTGCGATGTTTGCTGGCTTCCATAAGCTGGATAATCTCGTGCTTATTGTAGATAACAACGGTCTGCAGATCGATGGAAAGATCGAGGACGTATGCTCCCCGTATCCGATCGACGAGAAGTTCCGCGCTTTCAATTTCCATGTAATTGACGTTGCAGACGGCAACGATATGGAACAGCTGCGTCAGGCGTTTGCAGAAGCGCGCAGCACAAAGGGCATGCCGACTGCAATTATTGCCCATACGGTAAAGGGCAAGGGTGTTTCCTTTATGGAAGATCAGGCTGGCTGGCATGGTAAGGCGCCCAACGATGAAGAGTATCAGATCGCAATGGCGGATCTGGAAAGGATCGGTGAAGCATTATGTCAGAAGTAAAGAAGATTGCGACCAGAGAAGCCTTCGGGGAAACTCTGGTAGAGTTGGGAAAGAAACATCCTGAGCTGGTAGTGCTGGACGCAGATCTGGCCGCAGCGACAAAGACCGCTGTATTTAAAAAGAGCTTTCCTGACCGTCATTTTGACTGCGGTATCGCAGAGGCAAATATGATGGGCGTGGCAGCAGGACTTTCCCTCGTTGGGAAAATTCCGGTGGCGAGCTCCTTTGCCATGTTTGCAACAGGCCGTGCTTACGAACAGATCCGTAACTCTATCGGCTATCCTCATTTGAACGTAAAAATCGGCGCAAGCCATGCCGGCATCACCGTCGGCGAGGATGGTGCGAGCCATCAGTGTAACGAAGATATCGCCCTGATGCGCTCCATTCCGGGTATGGTTGTCATGAACCCCTCCGATGCGGTTGAGGCGGCAGAGTGTGTCCGTGCTGCAATCGAATATGTTGGCCCTGTATATATGCGTTTCGGACGTTCTGCAGTGCCGGTAATCAATGACCGTCCCGGTTATCATTTCGAGATGGGAAAAGGTATCGTGCTGCGTGAGGGTACGGATGTGACGATCGTTGCAACCGGTATTTTGGTAAGCTCTACGCTGGAAGCGGCTGAAAAGCTGGCAGCAGAGGGCATCAGCGCAGAGGTTATCAATATTCATACGATCAAGCCTCTGGACAAAGAGCTGATCATCAACAGCGCAAAGAAGACCGGAAAAGTCGTGACGGCGGAAGAGCATTCCGTGATCGGCGGCCTTGGTTCTGCCGTTTGCGAGGCATTGTCCGAAGAGTGCCCGACAAAGGTATGCAGAATCGGCATTCAGGATGTATTCGGCGAGTCCGGTTCTGCGGGCGAGCTTCTTGTAAAATATGGTCTTGACGGGAACGGTGTATACAATACCGTAAAGAATTTTGTGACCCGTTAAGTGGAGGAAAGTATGGAAAAAATTCTGGCTCCGTCAATTCTGGCAGCCGATATTATGCGGCTTGGGGAGCAGATTGAAGCGGTAAAAAATGCTGGCGCGAAATATCTTCATATCGATGTGATGGACGGTATGTTCGTTCCGGCGCTGTCCTATGGCATGTGTGTTGTGGAGTCGATCCGCAAGTCCTGCGATATGGTTCTGGACGTGCACCTGATGATCGTAGAACCGGGACGGCATGTGGAAGCGTTTGCAAAAGCAGGCGCAGATATTATTACGATCCATCTGGAAGCCTGTGCAGACGCGCATGAGGTCATCCGACAGATTCACAGCTGCGGCTGTAAGGCTGGTGTCAGCATCAAGCCCGGTACGCCGATAGAGGTGCTGGAGGAATATCTGGATGAGGTCGAGCTGATTTTGATTATGAGTGTTGAGCCTGGCTTTGGCGGTCAGAAATATATTCCGGAGTCAACGGAACGCATCCGCCAGACCGCAGAGCTGATCCGGAAAAGCGGTCGCGAGATCGAGCTGGAGGTAGACGGCGGCGTGGACCCCGCCACCTGCAAGCTCTGCATCGCCAGCGGCGCCAACGTGCTGGTGGCCGGCAGCGCCGTGTTTCGCCGGTGTGACCGCGCGGCCGCCATCGCCGCCATCCGCAATGCTTGATTCAGGACGGTATTCCCATGTCATTTTTTCCGAATGCACTTGAAAACCTCATCGACCAGTTCGCCGCGCTGCCCGGTGTCGGGCGCAAGAGCGCGCAGCGGCTGGCGTTTCATGTTCTGTCCCTCCCGGAAGAGGAGGCGCTGAAGTTTGCCGCGGCCATTGTGGACGCCAAGAAAAACATCCACTGCTGCAGCATCTGCCAGAATCTCACCGATCAGGAGACGTGCACCATCTGCGCCTCTCCGAAGCGCGACCAGAGCACCATCTGCGTCGTGGCACAGCCGCGCGATGTGCTCTCGTTTGAGCGTAGCCGCGAGTATAACGGCGTCTATCACGTCCTGCACGGCGTGCTGTCGCCGATGAATCACATTGGCCCGGACGATATCCGGATCCAGGAGCTGGTCAAGCGTGTGGCTGCCGGCGGGATCACGGAGGTCATCATGGCCACCAACCCCGACACGGAAGGTGAGGCGACTGCGATGTACATCGCGCGCCTGCTCAAGCCGTTTGACGTGAAGATCACACGTCTGGCTTACGGCATTCCGGTCGGCTCCAATCTGGAATATGCGGACGATGCCACGCTCCTGCGGGCGCTGGCCGGCCGAATGGAAATGTAACAGGTTTGATGGCTCGGATTTCTGGGGATACTCTGGTTATCCGCCGCCGCAGGCAACGCATTTCGTACATATTTTTCGAAAAATCAACCAGCTTCCGGGGGAGCAGTCTGCCCGAAAGCGAACGTAAAGGAGATACGAATGGCATCCAAATTGAAAATCATCCCGCTCGGCGGGCTCGGTGAGATCGGCAAGAACCTCACCGTCTATGAGTATGGTAAGGACATGTTCCTTGTCGACTGCGGCATGGGCTTTCCGGATCAGGACCTCTATGGCGTCGACATGGTCATCCCGGACATCAGCTACCTGAAGGCAAACAAAAACCGCATCCGCGGCATGGTCATCACGCACGGACACGAGGACCACATTGGCGCGATCCCGTATGTGCTCAAGCAGCTTGACATGCCGATCTATGCAACGCCTCTGACGGCGGCGATCATTGAGCTCAAGCTCGAAGAGCATGACCTGCTTTACCATACGCAGATCTTCACGAAAAAGCCGGGCGATAAGTTTAAGCTCGGCTGCTTCGAGGTGGAGTTCATCCATACGAACCACAGCATTGCCGATTCCGTTGCGCTGGCGATCAAAACGCCAATCGGCACCGTCATCCACACGGGTGACTTCAAGATCGACCTCACGCCCATTCAGGGCGGCATGATCGACCTGCCGCGTCTCGGCCAGCTCGGCAACGAGGGCGTGCTCGCGCTGCTGTCGGACTCCACGAACGTGGAGCGTCCCGGCTACTGCGCCTCGGAAGCGCGCGTGATCGACTGCTTTGATGAGCTCTTTAAGGACTGTAACAAGCGCATCATCGTCACGACGTTTGCGTCCAATGTCCATCGCCTGCAGCAGATTATCAACGTGGCGGCAAAGTATAAGCGCAAGGTCGGCATCACCGGCCGCAGCATGGAAAACATCATGCGCGTTGCGACGGAGCTCGGCTATGTGGACATTCCGGACGGCGTCATGATGGACATGTCGCAGATCGGCAGCCTGCCGCGCAGCAAGACCGTTATCGTCTGCACCGGCAGCCAGGGTGAGCCGATGTCTGCGCTGCACCGTATGGCGTTTTCCGAGCACAAACAGGTCACGATCGACGCCGGCGACCGCATCATCATCTCTGCCTCGGCCATTCCGGGCAATGAGATCACGATCAGCCGCGTCATTGACGAGCTGTTCCAGAAGGGCGCGGAGGTCATCTATGACCGCAACACGCCGCTGCACGTCTCCGGCCACGCGTGCCAGGAGGAGCTGAAGATGATGCTCGCGCTGACGAAGCCGCACTACTTCATCCCCGTGCACGGCGAGTACCGCATGCTCTGCAAGCACGCCGAGATCGGCAAGCTCATGGGCGTAGAGCCGAAAAACGTGCTCGTGGCGAAAAACGGCGAAGTGATCGAGATCACCAAGCGCAGTATGCGCGCGACGAGCAATGTCCCAGCGGGCGATGTGTATATCGACGGCACCGGCATCGGTGACGTCGGCAGCGCCGTGCTGCGCGACCGCCGCCATCTGGCCGAGGACGGCATCGTCATGGCCATCATCACGCTCTCGTCCGAAAACGGCAAGCCGGTCGCCGACCCTGAGATCATCACCCGCGGCTTTGTGTATGTCAAAGAGGCGGAGGCACTCATGGGCGAGCTCAAGCGTGTCGTAAATGAAAGCCTTGCCAGCTGCGAGCGGCAGAAACAGCACGACTGGGCGACCATCAAGGGCCGCGTGAAGTCGAACATCAGCGGCTATCTGTATAAGACCACGCGCCGCAGCCCCATGGTGCTGCCCGTGATCATCGAAGTCTGAGCAGGGGAGTGCGCCATGAAGATCCAGATCTGGGGCAAATCCAAATGCTTTGACACGAAAAAGGCCGAGCGCTATTTTAAGGAGCGCCGCATCCCGTACCAGGCCATTGACCTGCTGCGCTATGGGATGAGCCGCGGCGAACTGACGAGCGTGAAAAATGCTGTCGGGCTGGATACCATGCTCAATCCCAAGGCGGCGGACTACGCGCTTGTGCAGCACCTGGCCTATGAGCAGGACAAGATCGAGCGGCTGCTCGAGGATCCGTCCCTGCTGCAAACGCCCATCGTCCGCAACGGCAGGCAGGCCACCGTCGGCTATTGCCCGGATGTGTGGAAGACGTGGGAATAAAAACGGGAAAAAGCCCGATATGGCGCTGGCCATATCGGGCTTTTTGCTTTGTTTTTAATGCTTTGCCTGCTCTTCGCGGATCGCATCGCGCATCCGCTCCAGACCGGTCTGAATGATCGCGCGCGGCATCGCAAGATTCAGGCGCACATAGCCTTTTGCGTTGCCGACGAAGAGAGAATCCCCGCCCTCGAGCAGAACGCCCGCCTTGTTGGCGAAGAAGTCCGGCAGGTCCGCCACGTCCGGCAGGCAGCGCGACAGATCGACCCACGCCAGATACGTCGCCTCCGGAATGTACATGACCGCCTCCGGCAGCTCCTGGGACAGAAACACCTTGACGAATGCGAAGTTTTCGTCCAAATACTGCTTTAGTGCTTCATGCCACGCTCCACCGCGCGAATAGGCCGCCTGCGCCGCCGTCAGCGACATGGGGTTGACCATGCCGAACAGCTTGTCGCGCTCCTGAAAACGGGCGCGCAGCGCCGGATCGCGGATGATGATATTGGAAAACGCAAGCCCCGCCATGTTAAAGGTCTTGGTAGGCGCCATGCAGGTGATGAGCTTGGGGTAGCTGTCCATGACTTTGGCCATCGGGATGTGGCGGCGGCCGCAGCGGATCAGGTCACAGTGGATTTCGTCGGACACCACCCAGAGGTTATACTTTTCGATGATCGCGGCGACCCTGTGCAGTTCTTCCTCTGTCCACATACGGCCGGTGGGATTGTGCGGATTGCACCAGAACACCAGCTTGCACGCGGGATCGGCGCACTTGCGCTCGAAGTCCTCATAATCCACCTCGAATGTGCCGTCAGCCTTCTTGTGCAGCGGGGAAGTCAGCACATCCACGCTGGCATACTCCGCCGCGTGGAGGAAATAACCGTAGGCCGGCGTGTTGAGCAGCACCTTTTCGTCCGGGCCGCAAAGCGTTTCCGTCAGCTGGTAGAGCGCCGGGATGATGCCCGGCGAGACGCACAGCTGCTCCTTGGGAAAGCTCCAGTCATAGTGATCGCGGCACCACTTGGAGAACGTGCGGTAATATTCGTCGTCATACAGGCCGGTATAGCCGAAGATGCGGCGGTCGATCCGCGCGCGCAGCGCATCTAGGATCTCCGGCGCAACGGCAAATTCCATGTCAGCGACCCACATGCGGACAAATTCTTCATCCTTGAAGGCAAATACCTTTTCCGGACCGGCGTGAAAAATATAGCCGCGGAAGCCATCCGTGTTGAGCGCGTTGGTGTGGCGGCGGTCAATGATCTCATCAAAATTGTAGGTCATAGCGATCTTCCTTTCTGTGCACTTGCAGCTGCATCCGGCTGCACAGCCATTATAGCAGAGATTTGAGAGAACAGGCAACCTTGCTGCGGAAGAAAAAAGCACTATGTGCGCGATTTCCCACGCACATAGTGCTGCAAAATGGTTTGATTTTGCTCTCAGCTGAAGTTGGCGCTGCCGCCGTTGGTCGGGATCACGCCGACATAGGTCGTGCCGCGCGAGAGGTTCAGCGCCGTGCCGTCCTCGAGCGTGTAAGTAAAGCAGCTGTTGATATCGCTGCGGGCCCACTTGATCGGCACATACTTGCCGCCGGTCACAAAGTAGCCGGTGCCGCTGCCGATGAGGTCAACGGCCAGGCGGCCGTAGCTGTCCACCGTTTTCATATCGGCCGAGAGGATGAGCAGATTGGTAAACGGGACCGCTTCGCCGGTCGCGCCGTCCTTATAGTCGGCCTTGTACTGCACGGCCGTGTACTTGCCGCTGTCAGCGTGGTAGGTGAAGGACGTGCTCTTGGACGTGTTAAACGTTACCTGCACGTTCTCGGCCGCGCCGCCGGTGCACTGGTCGACAGCATTGTCGGCAAAGTTCAGGCCGGTCTTGTAGCTGCTCTCATGCTCGGTGCGGAACTTGTACCGATCCACGAGCGCTTCCACGTTCGCGCCGTGGAAGAACAGCGTGTGCTCCGAGCCGTGCTGGCCGCGGCTGGCATCGCGGTAGAACATGGAGCTGGTGTTGCCGTCGCGCACGCCATCCAAATGGTCGGCGTTGTAGGTCTTGACATCACTGTATGCCTGCTCGCTGCCGCCGGCGTGGATGACAATGGCGTCATACGACAGGGCGACGCTCAGATAATACGGGCGCAGGCTGCGGATGCTGCCGACGGACTCCACATCGTACAGGTGGCTGAAAATGGCCATCATGCGCGTGATGCCGCCCTCGGCCGGGATCTCATAGATCATGTCCGCGTTGCTGATGCCGACCTGCGGCTGCGCGTAGACGATGTTGTTGATCATGACGGCAAACGGCCGGGTGTTTGCGGGTTTGCTGCTCAGCGGTTCACCGGTCAGCGGGGCATAGTAGTGCTCGTTTTTCGCGTCGGCACCGTTGACGGACGGCTCCTCGGATTTTTTACCGCAGCCGGAGCAGGCACAGGCGAGCAGCGCCACGGCGAGAAGACAAGCAAAAATGCGATTGAAACGTTTCAAAACGCAATTCCCTCCTGTTACAATAATTTGGTCAACGTTCATGATACACGCCTTGCAGAGGATTGTCAAATGCCCCGCACCGTGCTACAATGGAAATAAGAATTTTTAATAACTGTCTGGAGATGACCATTCATGTATGAAGAGATCCGCAAATCCGCCCGCGCAGCGCTGCTTGAACTGCTGGACGTTGCCGCGCTCACGCCCGGCCAGCAGGTCGTGATCGGCTGCTCCTCGAGCGAGATCATGGGGCAGAAGATCGGCAAGGGCTCCACGCCCGAGGCGGCAAAAGCCGTGGTCGATGAGATCCTGCCGATCCTGAAAGCGCGCGGCCTCTGCCTGGAGGCGCAGTGCTGCGAGCACCTCAACCGCGCCCTGATCATGGAGCGCGCCGACGCGGAGCGGTTCGGATACGAGATCGTCTGCGTCCGCCCGCGGCCGAAAGCCGGCGGCTCGTTCGCAACGGCGGTCTATGAGGCGATGGATGACCCGGTCGCGGTCGAATTTGTGAAGGCCGACGCCGGCCTCGATATCGGCAATACCATGATCGGCATGCACCTCAAGCACGTGGCCGTGCCGCTGCGCCTGTCGGTCAAGACGATCGGAGAAGCGCCGGTCAATGCCGCCCGCACGCGGCCGAAGCTCATCGGCGGCAGCCGCGCAGAGTATCCGGACTGATACCGGGCAATCCAACAAAAAAGTGAAAAAGCGCATCCCCCAGCAATGCCGGGGGATGCGCTTTTGTGTTCTGTGCCGGAAATTACGCGCCCTTGTGCATCAGGACGGTCAGCACCAGCGTCAGGACAACAAAGACGAGGCCGAACCACTTCGTCGCCTTGGCGAGCTTAGCATCGAGCGTCTTGGCTTTGCCCTTGGAAAGGAACGTTTCCGCGCCGCCAGCAATGGCGCCGGACAGGCCGGCGCTCTTGCCGGACTGCATCAGCACGATCACGGTCACGGCGAGACCGGAAACCAGCTGGATAATCGTCAGAATCAGTTCCAAAGTAGTCATGGTATTCATCCTTTCATGGTAGGGGAAATCATCTAATATAACGGAGTTACTATATCACAACATCTGGTGCATTGCAAGAGGTGTTTTGCAAAAGATAACGTATTTTTAGATAGAAATGCAATTACAATCCGGATGTTTAATAAGTTCCTTTGTTCAGAAGCTTAACAACGCCAAATACAGCTTCCGCGTACATGAAGATGCCGAGTATCAGGAAGGATACTCTCTTAGTTGTCAACCGCCGTTCTGCCTGATTAAAGTCAAGGATAACTTTCCCGCCGCACACCATTTCCAAAACTGTGTTGCAATTTGGATGCACATACAGCTCCAAAACCGTACCCGGAGTCATATTCTCAATGTGATTCAGCGCATCGCTTGTGAAACAGGCGTTGTCAATTGACAACGATTCATGGTCGGAAAAGCAGAGCGTCAGGCTGCTCAAATTATGACGGCGGTAGTGCTTTTGATACGAAGTAAATGTTGCCTCTACACGAATAGCATCCGCTTTCTCAATTGGCTTTGTCCAGTAACACATTCCGACGGTAAAAACCGTTGCCAGAAGGATGCCGGCAACAATAAGAAACACTGCAGAACCTTTCGATATGGACTTTTTGCACTTTCTTCGAATTTTTGCAGCAAGCCGTTTCATGGCTGGCCACCGATTTCTCGTTTGGAAAGCGAGATACCCGTCTCAATATGTTTCTTGCCTTGAAGTTTGGACAATAATGCACACGTCTCCACATGTGTCGTTACTACTATGTGAACACAATTCGGCAGCCTCGTCACTTGCATAGGAACACAATTCTGCGTCACTATGTAAAGCCGCAGCATTTCTACGCTTTGGCTTAAAATCTTTTCCATTAAAATTAGAGTGGATACCTGTTTTATACACGAAAGTTATCTTCAAAGGTTCCTCCACTCCTTCTTTATTATAACCTCCAATGATTATTTTTTCAACTACACTTTCAAAAACCACTCTGTCAAAGTCCTCAAGTATCTCACCAGAACTCAAGTTTTTTCTAAATTCTCGCAATCGTGTTCTTGTATTTTCTCGATTTTTACTTAACTCCAGCAACTGCTCCTGCTCCTCTTGGAGCTTCTTCAACTGTTCTGATAGCTCTCGGTTTTTACTTTCGTAAATATCCCTATCAATAGTAGTATCGAGCCGTAAATCAAGGAGCTTTTCTTTTCGCTTACGCAAATCATTCATTTCTTTTTCAATCTTTGGTAAACGCTTCAAAGAAGTATCTTCGTTAAGAACGCCCTCGACTTTCTGCAAAAATTCCTCCACAACTTGCTGTTGGTCAGAGCATAAAAGCTGATAACTTTTTACAAAGGCTTTTTCGATTACTTCTTCGGGAATGCCTTTGCAATGAGGACAATATTTTTTACCCTGTTTGGTGGCGGTAACACATTGCCAAATTGTCTTTGTATATGCGGAGCTGCTATGCCAGTTTCTTCGTGTCAATGTACCGCCGCAAAAACCACATTTAATCATACAGCTAAAAGCATACTTCCTACTAAATTTATTTCGCTTCTGTCCATCTTGATGTACTCCACGATTAACATTTCTTTTTGCTAATATCTTTTGTGCTTCCTCAAATACCTCCTCACTCACAATAGGCTCGTGATGATTTTGGATATAAAACTTATCCTCCTCGCCAAAGTTTTCTAATCGTCTTTTTGAAATTGGGTCAACCGTAAAAGTCTTACCTAAAAGCAAATCGCCTTTGTATTTTTCATTTTTTATGATACCGATTACCGTGGACTGTACCCATCTTGAACTGCCGTACTTTGTTTTATATCCCAGATTTTCAAGCTCATTTGCAATAACCGTACAACCTGCACCTTCAATATACCTATTAAAAATATAGCGTACAATTTCAGCTTCTTTTTCATTCACGGATATACTTTTTGTTTCCTTATGATAATCATATCCCAAGCAACCTTGAAAGCCAACGAGTTCTCCTCGTTTCATCTTCATTTTTAATCCCTTTTTGACATTAGATGAGATGTTCTCAACCTCCTGCTGTGCAACTGAACTGAGTACCACCAACAGTAATTCTCCGTCCATTGTCAGCGTATTGATATTCTCATCTTCAAAGAAAACAGCGATACCCTTTTCCTTTAGCATACGAACATACTTTAATGTGTCTAATGTATTTCTGGCAAATCGTGAAATAGACTTTGTAATGACCATATCAATATCGCCATTCATACAATCGTTAATCATTCTCTGAAAATCCTCACGCTTTGTTACCTGCGTTCCTGTTATGGCTTCATCGGCATAAATGTCAACCAAAGACCAGTCGTGCTTTTTCTTAATCAAATCCGTATAATACATAACCTGTGATTTATAGCTATTGAGCTGGTCTTCGCTGTCTGTACTGACACGACAATAAGCAGCGACTCTCAATATTTCAACCTTTCTGCCACGGAAACGATTTTCACTCTTATTTGCTTTAATTACTTGCACATCACTCATATTTTTTACCTCCAAAATTTATTGACGAGTGTTAAGCTGCAAGGTTAGAAATGACCTTGTAATCTTTCATCAGCCGTTTTTTTATGGCTTCGTACTCATCTACGGATATTAAACCGTTTTTTCTCAACTTCTGCAAACATGCAAATTGGATACTGTAATGTGCAAAATTCTGTTCCTTGCTTTGTTCCATTGCAACACCTCGTTTCCTATCTTATAAAGCAACACTAATAGCCAGAGCTTTATCAACAGCAAAAAGAAAACGCCTATCAAGAGTTCCTAAATACTCTTGCAGGCGTTGTTTATCAATCGTGCGGATTTGTTCAAGCAGAATAACAGAGTCTTTATCAAGCCCTGCAAAATCATTGACAATCGTGTGTGTCGGCAGTTTCGCTTTCGTCTGCACTCGGCTTGTAATTGCCGCCACAATGACCGTCGGGCTGTGTTTGTTTCCTATATCATTGGAAATGATAAGTACAGGTCGTATGCCGCCTTGCTCCGAGCCGATGACGGGATTTAAGTTTGCGTAGTAGATGTCGCCACGCTTAATAATTTTTTCCATAGTGTTTGACCTCCCATTTGGATTTAGGCAGGAGCGTCCTGCCTATGTAACAGCCAAACACAAGGAAGCATTTAAGGTCGGGAGCATATAAACAAAGCTCTGTTCTTATGACCGCCCTGCGTCTGGCTGCTATGAGAAAGCATTTCAATTTGTCCTCGACACCCCGAAATGCTATTGGGAAGTCGCCAAACGGTCAGCAGCGAACTGACGCCACGGGAGTTTCACCCCAACTGTCGTTCTGACAGAGCCGCCCTCATTGCCTGCGACGGTTTTATCACGCTCGGACTGTGACTGGACGGGAGTATCATTATCCTCTTTGTGGGTTATGGCGAAATCGGGAGCTGCCCGATATTTTGAGTAGGTAGTTATCGCTCTCTGCCTTATGGCAGGTTATGGCGTACCTCTCGACACGCTTATGCTCATCACAATCACAAAGAGAATGTATTTGGCGAATAGGTATTCGATTTTCAAAGAACAATCCCGTTTTCGCCACACAAAGGAAAACAGGGCGAGAGGTTTTGTCCTCTCACCCTGTAGCCCGTGGGAAAGTGCTTTTTTGGACACTATCCCAAAAGTTTTTTAATTTTTTGCTTCAGCCTTCCTAACCGCTTATAGACGGTATCCTCTTTCATACCGAGAATGGCAGCGATTTCGGCAATGGAATAACCTTGTATTTGCAATAAAATCGCCTGTAAGGTAAGCCTGTCCACCTTAATCAGCACTTGATAAAGCTGCTGATTTTCGATATTGTCCAGAAAGTCCTCGACCGTTTTTATTTCGGGCTGTGTTATATCCGCTGCGACTTCTTCAAGGTATGTACCTGTTTCCTGC
>OGOO01002638.1_pt1 | contig 12684 bp, 12 predicted proteins | sample 1552651 | NCBI WGS metagenome assembly OGOO01 (sample SAMEA2580118, study PRJEB22360) | human gut metagenome | biome: human gut; feature: human-associated habitat; material: faeces | place: Denmark | collected 2008/2010 | reverse complement strand
TTTTCTTTCCCGAGAAAGAAAACGGGCGGTGTGACCGTCCAAAAGAAAGGCGTTTGATTGGCAGCCCCAAGCTCGAACAACCTTTATGCCTCCGGAATGCAACTGCCTGCGTGCGGCGGAGCCGCGTTTAGAACTGCTATATGATTTGCCTCTGCTTCTATCATCCGCTGCCGCTCTGCTGATCTTATAGAAGTACAGCCTAATTTTCGTCTATCGCTGCACTACTCAATGCGGCGAGCGCAGCAATGCCGCATTCCGCAGGCAGTCTGCCGCCAAGCAAACGTCACTCGCGCCTCACGACAGTAAGGCGCGGTTGCAAAATGGTGACGTATCGCAGGGATTCATGGCGAAGCCATGTACACCGCACCCGATTGCGCAGCGCGTGCAGCTCTTCAAGCTACAAACTCACAATGTTGGGGGTCGAGGGGAACTCCCCTCGTCCTTCTCTGGGGGATACAAAGGGGGTATTCTCTTCGAGAAGAGAATACCCCCTTTGACCCGCGCTCCCCACGGCAGTGGGGACCAAAACGCCGCCCCTTTGGGGCATAGAAAGGAATCTATCATGCGAGCAGTATTGACTAAGGTTAAACACGCCTCCGTTACGATCGACGGAGAGCTCAAGGGCAAGATCGGCAGGGGCTTTTTGATCCTGCTGGGCGTTGCGCCTGACGACACGGAAGAAAAATGCCGCAAGATGGCGGACAAGCTCTGTTCGCTGCGCATTTTTGACGACGAGAACGACAAGATCAACCTCTCCCTCGACGATGTCGGCGGCGAGCTTCTGGTCGTTTCGCAGTTCACGCTCTACGGCAACTGCCGCAAGGGCCGCCGTCCCGAATTTTTAAGCGCCGCGCGGCCTGAGATCGCCATCCCGATGTATGAAAAGTTCGTAGCCATCTGCCGCGAAAAGGGCTACCATGTTGAAACCGGCGAATTCGGCGCCTACATGGAGGTCGAATCGCTCAACGACGGGCCGTTCACGCTGATCGTGGACTCCGCCGACTTAGACGCACCGAAAAAGCAGTAAAGAAAGGGGTTATTTCTTCATGAAAGTCATCACCACTGTCGTCGGCTCCCTGCAGACGAATTGCTACCTGCTCATCGACGAGGAAACGAAGTCCGCCGCGCTCATCGACCCGGGCGACGAGGCGGAAAAACTGCTCGCGCTCGTCAAAAGCGAGGGCGTCACGCTCAAATATATTCTGCTGACCCACGGACACCGCGACCACACGCTTGCCGTGCCTGCACTCAAAAAGACGCTGCCGGACGTGCCCGTCTACATCGGCGAGGCCGACGCCCACTCCACCGGCATCTACCACTACCCGATGGCCGACCTCGTCCCCGATCTCAAATACTATGGCGAGGGCGATACGCTGCCGCTCGGCTCGCTGACGATCAAGGTGCTCGCCACGCCGGGCCACACGCTCGGCGGCGTGACGCTGCTCGTCGGCGACGCGATGTTCCCCGGCGACACGCTGTTTGCAGGCTCGATGGGCCGCACCGACCTCCCCGGCGGCAACGACGCGCAGATGCTCGCCTCGCTGCGCCGTCTCGCCCAGATCGAAGGCGACTACACTGTTTACCCCGGCCACATGAATTCCACAACGCTCGCGCGTGAAAAGGCGATGAACCCGTATCTGCGCCATGCGCTGCGATAAAGGACACGAAACCACATGAAACTCGAGCTCATTGGGCATGATGAAAAATACGCGCTGGAGCAGAGCTTACTCACGCTCTTCCCCGGCGAAAAGCCCGTTTACGGCACGGTCGACAAAACCGCCGACACGCGCTGGGCGCGCGTGACGCTCACCGAAGAGGATGAGCGCGTGCAGGTGACGACGGAGCTGGGCGTGGACGGCAAGTCCGCCGCCCACAGCTACGACTACCCCCTCTCCGGCACGGAGTATGAAAAAGAAGGACAGCGCCGTCACGCCGTCGGCATCAGCTTTTTCGGCGCGGCGAAGGATCTGCTCGGCATCTCCCCCGCGTGGGGCAGTTTGACCGGCGTGCGTCCCAGCAAGGTCGCGCTCTCGCTGATCCGCGAGGGCGGCAAAAAACGTGCGGAAAAGGAATTGCAGGAACTCTACTGCGTCACGCCCGCGCGTGCCCGCCTTGCCATCGAGGCGGCAGACGCCGGCATCCGCGCCGCGGCGGAGCTGGAGCCGAATGATATCTCGCTCTATGTCGGCATTCCCTTCTGCCCGACGCGCTGCGCCTATTGCAGCTTCGTCGCCCAGAGCGTGGAAAAGTCCTTCTCGCTCGTCGAGCCGTACCTTGAGGCGCTCTTTGACGAGATCACCGCCGCGGGGCAGCTCGTGCGCGAGATGGGGCTGAACATCAAGTCCTTCTACATGGGCGGCGGCACGCCGACCACGCTGACCGCCGACCAGATGGACCGCCTTCTCACAAAATTGGAGCAGAATTTTGACTTTAACGGTCTCGCCGAGCTGACGATCGAGGCGGGCCGCCCTGACACGATCGACTCCGAAAAGCTGCGCGTGCTGCGCGCGCACAACACCACGCGCGTTTCCATCAACCCCCAGACGATGGAGGACAACGTCCTCGCGGCCATCGGCCGCCGCCACACGGCGGACGACATCCGCCGCGCGATGGAGCAGGTGCGCGCCGCGGGCTTCCCGCACATCAACATGGACCTCATCGCAGGTCTGCCCGAGGACACGCCCGAGGGCTTCCGCCGCAGCCTCGACGAGGTGCTCTCCATGGGCGCGGACAACATCACCGTCCACACGCTGTCCCTCAAAAAGGGCAGCCGCATCATGCTCGAAGGCAGCCGCATCCCCGGCGCGGACGAGGTCGCGCAAATGCTGGACTATGCCGACCCCACGCTGCGTAAACATGGTTTTGCCCCCTATTATCTCTACCGCCAGAAGTACATGTCCGGCAGCTTTGAAAATGTCGGCTGGACGAAGCCCGGCGGCACGGGGCTCTACAACATCTACATCATGGAAGAGCTGCACTCCATCCTCTCGCTCGGCGCGGGCGGCTCGACCAAGATGGTCGGCGGCGGTCAGATCCGCCGCGCGTTCAACGCCAAATACCCGCGTGAATACATCGACCGGCCGGAAAAACGCCGCGCGAACCTGATGGACTTCGCCCGCTTTTACGCCGAACAAGGAGAATAGCGATGAATAAGAGTGATTTCTTTACCGCCGACGCGGTCAAGCCGCACTTCACCTATGATGATTACTGCGAGAGCGCGGATATGATCGCCGCCCACCTCGGCGATTTCCGTCCCGAGGTACTGCTGGTGCTCGGCAGCGGTCTCGGCTTTCTCGGAGACCGCGTCGAGGCGCGCACCTGCGTGAGCTATGCGGACATCCCGCACTTCCGCGCGTCCACCGCGCCGGGACACGAGGGCCGCTTCGTTTTCGGTGAGCTGCGCGGCAAGCGCGTGGCGGTCATGCAGGGCAGAATGCACTGCTACGAAGGATACACCATGGAGGACGCCTCCTACGCCTGCCGCGTCATCCGCTTGCTTGGCGCAAAGACGATGATCGTGACGAACGCCGCGGGCGCGGTGAACACCGAGTATTCCGCGGGCGATCTGATGCTCATCTCCGACCATATCAAGCTCTTCGACTTCGGCCCGCTCTGGGGGCCGAATATCGACGAGTTCGGCACGCGCTTCCCTGATATGTCGAACGTTTACTCTCCCCGCCTGCGCGAGCTCGCGAAAGAGGTCGCCAGGGAGCAGGACCTCACGCTGCGCGAGGGCGTCTACATGTACTTCCCCGGCCCGCAGTTTGAAACGCCTGCCGAGGTGCGCGCCGCGCGCGTGCTCGGTGCGGACGCCGTGGGCATGTCCACCGTGCCGGAGGCCATCGCCGCCGCGCACTGCGGCTATGAAATTCTCGGCGTGACGCTCTGCGCCAACATGGCCGCGGGCGTGCTGCCCCAGCCGCTTTCCGGCGAGGAGGTCAACGAGATGGCGGAGCAGTCGGCCCCGCATTTCTCCTCTCTCATCCTCGGCTGCCTCGAGCGGCTGTAACACAGTTTATTTCAGCGAAAAGGAAAAGGTCGAAATTTTAATGGCTACGGAAAAGAAACAGTCCTTTTTCGGCGGCGCAGCGGTGTTGGCCGTCGGCGTCGTCATCGTGAAGATCATCGGCGCGCTCTTCAAGATCCCGCTCGCGAACATTCTGGGCGAGACGGGCAACGCCGACTTCAACAACGCCTACAACATCTATGCTGTGCTTCTGACCATCTCGACCGCGGGTCTTCCCGTGGCGCTCTCGAAGATGATCTCGGAGGCGAAGACGCTCGGGCGCGAGCGTCAGGCGCGGCGTGTGCTCAAGGTGTCGTTCGCCGCGTTTTTAACGCTCGGTGTCCTCTCGTTTGTCATCATGTGGTTCGGCAACGAGAAGTGCGCGGCGCTTCTCAATAACCCGAACGCCGCCTACGGCATCAAGGCGCTCGCCCCGGGCGTTGTGTGCGTCGGCTGCCTTGCCGCGTTCCGCGGCTTTGCGCAGGGGAGCTTTCGCATGACGCCGACCGCCGTCTCGCAGATCATCGAGGCGGTCAGCAAGCTCTTCATCGGCCTTGGCCTTTCGATGTACGTCGTGAGCCTTGGGTACGAGGATTACATCGCCGCGGCCGCGGCCATCGTCGGCGTGACGGTCGGCTCGGTGCTCGCGCTCGTCTACATGCTCATCGACTACTTGCGCCACCGCCCGCGCATCCCGGGCACAGACACGCCGGATGCCTCCGGAGCGATCTTGAAGCGCCTCCTCTCGATTGCCATCCCCATCACGCTGTCGGCCTCGATGGTGTCGATCATCACGCTGATCGACACGTCGCTTGTGCAGGGCCAGCTCCAGAACGCGCTGGGCTACACGCTCAAGGAGACGCGCCACCTCTACGGCACGTATTCCTCGGGCATGAACCTCTACAACCTGCCGTCGTCGATGATGACGGCGCTGACCATCTCCGTCATCCCGACGGTATCAGCTTCCCTTGCGCGCAATGACCGCGTCCACACGTCCCGCGTCATCAACTCGTCGCTGCGCGTCACGGGGCTCATGGCCTTCCCGATGGGTCTTGGCCTCTGGGCGCTGGCTGAGCCCATTATGAAGCTCTGCTACCCGCGCTATGACAGTGAGCTCGGCGGTTCGCTTTTAGCCGTGCTCGGCATCGCGAGCATGTTCGTCTGCCTGATGCTCATTTCAAACTCCATCCTGCAGTCCTATGGCCGCGTGCATGTGCCCGTTTTCACGATGCTCATCGGTGGCGTGGTCAAGATCATCTTCAACTACAACCTCACCGCCGTGCCGTCCATCAACATCCACGCCGCTCCCTTCGGCACGCTCGTGTGCTTTGTGATCGTATCGTCGCTCAACCTCTTTTTCGTCTACCGCACGATGGAGGATAAGCCGAACTACTTCAAGGTCTTTGCCAAGCCCCTCGTCGCGTCGCTTGTAATGGCCGTGTGCGCAAAGGTCTCGTACCGCTTCTTCGCCGCCCACATTGCGCTTGGCGGCGCGACCACGACGCAGATCGTGAACGTCGGCCTTGCGGTCGTGCTGGCGGTCATCGTGTATGTCGCGCTTGTCCTCGCCCTGCGGATCGTCACGCACGACGACCTCGCGCTGCTGCCCAAGGGCGAAAAGCTCGCCCGCATCCTGCACGTGCGCTGAAAACCCCTGAAAAATCAGGGAAATTGCGCAAAACACCTTGCAATGAGAGGGAATATATGATAAATTATCCTGAGAAAGCTGTCTACACATATGACGACCTTGTTGACATCCTGCGCATTCTGCGCGCGCCGGGCGGATGCCCGTGGGACCGCGAGCAGACGCACGAGTCGAACCGCCGCAACTTCCTTGAAGAAGCGTATGAGGCCGCCGAGGCCTTCGACCTCGACGATCCCGAGCTGATGAAAGAAGAGCTGGGCGATGTGCTGATGCAGGTGCTCTTCAACATCCACATGGAAGAGGAAGCCGGCCGCTTCACGACCGACGATGTGACCGACCACGTGGTGCGAAAGCTCATCTTCCGCCACCCGCACGTGTTTTCGAACACGCGGGCGGACGACAGCGAGCAGGTGCTCGTCAACTGGGACAAGCTCAAGCGGCAGGAAAAGGGCCAGCGCACCACCGCCGACGCCCTGGACGCGGTGGCCCGTTCACTCCCCGCCCTCTGGCGGGCGGACAAGCTGCAGAGCAAGGCCGCGAAGGCGGGCTTTGAATTTCCCGATGTCTCCGGCGCGCTCGACAAGCTCGACGAGGAGACACAGGAGCTGCGCTCCGCCGTTGAAAACGGCACAAACTTTGAAGAAGAGCTCGGCGACGTGCTGTTTGCTGCCGTCAAGGTCGGCCGCTTCTGCGGCGTCGACCCCGAGGCGGCGCTTTCAAAGACCTGCGAAAAATTCATCGCGCGCTTCCGCAAGGTGGAAGAGACGGTGAATGCGCGCGGCGAGGATATGTCCGCTCTCCCGCTCGATGAGCTGATGGCGCTGTGGAACAACGCCAAGGAACAACTCAGATGACCAAAAGCGGCAACGCTTTTTGCTCATATACACCCCGGAGGCCCCGTCTCCGGACACTATTCAGGAGGATCAAACGATGAACAAGACTGAACTCATTGCTGCCGTGGCGGAAAAAGCCAGCATTTCCAAGAAGGAGTCCGAGGTTGTGATCAACGCTGCCCTCGACACCATTATCGACTCCCTGAAGAACGACGAGAAGGTCCAGCTCGTCGACTTCGGCTCTTTCGAGACCAAGCACCGCGCTGAGCGCACCGGCCGCAACCCCAAGACCAAGGAGAGCATCACCATCGCCGCTTCCAAGGTCCCGACCTTCAAGGCTGGTAAGGCGTTCAAGGACGCTGTCGCGGAGTAATTCCCCAGTCAAGCTCTTTCATCATCAAAACGGCGGCGCGATGCGCCGCCGTTTGAGTTGGTGGAGCCCCTTTGATTCCGCACTTTTCCGAAAAGGAGACGAATTCCATGCGTCTTGACAAATATCTCAAGGTCTCGCGCCTTATCAAGCGCCGCACCGTGGCCAACGAAGCCTGCGACGGCGGCCGCGTGACCGTCAACGGCAAGGTCGCCCGCGCGTCGTACGATGTGAAGGTCGGCGACGTGATCGCGCTGCACTTCGGCGAGCGCGTGCTCGCGGTCGAGGTGCTCGATGTATCCGAGACCGCCGGCAAGAGCGAGGCCTCGCTCCTCTACCGCGAAGTGAGCGCACAGTAAACCGTACTATTTTGGGTGCGCCCTTCATACGTTATCGTATGGAGGGCGCTTTCTTTGCGCCCAAAGCGAAAGGACGGGTTCTGACTATGACTTACGACACTTCCCCCGCTTCTCCCCAGCGCATCGAATTATCCGGCCGCGAGAGCCTGACGGTCTCCGGCGTGGAGGATGTCGACCGCTTCGATGAGACCGAGATCGTGATGAACACGTCGCTCGGCGTGCTCGTTGTCACGGGCGACAGCCTGCACATCGGCAAGCTGAGCCTCGACGGCGGCGAGCTGCATGTCGACGGGCGCATTGACGCCATCGCCTTTGAGGATGCGCCGTCAAGCCGCGGCGGCCTGCTCTCGCGCCTGTTCGGGGGTTGAGGCACCGTGGGCGTGTCGCTCTCCGAGCAGGCGCGGTGCTTTCTCGCCTCGCTCCTGCTCGGCTTCATCCTTTCTCTTCTCTATGACCTGCTGCGCGCCGTGCGGCTGCGGCGGGCGACGAAGCGGCGCTTTACGAGCGCGCTCGATCTCCTCTACTGCGCGGCGTTCGCGCTGCTGACGTTTCTCTTCGCGCTGCGCATCGGCGGGGGCGAGCTGCGGCTCTATATGCTCTTCTCGGTGCTGCTCGGCGCGGTGAGCTACTTCACGCTCTGCGCACGGCTTTTCCGTCCGCTATGGGCCTTCTGGGCGGAGGTGCTGTTCTCCTTTGCGCGATTAGCGGCCGCGCCGCTGCGGTGGCTCCAAAAAGTTTATGGTAAACTTGCCAAACTTTGCAAAAGATACTTTCTTTTTTCCAGAAACCGGCTTATAATAAAGTCGTATGAGCGCAGCGCCCGTTATTCGCTGCGCCGCGCAAGGAAAAAGGAGGCTCATCGGCATGGCAGAGCAGGCCAAAAAAGGCAAAAAGCGCACCAGCTTTCTCACGATGCTCGTCATCGCAATTCTGATTGCACTGGTAGGGGTGCAGCTCATTCATCTGCGGAGCCAGATCGACGACGCGCGCAGCCAACTCACCGCGCTGCAGAGCGATCTTGACACTGCCAAGCAGGAGAACGACGCGCTCGCCTCGGCACTCGAAAAGGCCGACGACCCTGAGTTTTTGCAGGAGCTTGCGCGCGATCAGCTCGGCTACGTAACGCCGGGAGAGAAGACGTTCTACGACGTGAGCAACTAAAAAGAGAACATTATTGAAGCGCCCGTTGAGGGCGCTTTTTTCTTGCGTGAAATAAAAAGAAGCCGCCGGCCAAGATGGCCCGCGGCTCAAATGGGTGGGATATTGGAAAGCTTCCGATGCTTATGATACCGCCCGTCCACCAAAACGTCAATGGGAGCTTTTGCCGCATTCTGCCGCCTTTTGTCAATTCGCGTCGTGTGCCTTATATTTTGTCAATATGTACAAGAATGCTCAATTCATATATCGTTCATTTGAAATTTTCGTTCATTCGTGCTATGATATAAAAAAGGAAACAGAAGGGCAAAACACTTCTCTTTCCTTCCTCACCAACGAAAGGAGCCAACACTATGAAATTCACCTACACCTGCAAAAAAGTCTCCCTGAACGATTCCGTCAAGGCCTATGCCGAGAAAAAGGTCGGCAAGCTCGAGAAGTTTTTCAAGGAGGAGCCCGAGGCTTCTGTCACCTTCTCCGTCGAGAAGAAGAACCGCTGTGTCGCCGAGATCATGCTCCGCGGCGCCAACGGCACGCTGTTCCGCGCGGTATGTGAGGACCCGGACGGCGACATGCGCGGCGCGATCGACGAGGCCACGGCCCAGATCGAGCGCAAGATCCGCAAGAACAAGACCCGCCTTGCCAAGAACCTGCGCGCCGAGGCTGTGCTGCCGGAGCTGCCCGAGGAGTTCGAGGCCCACGAGGAGGGCACGTTCGACATCGTGCGCACCAAGCGCTTCACCGTCAAGCCCATGAGCGTGGAGGAAGCCATTTTGCAGATGAACCTGCTGGGCCACAGCTTCTTCGTCTTCCGCAACACCGATTTCGGCGATGCGATCTGCGTCGTTTATCGCCGCAACAACGGCGGCTACGGCATCATCGAGACCGAGGACGACGAGGAGTAAGCCGTTCAGAAAGCATATAGAAGGGCTGAGCGAATGCTCAGCCCTTTTTTTGTGCGTTTTTCCGTGGTATACTGAGTCTGTATTTTTCGGAAGAGGAGAAGTCCTATGAACACGTTTTTCTGCCGCGCGTTCCAGTGCTGTTTTGCCGTCGGCGCGCGCTTTCTCTCCTGGCGCACGCCGCAGGTCTTTTCAGGCGAGGGGGGTCTGCTGCGCAGACATTCTGCGCGAAAACGCCCTGCGCCGCCCGTTCGTCATCGCGAGCCGCCGCCAGTGCGCGGACGAGCACTTCCGCGCCTTGCAGGAAAAACTTGACGAGCAGGACATCCTGCTCTCCATCTTCTCCTCGGTCGAGCCGAATCCGTCGGTCGAGACGGTCGAAAAGATCGCCGCGCAGTACAAGATTGATAGCTGCGACTGCTTTCTCGTCATCGGCGGCAGCAAACTCGAGGACCGCAGCAAGGCCCGCCGCGGCGCGCCTCGCGCGGCCGGACAAGCCGCTTTCGCAGCTTGCGGGGCTCTTAAAGGTCCGCCGCCGCATTCCGCCGCTCATCGCCGTGCCCACGACGGCGGGCACGGGGTCGGAGACGACCATCGCCGCCGTTGTCACCGGCAGTGACCACCACAAGTATGCGATCTCTGACCTCTGCCTCATTCCGCGCTACGCGATCTTAGACCCCGTGCTGACCGTCGGCCTGCCTCCACACATCACGGCGGAAACCGGCATGGACGCACTGACGCACGCGGTCGAGGCGTACCTGAGCCGCTTTTACAACACGAAGCAAACGCGCCTGCTCGCGGAAAACGCCGTCGTCGCCATCTTCACGCATTTGGAGCGCGCGTACCACGACGGCGCATCGCTCCCCGATCGCGCGGCGATGCTGCAGGCCTCGTTCGACGCAGGCGCGGCGTTCACGCGCGCAAGCGTCGGCAATGTGCACGCCATCGCGCACACGCTCGGCGGGCTCTACGGTGTACCCCACGGCCTTGCAAACGCGGTGCTTCTCCCTCTCGTGCTCGAAGATTACGGCAAAGCGGCCTATCCGCACCTTGCCCGTCTTGCCGCACTTGTCGGCCTCAAGGGCGAGAGCGAAGAATCTCTCGCCAAGGCGTTTATTGCCGAAATCCGCGTGATGAATACCCGCATGGGCATCCCCGACCGCTTCGACTGTATCCGCAAAGAGGACATCCCCCTCATGGCCACCTGGGCCGCGCAGGAGGCAAACCCCGTCTACCCCGTGCCGGTCATCTACGACGAAGCGCGCTTTGCGCGCGTCATCGAGCGTTCACACCACAGCCAATAACCTTGTCAGCATTTTAGCGATACTTCCCCGCCGCCGTCTGGTATAATGGTACTGCAATCCAAAAGGATCGGACGGTTTTTTATGATCGGAGTTTACGACTACACCGTGATCGCAACCTATCTCTCGCTGCTGCTGGGGCTTGGCGGCCTCTATTCCGCCGCGCAAAACGAGCCTCTCGACGCCATGCTGTGCCTGATGCTCGCGGGGCTGCTCGATGCCTTCGACGGGCGCATCGCCCGCACGAAAAAGGACCGCACCGAACAGGAAAAGCGCTTCGGTATCCAGATCGACTCGCTCAACGACCTCGTGTGCTTCGGCGTGCTGCCCGCCGCCATCGGCTGGAGCATGGACTGCGATAGGCTCTGGTTCCTTGCGACGATGTCGTTTTTCGCGCTCTGCGCGCTCATCCGCCTCGCCTATTTCAACGTGACGGAAGAGGAGCGGCAGAACCAGATGAGCGAGCACCGCGCCTACTACCTCGGCGTGCCGGTCACGGCGAGTGCCGTGCTCGCGCCGCTCTTCTATCTGCTCTCGCTGCACTTTTCCCTGAACTGCGCGGTCGTCTACGCGCTGGGGCTGTTCCTGCTCGGTGTGCTGTACATCACACCGATTCGCGTCAAGAAGCCGCAGCTGCGCGGCGTGGCGCTTTTGTCCATATTCGGGCTTGGCGAATTTGCTGTTTTGCTCCGCGTATTGACGCGTTAGCCCTCCCATCTCTCTCCTCCGGGCCGTCCGAAAGGTTTTCTTTTGGGCGGCCCCTCTCTTTTTACTTTCCCGATTGACGGCGGGAAGTCCGCGTGCTATGATAGTCGGCAACTACCGTTTGCATGTTCTGTCAGATCGCGAGGAATTTTTATGAAAAAGGCCGACCCCCGTCTCATGCTCATTATGTCGATGACCGTCTTCGGCACACTGGGGCTTTTTGTGCGCAATATTTCCGTCTCGTCCGGCGAGCTGGCGCTGTACCGCGCCGTGCTGGCCGCGCTGCTGATTGGCGTATACTTACTTGTCAGCAGGCAGAAGATCCCCTTCGCGCGCATCAAAAAGGAGGTGCCGCTGCTGCTTCTCTCCGGTGCGGCGATGGGCGTCAACTGGATCCTTTTATTTGAGGCCTACCGCTATACGAGCGTCTCCGTCGCCACGCTGAGCTATTACTTCGCGCCCGTCATCGTCACGCTCGTCTGCCCCATCCTCTTCCATGAAAAGCTCACGGGAAAGAAATTTCTCTGCTTTGTCATGTCCACGCTCGGCCTTGTGCTCATCACCGGAATCGGCGACACGCGCGGGTCAGATGACCTCAAGGGCATTCTCTTCGGCCTCGGCGCGGCGGTGTTTTACGCGACAGTGATCCTGCTCAACAAGTCCATCCATCAGGTCGAGGGCATCCACCGCACGTTTTTGCAGTTTTTGTCCGCCATCGTCGTGCTCATCCCCTACGTACTCTCGACAAATGGCATCACACTCAGCTCGCTGAACGCTGTCGGCTGGGTGAACCTTCTCATCGTCGGCCTTGTCCACACGGGTGTCACATATTGCCTGTACTTCTCATCGCTCAAAGAGCTGCCTGGACAGGAGGCCGCGATTTTAAGCTACATCGACCCCCTCGTCGCCGTCCTCGTCTCCGTCACCCTGCTCGGCGAGAGCATGACCGCAATGCAAGTCATCGGCGGCGCCCTGATTTTAGGCTTCACCCTGCTCAACGAGCTCTCTCCCGCCCCCAAGGCGAAAAAGGAGTAAATCTCTCAAATCACGCCAAACGCGTCGCAGACTTTGCCGCCCGCAGGCGCGAAATAATTTTAATCGTTTTTTGTCGCGACACGTGCGTGACAAAAAACACCTCTCAGCCCGCAAGTGTGACGAGGGGGGCCGTTGGCGGGCGATTTATGCGCGCAGCGGGCTGTGATCTCCCTAAAAATAGAGGCCGCTCAGCCATAGCTGAGTGGCCTCTATTTTTAATTTAGAAATTCCTTCGGGTCGCAGGGTACCCCATCTTTGCTGACCGAAAAGTGCAGATGCGCCGGCATCGAGAACTCGGCGATCGAGCTGCTGCCCACCGCGCCGATGACCTCGCCCGCGGAGACGTACTGTCCCTCGCCGACGCCCGGCGAGC
>OGOO01002637.1_pt1 | contig 12686 bp, 10 predicted proteins | sample 1552651 | NCBI WGS metagenome assembly OGOO01 (sample SAMEA2580118, study PRJEB22360) | human gut metagenome | biome: human gut; feature: human-associated habitat; material: faeces | place: Denmark | collected 2008/2010 | reverse complement strand
TTCCGCGCCGGTCTGTCGCTCGACGCCCAGTACGACGAAAGCGCCAACCTCAAAGACCATATCGCCAACGACTATCCGCTGGCCGACGAACTCAAATTCCACCGTCCGCCCTTCAAGGAGCAGTTCGCCGTGGGGGTGTCGATCCGCTGCGAGGTCGTGATGCCGATCTTTTCGATCAATCTGGGTATCGGCAAGAACCTGATCGGCAGGGGAGACGACACGAATTCGTTCTACCAGGTCTTCGCCCTCAAAGCCGATGTGGCGTGCAACGTCTTCCTGCACGTCGGGTATCAGCTCTACAAGTTCCGCAATCCGAACAACCTGATGCTGGGCGTCGGTTACCGGTTCAACGGGCGTTGACGGTTCGCTGCACGATTGAAATCAAATAGGGCTTCGCGGCAAAATCTTTATTTGGCTGCGGTCTCGATGTACCTCTGCCGTTCGGCTTTTCGGATTTTTGGCTTCGCCGAAGATACTCCGTCTCGGCATAATCAAGCTGTCGCTTGCTTCTGCGCTCGACTTTTCGTATCTTTGTAAAAACAAACGATAGACCCGATGAAACGTACCCTCTCCTTTCTGCTTCCGGCCGCAGCGATGCTGCTGGCCGCCTGCGGCGGTGCGAACGACCGTCCCTCCTTCCCCGATTTTCAGGAAATGGCCGATCCTGCGGCCGCATTCGCCGACTGGTCGGCGGCCGGCGATACTCCCTGCGCGTCGTTCGTGACGACGGATCGCCGCTTCGGCAAGTCGCAGCTGCCCGACGTGGAGCCGCGGACGGCGTGCCGCCTGACGGCATGGCGCGGCGAGCGGGTGTCGGCGCAGTTGCTCGTATGGAGTGCGCAGCCCGTGGAGCGGCTCGTCTGTACGGCAGGGGTGCTGACCTCCGATGAAGGGCGGCTGCCCGAAAGTGCGGTGCGCACCCGTTTCGTGCGCTACGTGATGAGCGACGAATTCGCCTGCGGCTGCTGCAAGCGCAAGCCGCAGGATTTCGCGGCGGTGCTGACTGCCGACATGCTCGACGAGCGGCCTTCGATGGCGCTCGAAGCCTGCACGGTGCGTCCGGTATGGATCACCGTCGACGTGCCGCAGGATGCCGCGCCCGGACTCTACCGCACGCCGGTGACGGTCCCCTGCGCCGGCAACGAGCAGCGGCTCGAACTGGCCGTGGAGGTCACCGGCCGCACGCTTCCCGCACCCTCCGAGTGGCGGTACCACCTCGATCTGTGGCAGCATCCCGCCGCCGTGGCGCGCGTCGAGGGGACGGAGATGTGGAGCGACGCCCATTTCGAGGCGCTCCGCCCCGTGATGAAGCCGCTGGCCGACGCCGGACAGAAGGTCGTCACGGCGACGCTCAACAAGGATCCGTGGAACAACCAGTGCTACGACGCCTACGCCGACATGATCGTCTGGACGAAGGGCGCCGACGGCGCGTGGACATACGACTATGCGGCCTTCGACCGCTGGGTGGAGTTCATGGAGGGGCTGGGCGTCGACAAACAGATCAACTGCTACTCGATGCTGCCGTGGAACAATATGCTGCACTACCGCGACGCCGCGACGGGCGAGTGGGTGGACGTGAAGGCCGAACCGGGCCAGCCCGCCTTCGACGAGATGTGGCGGCCGTTCCTCGCCGATTTCGTGCGGCATCTGGAAGAAAAAGGGTGGCTGGCGAAGACCTGCATCGCCATGGACGAGCGGTCGCCCGAACAGATGGAGATCGCCGTGGCCTTCCTCGCGGAACACGCTCCGCAGCTGGGCATCGCGCTGGCCGACAACCACGACAGCTACAAGCGTTACCCGCAGCTGCACGACATCTGCGTCTCGGCACGGCAGGAGGTCGCTCCCGAGGATATCGCCGCGCGCCGCGCCGCAGGGCAGGTGACGACCTACTACGTCTGCTGCTCGCACCGCTATCCCAACATGTTCACCTTCTCCGATCCGGTCGAGGCGACCGTGGCGGCGTGGTACGCCGTGGCCAACGGCTACGACGGCTTCCTGCGCTGGGCCTACAACTCGTGGACGGAAGACCCGCTGCGCGATTCGCGTTTCCGCACGTGGCCCGCGGGCGATACCTACGTCATCTATCCGGGCGGCCGGTCGTCGATCCGTTTCGAGCGCCTGCGCGAAGGGATTCAGGATGCCGAGAAGATCCGTATCCTGCGCGCCGAAGCGGGCCGCGGGAACTCGGCCGGGGCTGATGAAAAACGGGCGCGGCTCGAAGCGGTCATCGCCCCTTTCGCATCGCGCGAGCCGGCCGCCGACCTGCACGAGCGGCTGGCCGAGGCCAAGCGGGTGCTCAACGAATTGTAACGCCGCAATGGGAAACTGGTATACGGACGACGTGAAATACATCGCCGGCGTCGGCGAGGCACGGGCCAAACTGCTCGACAAGGAGTTGGGTATAGCGACCGTGGGCGATCTGCTTTACCATTTCCCGTTCCGCTATATCGACCGCACGAAGATCTACCGGATCGCCGAAATCGGCGCTTCGGGGCAGACGCTCGTCCAGTTCCGGGGTCGCGTCACCGGCGTGGCCTATGCCGGCGCAGGACGCAAACGACGCTTCACGGCCTATGTCGCGGATGCCACGGGACAGGCCGAGCTGGTGTGGTTCCAGGGGATCAAGTGGATCGAGAAGCGCATCGAAGTGGGGCGCGAATACCTCGTCTTCGGCCGCCCGTCGTTCTTCCGCAACGAACTCTCGCTGGTGCATCCCGAGGTGGAGACCGTCGAAAAGGCGTTGTCGCGGCGTGCCGAGAGCGGTTTGCAGGGGATCTACTCCTCGACCGAGCGGCTGTCGTCGGTGTTGGGAACCAAAGGGTTTCATACGATCGTGAGCAATGCGTGGCGGATTGCGGGCGAGCGCATCGGCGAGACGCTGCCTCCCGAGATGCGCAGGCAGTACGGACTGGCGACCCTGCGCGAAGCGCTCTACAACATCCATTTCCCCCAGTCGCCGGAGGCGCTCCGGCAGGCGCAGTACCGCCTCAAATTCGAGGAGCTGCTCGGCGTGCAGCTCAACGTGATGGCGCGCCGTTCGGAGCGTCTGGCCCGAAACGACGGTTTCTATTTCGCCCGCGTGGGGGAGTCGTTCAATACGTTTTACAGGGAGAAGCTGCCCTTTCCGCTTACGGGGGCGCAGAAGCGCGTCGTGCGCGAAATCCGGCAGGATACGGTGACGGGCTACCAGATGAACCGGCTGTTGCAGGGCGACGTGGGGTCGGGCAAGACGCTCGTGGCGCTGCTGTCGATGCTGCTGGCCGTCGACAACGGTTTTCAGGCCTGCATGATGGCTCCCACCGAGATTCTGGCGCGGCAGCACTACGCCACGCTCACGCGCCTGCTCGACGGGCTGTCCGTGCGGGTGGCGATCCTCACGGGTGCGTCGAAGGCCCGCGAACGCCGCGCCGCACTCGAAGGGGTCGCGTCGGGCGAGGTGCAGCTGCTGGTGGGAACCCATGCGCTCATCGAGGACAGGGTGCGCTTCGCCAACCTGGGGCTGGTCGTCATCGACGAGCAGCACCGTTTCGGCGTCGAACAGCGGGCGCGGATGTGGACGAAGAACGAGCAGCCGCCCCACGTGCTGGTGATGACCGCCACGCCCATTCCGCGGACGCTCGCCATGACGCTCTACGGCGATCTCGACGTCTCGGTGATCGACGAGCTGCCGCCCGGACGCCGGCCCGTGCGCACGGTGCACTACACCGATGCGGCGCGGCTCAGGGTGTGGGGGTTCCTGCGGCAGGAGATCGCCCGGGGTCGCCAGGCCTATGTGGTCTACCCGCTGATCGAAGAGTCGGAATCGATGGATTACAAGGATTTGCAGGACGGTTACGAGGCCATTTCGCGCGACTTTCCGCTGCCGGAGTACGTCGTCGAGGTGGTGCACGGCCGCATGAAGCCCGAGGACAAGGAGGCGGCGATGCGCCGCTTCAAGTCGGGCGAGGCGCAGATACTGGTCTCGACGACGGTTATCGAGGTGGGGGTCGACGTCCCCAATGCCACGGTGATGGTCATCGAGTCGGCCGAACGTTTCGGCCTGTCGCAGCTGCATCAGCTGCGCGGACGCGTGGGGCGCGGCGCCGAGCAGTCGTACTGCATCCTCATGTCGGGCGAGAAACTCTCGAAGGAGGCGCGGGCGCGGCTCGACGCGATGTGCCAGACCAACGACGGGTTCCGCCTTGCGGAGCTCGACCTCAAACTGCGCGGCGCGGGCGATATCGCCGGTACGCAGCAGAGCGGTATGGCCTTTGATTTGAAGATAGCCAATCCGACGCTCGACGTGCAGATTCTGCAACTTACGCGCGATGCGGCCGGCGGGGTGCTCGCCGCCGATGCGGCGCTCGCGGCGCCCGAGCACGCCGGATTGCGCGAACTGAAACGACGCTATTCGGGGGAGAAGTCGATCGATTTCTCGATGATCTCCTGACGCCGCGAAAATAAAAGCGGCGCGGAACCCGTTTGTTTATTAACAGACGCTTTCCCGCCTCGGCGAAGTCCGAACAAGTTCGGCTCTATGCTCGGCTTAACGAAAACGGTGAATTTTTTCTTCGTTTTCTCGCCTCGGCAAAGCTCGCGCAAGCGCGGCTCTGCACTCGGCTTAACGAAAACGGTGAATGACAGATGAAACAACTTACGATGAAACGAATCCTCATACTTTTTCTGCTGACGGGAGGCATATTCTCCGCCGCGGGACAGATCTACGTGCCCGGCGAAGAGTTGTTCTACCGTGTCAGCTACCGCGCCAAGCTGGTGCCCAATACGGAGGTGGCTACCGTCGTGGTGCGTACCTCCGAGGTCGAACTCGACGGACAGACCGTCTATAACGTCTTCGGACAGGGCAAGACGCTGGCCTCGTTCCGGTGGTTCTTCTCGCTCGACGACCGGTATAACATCTGGGTCGATACCGCGACGCTGCGCACCGTGCGATTCACGAGCGATATCCACGAAGGGGGCTATACCTTCCGCAGCCGGTTCGACTACGACTGGCCGGCGCGGCGCGTGGCGACCCGCTGGCAGCGGCGCACGCTGCCCGAAAACCGGAAGGAGATGGCGCTCACCGACGTGAGCATGGACGCCGTGTCGCTCTTTTTCAACATGCGCAGCGCCGACGCCGCGTCGTTCCGCGTCGGCGAGCAGCGTGTCTTGCAGATGGTGCTCGAAGATACGATCCGCCATTTGCGCTACCGCTTCGAAGGACGCGAGGTGAAGAAAATCCGCAACATGGGGAAATTCAACACGTTGAAGTTCGCCTGCCAGATCGGTACCTCCGAGAGTTTCTCGTTCACCGACGGATCGGAGTTCTTCATCTGGCTGTCGGACGACGAGAACAAGATTCCCCTTCACCTCGAATCGCCCATTCGCGTGGGAAGCGTCAATGCCTATATCACGGGGTATAAGGGGCTGAAATATCCGTTGACCAGCAAAATCAGGTGAAGATGAAACTGACGCAGATCGATTTGGCGGAGGGCCGCGGCGGATCGCAGCGGGAGGTGTCGGCATCGGAAGCGGTCGCACGCGCGGAAGAGGCGTGCGGCGGTACGCTGCTGCTTTTCGAACCGGACGGCGCGCCGCGCGCGGCCGTCGCGATCTGTCCGGGCGGCGGATTCGGTAAGGTCAACACGGAACACGAGGGGGTTGCCTTCGCCGAATGGTTCGTTGCACACGGCATCGCCGCCGGTGTGGTGAAGTACCGTCTGCCCGAAGGCGATCCGGCGCTTCCGCAGCAGGATGTCGAACGGGCCGCGGAGTTGCTGCGCAATTGTTTCGACGGCGTGAAGACCGGTGTGCTGGGCGCCTCGATCGGCGGTTATCTGGCGGCTTGCGCGGCACTCGCGCAGCCTGCGGCGCGGCGTCCCGATTTCCAGCTGCTGTTTTATCCGGTGGTGAGCATGGAAGAAGAGTTCGCGCATCGTCCTTCGATGCTGCGCATGTTCGGCCGCGAGCTGCACGGCCTGGAAGCCAAACGCCGTTCCCCGCTCTACCGGATCGATCGGGCGGCGCCTCCGGCCTTTCTCGCCGCGGCGGCCGACGACGGCGCCGTGACGCCGCTCGGCGCGTGCCGTTATGCCGAATGCCTGCTGGCGGCGGGTGCGGGCGCCGCGTTGCATCTCTATCCCTCCGGCGGCCACGGATTCGGCCTGCGACGGGAGTTCGCGTGGCGCGAAGCGCTTGTCGGGGAGTTGAGGATGTGGCTCGATGCGACGATCGGGACGGTGTGATTTCTCCGTTTCCGAAAAAAATTCTATCTTTGAGACCAAAACCGTATCGTTATGGAAGAGAATAAAGACTATAATCCGTCGCAGTACGAGGACGACGATCGAATGGAGGCTCCGAAGAGCGCCAAATCGATCCGCGGTTACCAGACGATCATCGTCATCCTGGCCGTCATCCTGGCCGCGCTGTCGATCCTCTATTTCAATATCCACCGTCAGCAGCAGGAGGAGTACGATCTGCTGTTGGTCGACCGCGATTCGATCAAGAGCAACCTCTCGCACCTGATGGAGGATTTCGACAACCTTCAAATTTCGAACGACAGCATTTCGCAGAGCCTCGGTCTCGAACGCAGCCGCGCCGATTCGCTCATGGAGCGGCTCACCAAGGAGCGTTCGTGGAGCTACGCCAAGATCAAGAAGTACGAGAAGGAGATCGGAACCATGCGGACGATCATGCGCGGCTATCTGCGTCAGATTGATTCGCTCAATACGCTCAACAAGAACCTGATCAAGGAGAACGTCTCCTACCGCAAGGAGATTTCGTCGGCCAACCTGCGTGCCGAAGTGGCCGAGGAGAAGGCTTCGGAGCTGAGCACCAAGGTACGTCAGGGTGCGGTGATCCGCGCACGGGGCATCCGGCTCGTGCCGCTCAACGCACGCGACAAGGAGGTGTCGCGCGTGAAGAACGCCTCGCGCCTGCGCGTCGAATTCACGCTGGCGGGCAACGACCTGGCCGAGCCGGGCGAACGGACGGTTTACGTGCGCATCACCTCGCCCGACGGGTACGTGCAGTCCAATGCATCGGCGGCGACCTTCGAGTTCGAGGGCGAGCGGCTGACCTACACCGCTTCGCGCGACGTCGATTACCAGAATGAAGACCTGGCCGTGGGCGTCTACTACAACGACGGCGCCGGCTTCACGGCCGGAACCTACCGCGTCGAGGTCTATGCCGACGGCCGCCTGGCCGGTCAGAGCGACATCGTGCTGCGGTAAGGGCCGGTTTCGTTAAGGCGGGTGCAGAGCTGCGCTTGCGCGGGCTCTGCCGAGGTGAGAAGACGGAGAAAAGATTCGACGAAAAGGTCGGGAACGATCTGTTTGCAGCATGAAAAAAGGAGTCGCAAGACTCCTTTTTCCTTTATCTGCCCGCCTGCCGGACGGTGAGTTGACTCCACTCCATCCAATAGTTTGGAATGTTCGTGATGAACCGTATCCGGATCTCCTTTTGCTGTCCGGTGTTCGTGTCGGCGCCGAGATGAAGCGTTTGGAGATAACGTGGAACACGGTGCTGTTCGCCTTTGTATTCTACGTCGATGTAGTCGTAGATTTCCAACTTCTCCGATGCCGGATCGGGGGTGACCTTTATGGTGAATCCTTCGACCTTGTATTCTCCGAGTCCGGACATCGAGTATCCTCCGATACCGAACTCTTGAACACCTTTCGAAACGATCCGTAACTCGACGGTGTTTTGTTCGGCCGGCAGTTCGAGAATGTATCCGTCGGTTTCCACGAGCTGTTGCCCGTCGAGCATATAGATTCCACCGAAGACAAGACCCCCTTCGGTGTACTCCTCTTCTTTTTCCTTACAGGAGAAGTTCGAGAGTGCCGACAGCGCAATCAGTATGGCGAATATCTTTTTCATAATCGGTATTCGTTATTTCGCTCCGGCCTGCCGGATGGTGATGTCGGCGGCACCGACCTGAGGACTTTCCGTCCAAAGGCGGCACCGCATGATTCGCGGGATGATAAATCGGTTTTCCGTAGCGGTTATCCGGATGGTTTGCATGTAGCGCGGCCACTCTTTGTGTTCTACGCCCCAGGAATCGACGATGTAGTCGTATATCTCGGCCTCGTGACGAGGCGTCAGGAGCGTGAGGGAGAATGCATCGGGGAGGTTCTGGCCGAAGTGGTCGGCATCTATCGATGATTGTCCGGATATTCCCTCGGAGACGATTTGCAGATCGATCGAGCACTGTTGTGCGGGGAGTTCGACCGTGTGGTTGTGCGCATAGATCAACTCCTGACCGACGAGAATCATTGCATCTTTGTAGTCCCAATCGCCGCCGACCATTTCCTCTTCGCAACCCCAGCCGGTCAGGGCGGTCAGGGCGATAAGTGGTATTATGTATTTTTTCATCGATTTCATTTTTGTGAGGTTAAAAATCCGTTATCAGCAGATCTTTCCGATTGGAAGAGTAGTTGCATATCTCGTTTTTATTATTTTTAAACGAGATTCTGGTATCCAAGAACCATCCGTTATACAATCCGTACTGTCCCCAATTCATGTGGAAGAAGACATTTTGCGAGTGATAGACTCTTTCGGAATCGAGTTCGACATACCACGGTCGCGGAAGACCGTTGTTCAGCGCATATAACTTGTATTCCGTATAGGCGGTTATCGAATTGGAGCCGTCGACCACCCAAGCGTGACCCACGTCGCGAGGTTTGTCCTGCCCTTGGGTGTAGACAGGAAGATTGCTGTTCAGCATCGTATAGACGGTCGAGGCGTTATGACTCCTTTTCGAGCAACTGTATCCGTAACTTTCGAGAACCCGTTTCGCATGGTCGATATTGCTCGATCCGCCGTCGGTTACGCGCAGTTCTCCGTGCAATTGCGTCAGAAAAGAAGTGAGGGTCGTATTGCTCGTTTCGTCGGGCATGTCCGACCAGCCGAAATAGGCGGGGTGTTGGTAGTAGCGCATCAGTTGGCCGACGGCAATAGTTACACAGCCCAGCGGTTGATCCTTATTCTCAAATAGGGCATTGTACCCATTCCTTTGTCCCCATTTCGTCGTGAGGAACGGACCTTTCTTTGTTCCCGATTCATGGTACTTGACCGTAATAACTCCCGATTCCATGCAGTTGTAGGGGGTGTCGACCCAAGCGTCGTCGCCGATAGCGGTTTCGCAGAAACGCTGGTAGGCATCTTCGGGCATTTCATCCGGTTTGGAGGCCAAACGGTACGTGTCTGCCCCTTCCGCGAACCATTTTCCATACCATTCGTTCTGGATGTCGTAGAACTCGTCGTCGGTCATTCGCGTTTGCACCCGTTCGGGGCGGGTGCGCTCTTCGTAGGGAAGCCATGCGGAGCGGCAGTCGAAGACGGCGGCGGAGTCGCGTGCGGCCTCGATCGTCTCGGTCATCTCTTGCAAGACGACGTCCAGCCCGCTCGGTTCGCGGTCGAGTGTGAAGGTGCCGCGGTCGATCTGCGCCAGGATAGGATAGCAGCGTTTGGTGGCGGAGACCAGCAGGTAGCCCTCTTGCAGGTTGACCGCATAGATTGCCGGACGCCCTGCTGCGTCGCGGATCGTCACGACGTTGCGGACGACTGCACCGCTGCCGGCACGGGTCGGACGGTTGCCGTTGCGGAAAATGCGGGCGACCGCCGCTGCGTCGCCTGCCGACAGATCGGAATCGTCTGCGACGAATTCCGCCGCCGGTGCGGGGAGAGAGGGCGTCGGGGCGGAGTCGGACAGTTCGGTTTGCTGACAGGCGCCGATTATGAGTGTAACGGAGATGACAAACGCTCCGAAAAGAGTTTTATTTGGTTTCATAGGCGTATGTTTTTTTTAATTAGATTGATTCTTGGTGTAAATATAATAAAAATCAAATGTAGAAGAAGGTATATTTGTAAAAAAAATAGCATCCCTTTTCAGGAATGCTACCTTCGTGCGAAACGGCAGGCGGAAAATTCTATTTTCCGTGCGCCTCTTTGAGAAGTTCTCCGAACTCTTTGAGCGACAGCGCCGTGACGTCGGGCTGCGGGTCGGCTGCCGAGGCGACCTCCTCGGTCGTCTCGCCCGAGAGTACCAGTACGCCCAGTGCGCCGGCGTTGCGGGCCATCGCTACGTCGGTATAGATGCGGTCGCCCACCATGGCGATCTCATCGGCGCGCAGGCCGAAACGCTCCTTGATGCCGGTGAGCATGTTGGGATCGGGTTTGCCCAGCACGATGTCGGGCGTACGTCCCGTGGCGTGTTCGAGGCACTTGCAGATCGAGCCGCAGTCGACCAGCACGACGGGCTGATCGGTAGGACATACGCGGTCGGGGTTCGTGGCGATGTAGGGGATGCCCTGCGATGCCCACCATGCGGCGCGGCACAGGCGCGGGTAGGTGAGCGTCATGTCGAAGGCGGCGACCACCACGTCGGGGACGTCCTCGGCGCTGTCGGCCGTCGATTCGAAGCCGGCGGCCTCGAACTCCGAGATCATGCTCGGCGTACCCAGCAGGAAGAGTCGTTTGGCCGTCGGGTAGTGCGAGCGGATGTAGTCGATCGTGGCCAGCGCCGTGGTATACATCTCCTCGCGCGTGGCTTCGATGCCCAGCGTTTCGAGCTTGTGGAGGTAGTCGGCGATGCTCTTCGAAGGATTGTTCGTCAGGAACGAGTAGCCGATGCCCATCTCCGTCAGGTCGGAGAGGAACCGCTTGGTCCAGGGGAAGAGGGACATGCCCATGTAGATGGTGCCGTCCATATCGAGCGCCACGTGCCGGATGCGGCGGGCGCGTTCGAGAAGCTCCTCGTGCGGAAAGGGCGAGCGGTAGGAGTCGATTGTAGCCATGAATGTAATTTTAGTGCGGTTGCGTAAATTCGTGAAGTCCGGCCGCATGGAGCGGGCCGGACTTCGCAAAGATACGAAAAGTCGGGCGCAGAAGCAAACATTCATGTTTGATTATGCCGAGACGGAGTATCTAAGGCGAAGCCAAAGATACGAATAAGCCGGGCGCAATGTAAATTTATTTGCTTTTTGCCGGGCGGGAGCATCTAAGGCGCAAGTTGAAATAAAAATAAGCAAATGCAATGTCAGAATAAATTCGACATTGCATTTGCGGGATAAGGCGTCAGCCCAAGATGAAAATTCGCAGAATGACCTGACCGGCTATTCGGCGACCGCAGGATAGTTGTCCACCATCGGATAGTCCGTTTCTGCGGCCGTGGTGAAGACGTTCTGCGTGTAGACCTTGCCGAAACAGTCGGTTGCGCGGATCTCGACGGCCGCTTTGGCATCTTTGAGTTTGTAGTGGTAGAAGTGGTCGTAGGTGGTCTTGCCGTGCGAATCGGGATTCGCGCTCAGGACTCCCACGTGATAGCCCGCACCCCATGCGTCCAGCGATTTCTCGCGGGTCATCTCGCCGGTTTTGTTGCCGTTTTCATACACTTCGACCTTCCAGTTCCTGTCGTCCGAGTTCCAGATGTTGGCCACGATCTCGTCGGAGGCCGTGTAGGTGAACTTGTAGCCGCCCGCGAAGGTCGTCTCGCCCCGGTACATACGGATCTGGAAATCCTTCGACAGCCGCGTGGGTTTGTAGTACCAGTTCTCGATCTTGCTGCCGGAGATGTCGTAGACGCCGTAACCGTTAGGGGTACCGTCGACGTTGATGGTCGATTTCCACCAGGCGCCGCAGACGGCACCGTGGATATGTTCGTAGACGTCGCCGTCGATATAGTTCTGGGCGTAGTGCGTGTGGCCGGCCATGATGTGGACGTTGTCGAACTCTTTGAGCAGGTTGCGCACGGTCTCGCGGTTGAACGACGTGGCGTTGCGCAGCGGAATATGCACGCAGAAGATGATGAGCTTCTCCTTCGGGACGAGGCTCAGATCCTGCCGCAGCCACTCGACCTGCGCATCGGTGAAACCCCCTTCGTAGTCCGAGGGGTTGTGTTTCTCGTCCGTCAGCAGGATGTCGTCCATGGCGACGATGTGGGCGTTGCCCCGGTCGAAAGAGTAGTCGCACGGGCCGAACTTGTATTCGAAGTTGCGGCGTCCGGCCAGATCGAAGTTGCTGCTCTCGTCGGTGACGGTGGGCGTCATGCAGTTGTCGTGGTTGCCCATCACCTGAAAGAGTTTCAATCCGATCTCGCTTTCGCGCATGGCCAGTGCGATGGGAGGCATCATCTGGTTGGTGACGTCTTTGCTCCTCTCGTTGAAGATGATGTCACCCAGCGTAATGCCGTAGACGGGACCTTCGAGCGTCGAGACATGCGCGCGGATATCGGGCACGGACTCCTCCTTGAAACGGGCCAGATCCGTGTCTTTCTGTACCTGCGGATCGGCGATGCAGACCAGTTTGAAGTCGGTTTCGACCGCCTGCTGCGGCATCAGAACGAAGTCGTAGCGTTCCTGCGTCTTCGAAAGACGCTGCCAGAAGCAGGGACGGCCCTCCGACATCGGGATTTCACGGTCGGCGGGGATGCGGTAGAAGACATGGAAGGCGTCGGCATGGCGCGGCATCTGGTAGACGCCGTTGGCATCGGTCGCCACGCACGAGAAGCCGTCGCTCACGACGATTCCTCCGACCGGAGCGCCGTTGGGGTCCGTCACTACGCCGTAGAGATTGTTCCCCTCCTGGATCGGGGTGTTCAGCGGGGCCTGCGTATCGTCGTCGGAGCAGCCCGCGAAGAGCGCACCGGCGGCAAATAACAAAGAATATATGATTCGCTTCATTGTTTGAATGTGTTATGTTTTACGGATCGG
>OGOO01002636.1_pt1 | contig 12692 bp, 10 predicted proteins | sample 1552651 | NCBI WGS metagenome assembly OGOO01 (sample SAMEA2580118, study PRJEB22360) | human gut metagenome | biome: human gut; feature: human-associated habitat; material: faeces | place: Denmark | collected 2008/2010 | reverse complement strand
AATATAAACTCTTGGTCTTTCTTTTTTTTCGGGACTATTCTTTTTTCACAGCCCCCGTCCAAAATATACCGGATTCAGATATACATGTGTCGCCACTGATACAATCGAAAGATCTTCATTATCCAGATGTTCATCTATATATGCCACAGCCGCTGCAATATATTCTTTTGATCCCTTATTCTCTTTCTTCTCTACATTTTTCAGTCTTTTTTCAATAGCAGTTCCCAGAATCTTGTAACAGACATCCACCGCTTTTGCCGCCTTTAAGTTTCTCATATTCGAATAATAATTTTCAAATTGCTGGTTCAGTGATTCATCCATCCCGTAACTGTCTTTTAACATGAATTCTGTCTTTACCATGATCTTGTGCATATACTGGCATTGCAGTTCTTCTCTGTGTGGCAGTTGGTAAATAAAATGTACAAATGCCTGCTTTAACTGTACGGCGTCGTTCTTCCGCACGCTGTTGACCACCATCATCTCTGCCTCCGCCGGATATGGGCTTTCCTCTTTTTCTTCAACAGTCTCCGGGATTGTAAATACTCCCGCTCCGGATGCATTTGTAACAGCGAACAATCTCTGTGCTTCTTCAAAACTTCTTCTGATTCCGCGGATCCCTTTATATGGTTTGGATATTGCTGCAATAACCGGGCTGTTCTCTTCTTTTTTTACCTCTTCCAGCAGTTCTTTCAATTCATGTACCGCTGTGTTCTCCTGCGTCTTTATAATAAAAGTACGATGTCCTTCTTCACTCTCGAATTTCCAGTATGTGAATCTCTCTGCGATCTTTTCTTCAATCATTCTGACCATGGAAAATCTCGAGGCTTCATATTCCAGTTCATTGGTAATCTTATAGGCCAGATCAAGATCTGCATATACTGTAATAAACCGGTCCCCTTCCTTCATGACATCCTGCAGCGTATGGAAGACTTCATCTACTTTTTCTTCCGGCAGCCGGTTCTGGACATATTTTTGCACGACAACCTGCAAAAATCCATCTCCGTCCTTTTTCAGAAGTCTCTCCCAGCGGTCATACTTTTCCTCATTTCTGATCTGATCTTCACAGATTTTACCGACATCTGTCATCGTCGCCTGTAATTTTTCATCTTCAATCGGCTTCAGAAGATATGCGAATGCTCCCAGGTCACATGCCTTCTTCGCATATTCAAAATCCCTGTATGCACTTAATACCACGAACTGACACTCCGGGTTCTCTTTCTTGATTTCTTCCATTACCATAAGTCCGGAAATCTGTTTCATCCTGATGTCTGTCAGCACTACGTGTGGTTTTTTTTCGCGTATTACCTTTAACGCCTGCTCTCCGCTCTGCGCAAAACCAACCACCTCATATCCCATACCGTTCCAGTCATACGTCTTTACCAGACCCTCCAGCAGGATCGGCTCATCATCTACGATCACCAGTTTTAACAACCCCATAGTACACCTCATACCTTTTATTAATACCATCTTAACATATTACAGTCTCATTCTATAATTTTTTATACTTTTTCTTTACCAAAAATCATATCTGTTATACAAAAAATCATACTTTTTATATCAAAAATTATACTTTTATGAAAAATCAGAGGTTTTGGCATATACAAAACAAAAAGAAAAACACAATATCCAAAACGTTTCCATTCCCTTCTCAGTGAATCCTTCGTTTGAATATTGTGTTTTCTTTTTGTTTCCTGTTATGTTTATCTTGCGCAGACTTCTGTCGTTTTTCTGATCTTCTTGATCAGTTCATCTGTAAATGCACCTTTTTTCATTCTCCACGTCCAGTTACCGCCGAGTGTAGATGGCATATTAATTCTTGCCTTATTACCAAGTCCCAGATAATCCTGTACCGGAATGATGCACGTATCTGCCACACTTCTCATCGCCAGACTTATGAAATCCCAGTGCACTTCTTCATCCGGAGTGTATGGATTATTCAGATATTCCTTTGTCATCTCTTTATCTTCTTCGGAAAGTGTCTGATACCATCCCTGAAGGGTATCGTTATCGTGGGTTCCTGTATAGACTACACAGTTTTTATCATAATTATGTGGAAGATAATCACTGTCCTCTCCTGCCACAAATGCGAATTCCAGTACTTTCATTCCCGGATAACCACTGTCTTTTAACAATTGTCTCACCGTATCCGTCAGGAATCCCAGATCTTCCGCAATGATCGGAAGGTCACCTAATGTTTCTTTCATCGTACGGAACAGATCCATGCCCGGTCCCGGCATCCATTCACCATTCTCTGCCGTCTCATCTCCATACGGGATTGCATAATATTCATCAAACCCACGGAAATGGTCGATACGGATGATGTCATACAATTTAAAGCAGCAGGCCACCCGCTTCATCCACCAGTCATAGCCTGTCTTCTTATGGTAATCCCATGCATACAATGGATTCCCCCACAGCTGCCCGGTTGCCGAAAATGCATCCGGCGGACATCCCGCTACCGCAACCGGCAGATTCTCTTCATCTAACTGGAACAGCTTCGGATTCGCCCAGGTATCTGCACTGTCAAATGCTACATAGATCGGGATATCCCCGATAATCTCAATGCCTTGTTCATTGGCATATGTTTTCAGTCCGGCCCACTGTCCGGCGAACAGATACTGCAGAAATTCATAAAAATCAATCTCTGCACTTAATTGTTCCTGATATGCCACAATTGCTTCCGGCTTACGCAGCCTGATGTCTTCCTCCCACTGATCCCAGCTTTTTCCGTCAAATGAATCTTTCACTGCCATATACAATGCATAATCCGCAAGCCATGCTTTTTCTTCTTCCAGATAAGTACGGTACGCCTTGCTTTCCATCAATCCGTTCTTTTTGGCTCTTTTATATGCAAGCTTTAATACTTTAAATCTTGCATTATATATTTTTTCATAATCGATTTCTTCTTCATTCTCTCCGAAATCTGCCTGGTCACATTCTTCTTTTGTCAAAAGTTCATCCTCGATCAGCGTCTCCAGATCGATAAAATACGGGTTTCCCGCAAATGTTGAAAAAGACTGATACGGTGAATCACCGTATCCTGTCTGTCCAAGCGGCAGGATTTGCCACAATTTCTGTCCTGCTTCTTTTAATATATCTACAAATTCATATGCTTCTTTTGAAAAACATCCGATTCCATATGCCCCCGGAAGTGCAGAGACCGGCATTAACATTCCACTCTTTCTCATTAACTTTCGTTCCTTCCTCGTTATGATACTTATAATTAAGTATAGCAGTGTTCTTTGGATGCTTCAAATAAAAAGTATACTCTGTATATAAGAAATCATAGATTATTCCACAGATGTCACCGTATAATCCTTGTCTTCTACTGTCTTCTTCAGTACATCATCTGCGATTTCTGCATTTAATGTCAGCTCTGCTGTTCCTGCCTCATGGCTTACAACCGCTTCATCTACCTGTGGAAGTGCTTCCAGTGCTTTCTTTACGGCTGCCTCACAGTGTCCACACATCATTCCCTCAATATGCATTATTTTTTTCATTGTCTTGTCCTCCTTCTTGGATCTCTTTTTTTCTTTTTTTGCTTTTAATTTTTTATCTTTTGATGCATCATACATCTTAAAAAGATTCAATCTCAATGCGTTCGATACTACGCAGAAGCTTGATAAACTCATGGCTGCCGCACCGAACATCGGATTTAATTTCCACCCGAACAGCGGATACCACACACCAGCCGCAAGCGGGATTCCGATAATATTATAGAAGAATGCCCAGAACAGATTCTCATGAATATTACGGAGTGTCGCACGGCTCATGCGGATTGCTGCCGGCACATCACTTAACCGGCTCTTCATCAGAACAACATCTGCCGCATCGATCGCAACATCCGTTCCGGCTCCGATCGCAATACCCATATCGGCTCTTGTAAGTGCGGGTGCATCGTTGATACCATCCCCGACCATCGCAACTTTTCCTTTTTCTTTCAGCTTACGAATCACCTGCTCTTTTCCTTCCGGAAGTACGCCTGCAATCACTTCATCAACTCCGGCCTGCTGTCCGATGGCTTTTGCAGTACGTTCGTTATCTCCGGTCAGCATGACTACATGGATTCCCATGTTCTGTAATTCTTTGATCGCCTGCGGGCTGTCTTCTTTGATGACATCCGCCACTGCAATTACACCTAATAAACGATCTTCATTTCCAAAGAATAATGGTGTCTTACCTGCTTCGGCAAGTTTCTCTGCCTTCTTCTGGATATCTCCATCAACGGATACCTTACTGCTGATAAATGTATGATTCCCTCCATATAATGTATGCTCATCCAGTATGGCTGTCAGACCGTTACCCGGAAGGGCCTGGAATCCGGTAACTTCTTCGATGCCTGCATTTTCCTCTTTTGCATTTTCAAGGATTGCTCTTGCCAGTGGATGTTCACTCTTATTCTCCAGTGCATACGCACATTTTAATAAGATATCTTCTGTCACTCCCGCTGCCGGAATGATATCTGTCACTTTCGGTTCTCCACTTGTGATCGTACCGGTCTTATCCAGCGCAACAATTTGCATCTTTCCAGTCTCTTCCAGTGAAACTGCTGTCTTGAACATAATACCATTTCTGGCACCCATTCCATTTCCGACCATAATTGCTACCGGTGTTGCAAGTCCAAGCGCACATGGACAGCTGATCACCAGCACCGCAATTCCTCTAGATAACGCAAAACCAATACTCTGTCCTGCGATCAACCATACAATAATTGTGAGCACTGCAATTGTGATAACCATTGGCACAAATACACCGGATACACGGTCCGCAATCTTTGCGATCGGTGCTTTCGTTGCAGCCGCATCACTTACCATCTGAATAATCTGCGAAAGTGTCGTATCCTCGCCGACTCTGGTCGCACGGCACTTCAGATATCCGGACTGATTTACGGTTGCGGCTGATACCTTATCACCGACAGCCTTATCTACCGGAATACTTTCACCTGTAAGAGCAGATTCATTGACTGCACTGTTTCCTTCTATGACTTCTCCGTCAACCGGAATATTCTCTCCCGGTTTTACAACAAAGCAATCTCCCTTTTGTACCTGTTCGATCGATACCTGAACTTCTTTTTCTCCACGGATCACAACCGCTGTCTTTGGCGCAAGCTTCATCAGTCCTTTTAATGCATCGGTCGTCTTTCCTTTGGATCTTGCCTCCAGCATCTTTCCGACCGTGATCAGTGCAAGGATCATAGCTGCTGATTCAAAATAAAAATCATGCATATAAGACATTACTGCATCCATATCCCCATGCATCTGCGCATCTGTCATTGCAAACAGTGCATACGTACTGTATACAAAAGACGCTCCGGATCCAAGTGCCACCAGGGTATCCATATTCGGTGCCCGGTGGATCAGTCCTTTGAATCCACTGATGAAAAACTTCTGGTCGATCACCATGACTGTAATCGTCAGAAGCATCTGTAACAGTCCCATCATTACATGATTGTCTTTCATGAATCCCGGGACCGGCCATCCCCACATCATATGTCCCATGGAGAAATACATCAGAACGATCAGAAATCCCACCGATGCGATCAGACGTCTCTTTAGTACCGGCGTCTCTCTGTCTTTTAGCATATCCTCTCCGGCCAAAGCCTGTGCCGGCTGCACCTTCGCTGCTCCTTCTCCTTTTTTTGACGCTCCATATCCGGCATCTTTGACTGCCTTAATGATCTCCTGTTCCGTTGCCGTGCCTTCTACTCCCATAGAGTTTGTAAGGAGACTCACTGAGCAGGATGTTACCCCCGGTACTTTTGAAACTGCTTTTTCCACTCTTGCGCTGCAGGCTGCGCAGCTCATACCGGTTACAATATATTGTATCATCGTTGTCTGTTTCCTCCTGTCATCTTATTTCTTATTGTTTACCGCATCAGTTTCTGCAGAACCTTTACCAACTCATCAACCGTCTCATCTTTTCCTTCTCTGATATCATCCGCTACACAGGTGCGGATATGATTCGCCAGTAATACTTTATTGAAGCTGTTCAATGCCGCATTCACTGCCGACACCTGTACCAGGATCTCCGGACAATAGGCATCCTTCTCCAGCATACCCTTGATTCCGCGCACCTGTCCTTCTATCCGGCTTAAGCGGTTCATCAGATCTTTGTATTCTTTTTCCGAACGATGCTTGGACGTGTGGCAACAGCATCCTTTTTCTGATTTGTTTTCCATATTATCTGTATTCTTGTCTTCCATAAGCATACTCCTTTCACATCCATACCCTTACGGGGTATATGTATTTTATCTCTTATTATCACATAAGTCAAGGAATATATGCGTTCTTGATATATGTTTTCATTTATTGGTAGTTCCAATACAATTTTTAAAAAATGTCTATTTTATTTGACTTTCAAAATTTATAAGGAATATAATTCTTGCTGAAGGAAATAATGACAGCAGAACTGGAGGTTATATTATGCTGGAAGAACAGGCTATGATAACATTCTTAAAAAAATTCGATGAACACCCTTTCCTGGTCAAAATTAATGGACACGAACATCTGATCGGGGAAGGCGCACCTACATTTACCGTAAATTTCAAAAAGGTCATCCCATTAAAGGATCTGGTCACCAGTACTTCTCTTGCACTTGGAGAAGCTTACATGGATGGTGATCTTGATATTGAGGGAAACCTTTATCAGGCACTTGATAACCTTCTTGGTCAGATGGGTAAATTTTCAACTGATGAACATCATTTGAAATCTATCATGTTCCCATCTTCATCAAAGAAAAACCAGAAAAAAGAAGTCAGCAGTCATTACGATATCGGAAATGACTTCTACAAACTCTGGCTCGATGAAACAATGAGTTATTCCTGCGGATATTTCAAACATGAAGATGATACCCTGTATCAGGCGCAGAAGAATAAAGTTGATTACATTCTTGAAAAGTTATATCTGAAAGAAGGTATGACTCTTCTTGATATCGGATGCGGCTGGGGATTCCTTCTGATTGAAGCTGCTAAGAAATATAAAATTAAAGGTACCGGCATCACCTTAAGTGAAGAACAATACAAAGAATGCCAGAAACGTATCAAAGAGGAAGGATTGTCCGACTATCTGGAAGTCAGGCTAATGGACTACCGTGATCTTCCTTCTGACGGCAAGATGTATGACCGCGTTGTCAGCGTCGGTATGCTCGAACATGTCGGCCGTGAGAATTATCAGTTATACTTAGACTGTGTCAGCAAGGTCATGAAAGACGGCGGTCTGTTCCTGCTCCACTTCATCAGTGCATTAAAAGAGCATCCTGGTGATCCATGGATCAAGAAATACATCTTCCCGGGCGGATCTGTTCCCAGTCTTCGTGAAGTCATGAACTGCATGGCAGAAGATAACTTCCATACCCAGGATATCGAGGACTTACGTCTTCACTATAACCGTACGCTTCTCTGCTGGGAGAAAAACTTCAAAGATCATATTGAAGAAGCACATACAATGTTTGATGAACGTTTCTTAAGGATGTGGGATATGTACCTCTCTGCATGTGCCGCCACCTTCCATAACGGAATTATTGATATCCATCAGATTTTAATGACAAAGGGAATTAATAATGATCTTCCTATGACGAGATGGTATTAAAAAATGAATCAGCCGGGGATATGAACAATATTTCCCGGCTTTAATAAAGATGGATACCATGCTGCACTTAACATCTAATACACATGCATAAAAAGGAGCGGAGCCGGAATCCTGTCACTCCTGACAAAATCCCGACTCCGCTCCTTTTCGATATGTATTCATTTCAATCAGAACGTCGTCTAATTTACCATACTATCCCTTATTCATTCTCCGTTCGATACCTACTCTTTGGATTTACTTCTTTCTTTTTTAAATACACGTATCATGAAATAACTAAATCCGCCAATATATCCAACCAGTGTAATCACCATCATAATAATTGCATCTATCGTCATAGTTCATACCTTCTTTCTATTATTTTGCAGCTTTGTTATCTTTCATAGCTCCCCTTGCAGTCTTTGTATTAAAGAACTTGGATAGTGCAAGACCTACAAGGATCACTACTCCGAACTGAAGTAATACAGTTCCTGTGTTATCCTGAATAATAAACGGATTCAGCCAGGTATCCGGAAACCATTCCTTTGTCTGTAATAACCAGTAAACCACCATGATCACTACCAAAACCGGAATCAGATACATACATCCGGTATAATATGCTTTTGGAAGATGTACATCTGCACCTTTTGCATTTACTTCCTGTGTACGTAATTTTTCCACACCATATTTCCATGCCAGGATTGCGATAAAGGCACCACTTATCAGAAGTCCGATTCCCCATACCCAGTCCTGATTATCAATGTTAACCAGTGACCAGCATGAGAAGCATCCTACTAAGAATCCTGCGAAGCAGACACTGACAACTGCTTTCTTCCGCGGCAATCCAAGGTCAACAACACATTTTACTCCAACTTCGATCATAGAGAACAGTGATGTGATTGCTGCAATTGCAAGTAATCCAAAGAAGATAAAGGAAATGAATCTTCCACCCGGGATTGTTGTAAATAACTGATAAATGTAAATAAATGTAAGTCCGAAGTTGCCCTGACTGAGTGCTTCATTCGCTGCCTCCGGTGTAGCTGAAAGTGCACAGATTGCCGGGATAACTACCAGTGCCGAGAGGATTGCTCCAAGGTTATCACCAAGTCCCATGATCAGACAGCTTGTCGGAACATCTTCCTCTTCTCCTACGTAGTTCGCATATGTAATAATGAATCCCCATCCGGCTCCGGTGCTCCATGCTGCCTGGATGAATGCCTGAATCCATGTATTCGGGCTTAAAATATACTCTTTCTTAACAGTAAAGAGATACTGAAGTCCCTGATTTGCTCCATTTAATGTAACTGCGTAAATTGCTAATCCTACAAGGATGATAAACAGTGCCGGTATCGCTACTTTACAGAATTTTTCAATTCCACCTGCAATTCCCTGATAAACGATGAAACATGCAAGTGCAAATCCGATCGCATGGAATAAAATAACCTGTGCCTGTGAATCTGTAAATGCTGTCCACATTGCCGATGTCGTCTCTGTTGACAGATTCGGTTTAAATGCTGAAGTAACAGAATTAACTGCGTATTTCAAACAATATCCCTGAAGTACACAATAATAACTCATCAGGAAGAAACATACTGCTGCTACAAAGAATCCCATCCATGTATATTTCTTTCCACCTGCATCACGAAAAGTACCGATACATCCAAGTCTCGTCTTTTTACCGAATGCCATCTCTGTGGAAAGGAGCGGTACTGCAAATACCAGCATTGCAATCGTCCATGCTATGATAAATGCTCCACCACCGTTTGCCGCACACACTCGTGGGAATCGCCATACATTACCAGTACCAATACACATACCTAACGCGGCGGCTATGTAACCTATGGTACTAAATTTTTCTTGTTTCTGTTCCATAACTCAAACCTCCATTCGAATATCGAAATTAATTAGAAATGAATACCTTGTAACCATAGTGTAAAAGATGGTTATTAAATTGTCAATATAAAATATTAAGTTTTTTTATACAAATATAAGAAAGTGTAATATTAAACGCATTTTGTTTTATTGTTTGTTAATTTCTGATAATTTGCCAGTAAATAGACTGGTTTTCATACTTTAGTCTAATACATCTACAATTTCGGATGCATATTTCGGTATCTACAGAACCTGCCACCGGCAGCTCCTTTCGAACACATGGTGATACACAAAAACCTGTATCAGACTTTCTATCATCTGATACAGGTTTCCCGCTTTCTCATAACAATTCATTATACTATATATTTTCTTTTTTAATTTTAATTCTTTGTATTCTTTCACATAAGCTTCTTATGCTACAGATCTTCTTCAATATGCTCTCTTCCCTGGTCTACGATCGTACGCACATGATCGTCTGCCAGTGAATAGAACACGGATTTTCCTTCTCTTCTGCTCTTAACCAGTTTGTTCTGTTTCAGGATCCTGAGCTGATGTGAGATTGCAGACTGTGTCATATTCAGTGCCTCTGCCAGATCGCAGACACACACCTCTGCTTCGAACAACACGAACAGGATACGCATTCTGGTCGAATCACCGAATACCTTGAACAATTCTGCAAGATCATACAATTCCGTTTCTTCCGGCATCTTTTCATTTACGATCTTCAGAAGATTCTCATGTACCTCACATGATTCACATACTTCCATTCCTTCTTCTAATTTTGCCATCTGCCCACCAGCCTTTTCTATAAGTTTTTCACAAATAATGCGCGGATTGCATTCAATACAGCAATGACCATAACTCCGACATCAGCGAAGATTGCCATCCACATATTCGCAATTCCGAGTGCTCCCAGGACCAGGCAGATTGCCTTGATTCCAAGGGCAAAGTAAATATTCTCATATACGATGCGCATACATTTTCTGGAAATCTTGATTGCTTTTACGATCTTCTTCGGATCATCGTCCATCAGGACAACGTCTGCTGCCTCGATTGCTGCATCTGATCCGAGTGCACCCATGGCAATTCCGATATCTGCTCTCGACAGTACCGGCGCATCATTGATTCCGTCTCCGACGAACGCAAGCTTTTCTTTCTCTGATTTCTGACTCAGAAGCTGTTCTACCTTCGCAACCTTATCTGCAGGAAGAAGCTCACTGTACACTTCTCCGATTCCCAGTTCTTCTGCAACCTTATCTGCCACACGCTTCATGTCACCAGTCAGCATAACTGTCTTGGTGATGCCCGCTTTTTTCAGATCTCTGATTGCTTCTTTTGCATGCGGTTTTAATTTGTCTGAGATCAGAATGTGTCCTGCATATTTTCCGTTTACTGCAACATGGACGATCGTACCGACTTCTTCACATTCACTATATTCCACATTCAGATATTTCATAAGTTTGGCATTACCTGCCGCTACCGGAATACCGTCAACCTTTGCAGTCACACCTTTACCGCTCAGTTCTTCAATCTCTGTCACACGGTCACGGTTGATCTGTTTGCCATATGCTTTCTGAAGACTCTTACTGATCGGATGAGAAGAAGAACACTCCGCAAGTGCCGCATACTCTAATAACTGTTCTTCCGGCATCGTATTGTGGTGAACTCCATTCACCTCGAATACGCCTTGCGTCATGGTTCCTGTCTTATCGAATACCACATATTTTGTCTGTGCCATCGTCTCCAGATAGTTCGATCCTTTTACCAGGACACCTTCATGACTTGCTCCGCCGATTCCTGCAAAGAAGCTGAGCGGGATACTGATCACCAGTGCACACGGGCAGCTGATAACCAGGAATGTCAGTGCTCTGTAGATCCAGTCGCCCCATTCCGGCGCAAGCGCAAACGCAAACATTCTGACCAGTGGCGGTAAGATTGCAAGTGCAAGCGCACCATAGCAGACTGCCGGTGTATAATATCTGGCGAATTTGGAAATAAAGTTCTCAGATCTTGATTTCTTGGAACTTGAATTCTCTACCAGATCCAGGATCTTGGATACGGTAGATTCTCCGAATTCTTTTGTTGTACGGATCTTCAGAAGACCAGTCAGGTTAATGCATCCACTGATGACTTCATCACCGGCTGCCGCTTCTCTCGGAACACTTTCCCCGGTCAGTGCACTGGTATTCAATGTACTGCTTCCTTCTTCGATCACACCATCGATCGGGACTTTTTCTCCCGGCTGAACGACGATAATCGTTCCGACTTCCACTTCATCCGGATCTACCTGTTCAAGTTCCCCGTCTTTTTCAATATTGGCATAATCCGGACGGATATCCATCAGATCACTGATATTCCTGCGGCTCTTTCCGACCGCATAACTCTGGAATAATTCTCCGATCTGATAGAACAGCATAACCGATACGCCTTCCTTATAGTTACCAAGCGCAATTGCTCCTATCGTAGCAACTGCCATCAGAAAGTTCTCATCGAATACCTGCTTATTCAGAATCCCTTTGAACGCCTTCCTTAAAATATCATATCCGACAACCAGGTACGGAACCATATAAAGTACGAACTTCAGCCACCCTTCTACAGGCAGGAACTTCAATATGATCATAAGTACCGCTGCGATAATAATTCTGGTCAGAGATTTTTTCTGTCTTTTCGTCATATCTTTCCCCAGCCTTTCTCCTTGCACTCTTCTCAACGCTTCTTCATTCTGCCTGATGAAGCCGCTCCACAATCATTTTCCTTCACAAAATACTGCGTATATCCTGTTTTTATGAGTATTTTCTCTTACAGGAAGATCTCACAGTCATCTTCTACAACTTTACAGTTCTTCTGCACATCCTTCATTACTTTCTTAGGATCTGCACCCTCTTCAAATTCTACGATCATCTTTAACATCATAAAGTTTACAGTTGCATCCTTTACTCCGTCTGTGTTCTTAGCTGCCTGCTCCATTTTGTTTGCACAGTTTGCGCAGTCTACGTCGATTTTGTAAGTTTTTTTCATGATAATACTTCCTTTCTTTTTCGTTGTTTGATTATTTGAATATATGAACAGTTATTCATATGTTTGTTTTAATTATAGCATTTTGCTTCATGATGTCAATAGATTTTTTCTATTTAATGCATTAAGCGGTTGATATCCGGCCGGAAGAAAAGGAAGAGAGTCCCGCTGCGTGCGGATTCAATCATGGAGTATTTCTAAAGCATAAAAATTGTCCTAAAAGCAGCAGTCAAAAAAACATAA
>OGOO01002634.1_pt1 | contig 12723 bp, 11 predicted proteins | sample 1552651 | NCBI WGS metagenome assembly OGOO01 (sample SAMEA2580118, study PRJEB22360) | human gut metagenome | biome: human gut; feature: human-associated habitat; material: faeces | place: Denmark | collected 2008/2010 | reverse complement strand
GAAAAAAACCGTGGCGAAAAAAGGATCGGGCGCAAAAGCGCGCAACGCTCAGAAGCAAGAACCCATGGTCGCGCTTTACGGCCTTGACGAAGGAACTCCCCGGGGCGATGCCGTTCGCTCCGTTCTGTGCGACCTAGGGATTCGCGTGCGCACTATCGCGCCTGAACATCTGGGCAACCCCGTTGGGGCCATAGCCGGCATGCCCGGCATGAGACCCGCGCGCAACGCCTTTGAAGGCCAGGCGCCACATGACGAATTCATGCTGGTATGCCCCATGCCAAACGCACTGCTCAACGAGATGCTTGCCGCCATGCGCGAAGCGAACGTGAGCATCGCCCACAAAGCGCAAGTCACTGCTCACAATCGCCTCTGGCCGGTGCACGTGCTCATGGCAGAAATCGCCAAGGAGCACGCCGCCATGACCCAAAACGCTCGATAAGGCTATCGCGTGCCGAGCATAATCGTGCGCGTCGCCACATGATCTATAAGCTCCGGCGAATGGGAAACGAACACGAGACCCGCACCGTTTTTCTCGCACCATCGCATAAGGAAGCGCCAGACCCTCGCCTGCGTAACCGCATCGAACATAGCTGTGCTTTCGTCAGCGACAAGATAGCGCGGAGCGCATGCCAGCGCACGCGCGATGCAGAAGCGCTGCAACTCTCCACCCGAAAGTTCGTGGGCGTGGCGGCGACGCCATTCGGGACGAATGCCGAGCCCCGAAAGAAGCTCGCTTGGCGTATCGCCTGCCTCCGCCAGCATGCTATCCATGGTCTGACGCGGATCGACCATATTCTCGGGATGCTGGCCAATAAGCTGGACGGGGCACATTCCCCGCAACGGCAACGGAGAGCCGTCCACCATCACGCTGCCTGCCGTAGGCTTCAGATAACCAGCAAGAATACGGCATAGCGTCGTTTTTCCGAAGCCCGAAGGCGCGCACAGAGCGACTCGTTCGCCGGGCGCGATTTGAAGCGAAAGGCCGTCATAGAGCACACGTCCTCCGCTATACGCAAACGAAATATCCTTCGCCTCGAGCATCTTTTGCATTCCCTTCCGCATACCAACCTCGCCTACGCATTGCTTCGCCATGCGCGGCATTATCGACAAACGCAGCGAGCCAGCCATCGCCAAACCATGGCGCCGCACGCCGTGCGTTCAAACGCGCATCGCCCAAAGGACACCTACTCAATCGCTTCCTCGGGCACCGAAAATCCATTGCCGGGAAGCGCGCGCCACAGTTCGCGCGAAAACGGGTGGCGCAACTGGCTCGGGTCGTCGAAGCTTTCAACGGCGGTTTCCTCTATGACTGTTCCATCTTTGAATACGGCGATACGGTCGGCCACGCGCAATGCGAGCTCGATGTCGTGCGTGATAAGCAGCACGCCTCCACCCGCATCGGCGAATGCGCGAAGATCGTCGAGGGCGCGCACCGCCAAATCCAAATCGAGGCCAGGCGTCGGCTCATCGGCCACAATAAGACGCGGGCTTTCGACCAGGGCGCTCGCCAAGAGCACGCGGCGGGCCATGCCGCCCGACAATTCAAACGGATACATGTCCTCAACTTCGGGGGCAAGCCCGTAATGTTCGAACAGCGCACGCTGGCGCTCGGCGCGACGCTCGACATCGGCCCCATCGCGAGCAACGCCGCGAACCTGTCGGCCCACTTTCATAAGAGGGTCAAGGTTGGCAATGCTCTGCGGAACGAACGCAATCTCACGACCGCGCAGCTGCGCGAGCGACGCGGCATCTTGGCGCACGCCGTCGAACCAGATTGTTCCCGAGACGATGGCATTGGGCTCATAGAGGCCCAAAACGCTATCGGCCAAAAGGCTCTTGCCCGAACCGCTCGCACCGACGATTGCCATAATCTCGCCCGCATGCACCGAAATCGAAAGATCGGAAATCACGCTCACATCTTTCTTGCGAGCGCGAAAAAAATGCGTTTCATCAGGGTCGTACATGGAAAACGACACGCACAAATCCTCAACCTGCAGCAAATGATGCCCATGCGCATGGTGCGACGACATCGCATGGGAATGGTGATGGTGCATAGAGGCGTCGCCGTGTTTATGCGCCTCGTGAGCCAAAAGATGTTCGTCTTTCACGTTCGCCACCTCTATTCCTGACTCGTATGCGGGTCGACTAGCTTACGCAGGCTTTCCCCGGCGGCATCAAACAACATAACCGCAGCGACAAGCGCGACGCCAGGAAACACCGCCAGCCACCACATGCCCGTGGTGAGATATCCCATGCTTTCGCTCAGGATAACGCCAATCGCAGGCATCTCGGGCGGAAGGCCGAAGCCAAGGAACGTAATCGAAGCCTCATGCAAAATCGCATGGGGGAACATGAGCACAAGTCCCACGACAAATTGGGGCAACACGAACGGAACCATATGGTGGATGGCGATATATGCAGAGCTCTTCCCCATGCGGCGCGCCGCCATCACGAAATCAGACTGCTTGCATTGCAGAATTTCGGCGCGAACGACGCGAGCGAGGTTCGGCCAGTGCGTAATCGCCACGCCAACAGCAACGCCCCAAAAACCCTTGCCAAGCGCATAGGAAATAAGAACGAGCAAGACGATATGGGGCACGCCCATCATGAGGTCGATAAGCCAACTGACCACAGCATCGACCTTCGGGCCGCAAAGCGCCGCAGCCGCTCCCAAAATCACTGCAATAACCGAAGACACGCATGCGGCGACCAAACCCAGCACGACGCTCGTCGAAAGGCCCGAAAGCGTGCGCGCGAGCATGTCACGCCCCATCCAATCGGTGCCGAACGGATGAGCGAGGCACGGGGCAAGAGACTTCAACGAGAAATCGGTCGTGGTCGCCATATCGGAAAGCGTCATACCCGCGATAACCACGAACACGAGCAAAATGGCGGCCACCACGAACTTGGCAAACGTCGCGACGCGATTGGCGCCTCGTCGGCGAGGCGCATGCAACAATGTGCCCAGCTGCAACGATTCGCGAACCGCGCTCGACGCCTGCGCCACCGAGCGACGCACGCTCGGCAGGGCGCCAGCGCTCGGCACCTGGCCTGCACCCGCACCGACCATCGCCGGCATAGGCGCGAGCGCTTCTTCGGCCCGTGCCGAATCGCGAACCTCGCGCGCAATGCGGGGCCTGCCTGCGCGTTCGCGCATTTGTCCACGGCGAATACGCGGGTCAACCACCCCGTAAAGAATATTCGCCATCAAATTTCCGCCAAACACAAGCATGGCTGAAACCACGGCGATGCCCGCCAGAAGAGGCGCATCTCCGCCGAGGCCAGCCGTAATCGCCGCCTGGCCCAAGCCGGGATACGAAAAAACCTGCTCGACAAGAACCGAACCGCCGAAAATCTCCGAGATAGAGGCGAATTGCAACGTCATCGCAGGCAACAGCAAATTGCGCATACCGTGGCGACGCACGATTTGCCACGTAGACAAACCGCGAGCACGGGCAAATTTCACATAATCGGATTCAAGAATATCGACGAGCTTCTCGCGCGTATGCAACGCGATGTTCGCCACGCCCACGAATGAAAGCACGATCGCAGGCAACACGATATGGCGAGCGGTGTCGAGCAGCGTCACATCGGCCGCCGATTTTCCGAGCGGCACCGAAAAGCCCAGAGGGAACCAGCTCAGCCACACCGAAAACACCATGAGGGCCACAAGCCCCAGCCAAAACGTCGGCGTCGCGGCAAGCACGAAACAATAGCCTTTCACCAATCGATCGGGCCACCGATCCCGATTGACGCCCGCGACCACGCCGAGCAGCAGGCCGAGCACGCCGCTTGCGACCCACGCAATGCCCAAAAGCGCCAACGAGTTTGCCGCGCGATTGCCCAGAACCTCCATCACGGGAGCGTTGAAACGCAGCGAAGTGCCCCAGTCTCCCTGCAAAACGGAAGCAAGCCAATTCGCATAGCGTTCAAGCAACGGCGTGCCCACGCCCCAGTATTGGGCGAGCTGCGCCCGCTTGGCTTCGCTCATCGTCATGTAGGCCGCCTGGCCTACGTTCATTTGAACGGGATCGATGGGCGAAGCCGACACGAGCGCGAACACGACGAAGCTCACCGCGAACATGAGCGCGACGAAGCGTACAATTTGCTCTGGTGCATACCGAACCACGAAATTACGACCAGCTCCACGTATCGACATTATTTACCAAGCTCCAGCCATGGCCATGCGGATGGGGCTTCTGTTTGGCGACGTTAAGGTTAACACGCTTGAGGTACAAGTGGTCCACGTTCGCAAGCCAAACCCACGTCGCGGCGCCCTGCGGCGCAACGCCCTGTTGGGTCGCTTCGTCCCACTGGGCCTTCTGGAAAAGCTCGTAAGAATCTTCCACATGCGGCATCGCGAGAGCCTCGTCGAGATATGAGTCGACGTTTTCGTTTTCATAGCATGCATAGTTGCCCCAGCCAGTGGAATAGTTGAGCTCATACGTCTCAACGGGAGCATTGGAACCCCAACCCCACAAAATGGGATCGCTGTACTGATGGGGATAAATGTCATCCCAGCTCGCGCCCTTAATGGAGACCTCGATGCCAAGCTCCTTCATCTGATTCGCGAATTCCGCCGAAAGCGCCTGGCGCACCGAGTCGTTGCTGGCGTAATACAAATCGAATGCAGCGCGCACGCCGTCCTTTTCGCGAATACCATCGGCGCCGGCAGCCCAGCCGGCCTCGTCAAGAAGCTGCTTGGCATAAGCCACGTCGGTCTCAACCTTCATATCGGGGGAACCCCACGGCGACTTATCGCACACGCTATACGCAGGCGTTCCGTAGCCATTGATAACGTTTTTGATCATGGTTTCGCGGTCTACGCCATAGTTGATGGCGCGACGCACGGCAATATCGCTCGTCACCGCATTGCCTACGGGGTATGCAACGCCACCGTCGCCTTCCTTGGTACCGCCCGGCTGCGGCGTGGGAAGGGAAATGCCGCGAGAGTCCACCGTCTCACATGCGAGCAATTCATAGTCGGCGATTTCCTGGTCGGAATACACAGCGGCGGTAAACGCGATGTCGACCTGGCCGGCGCGAGCGGCGGCGAGAGCCGCATCTTCCTCCATGAACGCGACCACAACGCGCTTCATTTTCGGCTCTTCGCCATAGTAGTCGGGGTTCGCCTTCAAAATAACCTGCTGGCCCTTGTCCCACTGCTCAAGCATGTAACGACCCGACCCAATGGGGTTGGCGCCGTAATCGTCGCCATATGCCTTCTCGGGAACAATGCCCAACACGGCAAGCGTGTACAGAAGCATGTTGTAGGGCTTGGTCAAATACAGCTCAACGTGCGTGGCGTCGGTGGCCACGGCCTCGCGCACCATGGAAAGGTCGGCCTCGGAAGCTTCGCCCTTAATGACGCCGTTAATAGTGAAGGCGACGTCAGATGCGGTAAGCGGATCGCCATTAGTGAACTTCACGTCGTCGCGAATGGCGAATGTCCAGGTAAGACCGTCGTCAGAGCAGAAATAGTCGGTCGCGAGGTCGTTTTGGAATTCCAGATTCTCGTCGGTCGTAATAAGCGTCGACTGAATAAGGGGCTCATGGACATGCTCGCCGCAACCCCACGCACGCAACGGGTCCATGGTGCAACCCAGGGGCAGGCGCGCTGCCAGTATTCATGGCCACGATACCCTGATCGGTAGCCGCAGCGCCTTCGCCGCCCTCCGTCGAAGACCCACCCGCGCATGCCGTGAGCACACCACCAAACGATGCGACGGCAGCGCCGCACGCGGCCAGCTTCAGAAAATCGCGCCTTTTGCACATTGCAATGTCCTGCTCGTGTATCGCCATATCCGTTTCCTTCCCTTATAATGTTACGGAATACGATTTCGTAACACACATAGTAAAGGATATTGTGTTACGAATTCAAGATGCGTAACACATTATTCGGCGAATGTTCCCGGCGCTGCGGCACATTATTCGGCAAATGTCCCCCCCGCTCCCGCCATACCAGACAGTCTTTACGGCTTGAGGAATTCACAAGACCAAGACGCAAAGGCGATCAGAACCAAGATAAGGTTCGCGAAAGAGCCATTTACGCATTCGTTGCACGCAGCAAACCCACACAGAGTGCCCATATAAGAACAGCTCCGGCATATGCCGGAGCTGTGTATAACGCCTCGAAGTTTATGCTGGGCCGGATTGTTGATACCGACTTCACGCACCCATCATGGCGTTAAGTGCCGCCAAGCGCAAGCACTTCAGCGATTTACGCGAGTTCGCGCTCAACCACCTCGGCAATCACCTTCGCGTGGGCGTCGGCCGATTCCTGGGTTTCGGCCTCAACCATAACGCGCACCAAGGGTTCAGTGCCACTCGTGCGAACGAGCACGCGACCGGTATCGCCCATTTCAGCTTCAGCTGCATGCACGGCATTCCAAATGGGAGCGTTCCCCTCGAGCGCATGTTTATCTTTCACGCGCACGTTAATCAGCGTTTGCGGGAACTTCGTCATAACCTTGATGGCTTCTTCGACAGGCTTGCCGCTGCGACGAACGGCGGCGAGGAATTGGCACGCCGTCACCAGGCCATCGCCCGTGGAATTATGCTCGAGCAAAATCATATGGCCCGACTGCTCGCCGCCGACGGCATAGCCGCCTTCGCGCATCGCCTCGAGCACATAGCGGTCGCCTACCTTAGTCTGCAGCACATCAATGCCATGAGCCTCCATAGCGCGCACGAAGCCCAAATTGGTCATAACGGTGGAGACCGCCGTGTTATGGGGCAGCTCGCCGCGATTCTTCAAATCGACCGCAAGCACCGCCTCGACGATGTCGCCATCGATTTCGGTGCCGTCTTTTGCCATGAGCATCACGCGGTCGGCGTCGCCATCGTGGGCAATGCCCACGTCAGCGCCGCATTCGGCCATAAGCTCAGTCAGGGGGCCCAAATGGGTGGAGCCGCAATTGACGTTGATGTCGGTACCATCATAGTCATCGTTGATCACGGTGACTTCCGCACCCAAACGGCGCAGCGCCTCTGCGCTCGTGAGGGATGACGCGCCATGGCCCGTATCGAGCGCAACGTGAAGCCCGTCGAAGTTGATTCCCTGGCTCGTTACCGTTTCGACCGCATGGTTGATATACATCTCACACGCGTCCTCGACTTCAAGAGCAACGCCAACTTCATCGCCCACGGGCATTTCGACTTCCTCGCCCGCCTCTTTCGCACGCGCGATTTGGCCTTCAACGCCGCCATCGGCAATGAATTTCTCGATTTCGTCTTCGACCGCGTCAGGAAGCTTGAAGCCATTCGCGTCGAAGAATTTGATGCCGTTATACTCCGGTGGATTATGCGATGCGGAAATCACGATGCCGCCATCGGCATGCAGTTCGCGAACCAGCAGCGCCACAGCCGGCGTAGGAATAACGCCCGTAAGCAGCGCATCGCCGCCTGCGCTCGTAATGCCGGCAACCACCGCCGCCTCGAGCATGTCGCCGCTTTTGCGCGTGTCTTTGCCCACGACAATGGTCTTGCCCATAAACGATGCCGCAGCCTGCCCAAGCCTATAAGACAATTCGCAGGTAAGGTCGACGTTCGCTACGCCGCGCACGCCATCGGTTCCAAAAAGTCGGGCCATTGCTTCTCCAATCCTTGTGAAAGCTCTCTCGCGAAGCTTTGAGACATCGCCTCGCAAGATGGCAAAGGGCGCCCGCGCGCGCCTCGAACTTTTGTATTCTACCACTCGCGGCCGCAATGCGCCGCACGCCAGACCGCCAAACCATATCGAGCGGCGAGCGGAGCATCTCGCGCGAAAACGCCGTGGTTATCGCCTATTTGGAAGTGGGCGACATCGCGCGCATGAATCGCTATGAGTCGCAATTGCGGCGTTCGCCACGCACCCCGATCTTGCGGCACGAACGCCTGGCGACGGCCTTTCGTGGCAAGGCTATTCCCGCACCGCTTCTTCGCCCCTAAAATTCGCGAGTAGAAAAACGGTCGACATAATGAATACGAACCCAACAAAATCCATCGCTTCAAATGCCGTACCCAGCCACAGCACCGCGAACGCCGTCGCTGACACCGTTTCCACACTTGCGATAAGGCTCGCCTTCGCAGCTCCGATGTCTTTGACGGCCTGCAAATATGCCGTAAACCCAAAAGCCGTTCCGAAAAGAATGAGCCCCACGAATAACGCCACGAAGCCTTCCGCATCGAGCCCGCCTTCACCAAATTCGGGTGCGAAGTTCCACGATTGCGTCACGAGGCAAAGCGCGGCGCCACCGATAAGCATGCCGCACGCTACCACGGGAACACTCCCGTGGCGCTGCATAAGCGTCCCAGGCGAAATGGTATATATCGCAGCGGTCACCGCCGCGCCCAGGCCCCAGAACAACGCTTGCGGCGACATCACCAAATTCGTAGGGTCTCCATGGGTCGCAAGCAAAAACGTGCCCATCACCACGCATCCCATGGCAATGAACTCGCGTGCCGTGGGCAACCTGCACGCCGAAAAACACGTCGCTGCCACAATAAGCACCGGGCCGATATACTCAAGCACGGTCGCCGTACCCGCATTCGAATACTGAATGGCAACCAAATAGGTAAACTGGCACAGCATAAGGCCGAATGTAGAAAACACCATAAGCTGCACGATATCTCGCCATGAAGAGAAAAGGCCCTTCAGCGCGCGTCGATACCACACAAGCGCCACGACGATAAGAGCCAACCCAGCACATGTCATGCGCGTGCTGGTAAGCCACAACGGATCAAGGCCGTATTCCTGAAAAAGAAATTGCGCACAGGCACCAGAAAAGCCCCATCCAATACCGCCGGCGATAGCGAAGAAAACGCCCCTCGTATTTTTCGACAATGCCATGCCATGCTCCATTCATTCCCTCAAGAAAAGGCATGCATCAAACGCACGACGCCTACCCTTGCCATATTCACGAAGGGCAGTGTGACAGACCCGTCGCATAATTGCACTATCGGCGTTGAGCGAAATTCGTAAAGAGTCACAACGCAGTCAAAAGCATCGATACAATATTGGCCAAGAAACGTTACGTCGAACCTTTGAAAAGGAAGACCTATGGAACTCAAGCAAATCGCAAGCTTCGCCGTCGATCACACCAAGCTCGTTGAAGGTATGTACACCTCACGAGTTGACGGCGACGTGACCACCTATGACATTCGCATGGTCAAGCCGAACTGCGGCACCTATCTGCCGTACCCCGCTATCCATAGCTTCGAGCACTTGTTCGCAACCTATGTGCGCTCGAGCGAGCTTTCCGACCAAGTCATATACGTTGGCCCCATGGGGTGCCGTACCGGTTTCTATTTCCTCGTGCGCAACATGGAACCCGAGGTTGCCATCAAGCTTGTCAATGACATGCTCGCATTTATTGCCAGCTTCGAGGGCGATGTGCCCGGCGCCACCGAAAAGGAGTGCGGCAACTTCCGAGAGCAAGACCTCGAAGGCGCCAAAGCAATCGCACGCAAAATGATTCCCATTCTGAAAAGCTGGACGCCCGCCGACTGCGCCTACGAAAAATAGCCAACGTTCGACATGCTCCGGTCTCAAGGGGCACGCTTCAGCAGCGCGGAACCCGGCTTTGACCGGTCGTTTCCGCGCATCTCGAGCGCGCCTTGCCCCCTTTTCATTGATTAGAAATCGAAGCAAAGGCCCGATGGATACGCCCATCGGGCCTTCGTATTCCGCGCGGCTTTTGACGCATAGGCTCTCATGGGCCCGCTTTTTCGCGATTCCCAACCAAAGGCATACATAAAGAAAGGCTCGCCGCATAAGCGACGAGCCTTTCCATTTCGCGTGAAGTAAGCGAGCAGATTAGCGCTTGCTGAACTGCGGGCGCTTGCGGGCCTTCTTCAGGCCGTACTTCTTGCGCTCGACCATACGAGGGTCACGAGTGAGGAAGCCAGCCTTCTTCAGCTCGGGACGATACTCGCCGGCCTGCAGCAGCGCGCGGCTGATGCCGTGGCGCAGAGCGCCAGCCTGGCCAGAGATGCCGCCGCCATTGCACAGGGCGATGACGTCGAAGTGATCCTGGGTGTCGGTAACCTTGAACGGCATGGTGGCGTAGTTCACCAGGGCCTCGCGGCCGAAGTAATTCATAGCCTCACGACCATTGACGGTAACCTTGCCGGTGCCGGGAACCAAGCGGACGCGAGCAACGGCGTTCTTGCGACGGCCAGTGCCGTAATAGACAGCTTCGTTTGCCATTGTTACTTCTCCTCCAGCTTGATCTCGACGGGCTTCTGAGCGGCATGCGGATGCTCGGGGCCAGCGTAGACCTTGAGCTTGGTGAGCTGCTTGCGGCCGAGAGTGTTCTTCGGCAGCATGCCCTTAACCGCGTGCTCGATGACGCGCTCAGGATGCTTCTCGATAGCCTCGGTGAAGGTTTCGCACTTCTGTCCACCGGGGTAGCCGGAGTGACGGTAGTACTTCTTGTCGAGAGCCTTGTTGCCCGTGACGCGCACCTTCTCGGCATTGATGACAATGACGAAGTCGCCCGTGTCAACATGCGGAGTAAACTGCGGCTTGTTCTTGCCACGGAGAATGTGGGCAGCCTTAGCGGCAACCTTGCCCAGCACCTGGTCGGCGGCGTCGATAACGACCCACTCGCGCTCAACCTCTTGAGGCTTTGCGTAATACGTCTTCACGATTTCCTCCAAATACGTTTGTTCTGGTTCAAAAGTGCTGCTTCACGAAACTGTTCGGTTTCCTACGCCAAACCAACGGTCCAGAATCTGGACATTCTTTCGCGATGTGTCCCGTTTTGAGCAGCGTTTAGCGGGGCTTTTGAAAGCGAACTTTTGCAGGATACAAGTTGAACGCCCCGCCGTCAATGGAAAAAGTGACGTTTCACCAGGTACAGCGGCAGTCTTCACGAAATCGCGACAAATAGGCGAAATATCGAAAACGATGCGTTTCGATGGTCTTCGGTCGACCCGTATACATACATAGAATAGCCGCGATACTAAAAAAGCGGCCAGAGGCCGCCTTCCAATCCAACCTATGCGCGAAGCATTCAACCAACCGAAATAATGGTAGCGGTGACTGGATTCGAACCAGTGACGCCACGGGTATGAACCGTGTGCTCTAACCAACTGAGCTACACCGCCATGCAATGGCAGCTGAGGCCGATTGATCCCTTTCCCATTCAGGCGAAGACCATTGCAGGAAAAAGAGCAAATGGAGCCCGCGACCGGACTTGAACCGGTGACCTCTTCGTTACCAACGAAGTGCTCTACCGTCTGAGCTACACGGGCAAAACTGGTGGGCGCGCTAGGATTCGAACCTAGGTAAGCAGAGCTAACGGGTTTACAGCCCGTCCCCTTTAACCACTCGGGCACACGCCCAGCAATGCGAGGTGGAATTGTAGCGTAAAAACGGCACCTTCCGCCGAGAATTCCTGTGGAACTTCATTCTTTTTTATTGGGATACATGTTTCACGATTAAAAACGGTCTAATATGCACGAAACCGATTTTTTATGCATTTCAAACAAAGGAGCAGCGCATGATTAAAGCAGGAATCATGGGGGCCACGGGTTACGCCGGAGCCGAAGTGCTGCGAATTTGCGCCAACCATCCCGAGTTCGAAGTTGCTGTCATCACCTCCGATTCCGAAGCCGGACAGCAGATCGCCGACATATATCCCGCGTTTCACGGCGTTTACGACAACCTGGTGCTCGAACCGCACGCAACCGATTCGCTGCTTTCGTGCGACGTCGTCTTCATGGGCGTACCCCACAAAGCTGGCATGCTTCACGCGCCTCGTCTCGTCGAGGCGGGCGTGACGTGCATCGACCTTTCCGCCGATTTCCGTTTCGCGCACGCAGCCGACTATGAAGCCGCCTACCACGTGCAGCACGCGGCGCCCGAGCTGCTCGAGCGCACAACGTTCGGACAACCCGAAACTAACCGCGCCGCCCTTGATGAGCTTGCGGCGCGCCATGCCGCAGGCGAGGCCGTTATCGTTGGCTGCGCTGGCTGTTATGTGACCGCCTCTATTTTGGCGGCAACCCCCGCACTTGCCGCGGGCTTCGTCGATCCCAATGCGCCCATTATCATTGATGCCATTTCCGGCATCACGGGCGCGGGCCGAAAGCCGAGCGCGCGCACCCACTATTGCTCCGGCGACGAGTCGCTCGAAGCGTATGGCCTGCCGTTTCATCGCCACCAACCCGAAATCGCGCTTTCCTATGGACGCACCCTTTCAGACGCACACATCCCCGTTGCCGGCGACGCATCGGTGCGCCCCGCACCTGCGCATGTCATTTTCACGCCGCATTTGGCACCGCTCAAGCGCGGCATTCTCGCCACGGTGTATTTGCCGCTTGCAAAAGACGCTGAAGTCAACGACGCATCTTTGCATCGCGCCTACGAAAAAGCCTACTCACAGTCAAACCTCGTAACTGCCCTGCCGCAAGGCGTATGGCCCAAAACCGGCGCGGTAGCAGGTACGGCCCGCGCGCACGTCAATGCGTCGCTGAACCCAAATGAGCGCATGATCGTCGCCATGGCCGCCATCGACAACCTCGGAAAAGGAGCCGCTGGCCAAGCTGTCCAGTGCGCGAATATCGTCTTCGGACTTGCCGAAGACGCCGGATTGGGCGGCGTAGCATGCGCATCGTAGCAATTACTATGGCCGAACCCTCCTTGAGAAGAAACGAGCGACGAAGCTAGGCGTTTGCCAGCCGTTGCCTATTGCGCGCGCCCACATTCGTCGCGGCATGCGCGCCTTCGGCTTGGCG
>OGOO01002622.1_pt1 | contig 12764 bp, 12 predicted proteins | sample 1552651 | NCBI WGS metagenome assembly OGOO01 (sample SAMEA2580118, study PRJEB22360) | human gut metagenome | biome: human gut; feature: human-associated habitat; material: faeces | place: Denmark | collected 2008/2010 | reverse complement strand
TAATTGATCCACCATTCTTCTCTCTGGTTGATCTCAACAAGAACCAGTTTTCCTTTCACATCAATATCCTGATATTCTGCTGCTGTTCCCTTCCCAAGATAAATCAGCTCAAATTTCTCAAAACCATCTGTCTTAAAATCCGTCTGGTACGCGCCAAGCTGGATCTTCCTGAGCTGTCCATCCTTATCCTGATAGTGCATAACTGCCTTTTTAAATTCCCAGGCATCTACTGTGATGCGGTCTTTCTCTACCTGGGCAAGACCAGCTTTCTTCATTTCTTCACAAAGCATATCTCCGGTGTTTCTCTCTGCCAGGGAACCTGCTGTACGATATCCTAAGGCGGGGTTAGTCTTCTCCTGTTCCATGCGCTTGGCCAGATCATAGGACTCTCTGATGTCCAGGCACGAAACACATTTCTCCACGATGTTCAAGTTTTCTGTCACCCTTTCTCTGCTTGTTTCTTTTATTATAAATTATACATTATATATTCTAAGTTAGATTTGATTATGAAGACATCTGATGAATTCTTAAGCATGGTGAATGAGTTCCTGGCTAACTTGCCATACGACCGCAAACCATATTCTCTATATGAGCCAGTGAAGTATGTTCTCTCTCTGGGAGGCAAGCGCATTCGTCCGGTTCTGATGCTCCTGAGCTACAACATCTTCAAGGAAGACCCGGAGAAAATCCTCATGAACGCCATCGCTTTGGAGACTTATCACAACTATACCTTGCTCCACGACGACCTGATGGACAATGCCGATCTTCGCCGTGGTCATGAAACCGTTCACAAGAAGTGGAACGCCAATACCGCCATCCTTTCGGGCGACAGTATGCTGGTGCTCGCCTACGACCGCATGGCGCAGTGTGATGACAAGCATCTTGCCAAGGTGATGAAGCTCTTCACCACCACAGCCCTGGAAATAGGCGAGGGTCAGCAGTATGACATGGAGTTTGAGACCCGCAACGACGTGAAGGAAGAGGAGTATATCGAGATGATCCGCCTCAAGACCAGCGTACTTCTGGCTTGTGCCCTGAAGATTGGAGCCATCCTGGCTGATGCTTCTGAGGAGGATGCTGATAATCTCTATAAGTTTGGCGAGCAGATTGGTCTGGCTTTCCAGTTGCAGGATGATTACCTGGATGTCTATGGCGATACAAAGGTATTCGGCAAGGCGATTGGTGGCGACATCACGTCGAACAAGAAGACCTTCATGCTCATCAACGCCTTCAATCATGCCAACGATGCCCAGCGTGCGGAACTGCAGAAGTGGGTGGATGCCCAGGAGTTCGACCGCGAGGAGAAGGTGACAGCCGTAACCCGTCTCTATAACGAGATTGGCATCGACAGGTTGGCGCAGGATAAGATAGCCTACTACTTCGAGCAGAGCAAGAAGTATCTGGATGCCGTAAATGTGCCTGCCGAGCGCAAGGAGGAGTTGGCGAAGTATGCACAGAAAATGATGAAGCGCCAGTACTAGTTAATAGTTTAAAGTTGATAGTTAATAGTTAATAGTTGACAGTTCAATGTTCAAAGTAATAGATACGCATACTCATCTCGATGCAGAAGAGTTTAATGAGGATAGGGCGGAGGCTTTCGCCCGAGCCAGAGAAGCGGGGGTAGGCAAGGTGTTCTTGCCTGCCATCGACGTGAAGACTACGCACGCCGTGCTCGCCCTGAGCCGGGAATATCCGGGCTACGCCTATCCTATGATTGGTCTGCATCCCGAAGAGGTGAAGGAAGACTGGAAGGAGCAGCTGACAGAACTCAGAAAGATGCAGATTCCCGATTTTATCGCCATCGGCGAAATCGGACTGGATTATTACTGGAGTCGTGAATTCGAGCACGAGCAGCTGGAAGCATTCGAAGAACAGGTGAAGTGGGCGATAGAAACCCGTCTGCCCCTGATGATTCATTGCCGCAAGGCACAGAACGAGATGGTGCACTTGCTTCGCCAGTATCAGAAAGACTTGCCTGGTGGCGTGTTCCACTGCTTCACAGGCAATCAGAAGGAGGCAGAAGAACTCCTCTCGTTCGATAACTTCGTGCTGGGCATCGGCGGTGTATCCACCTTCAAGAGCAGTCATCTGAGAGAAGATCTCCCTGCCGTGGTGCCGATGAACCGCATCGTGCTGGAAACCGACAGCCCTTACATGGCGCCCGTCCCATTCCGAGGAAAGCGCAACGAGAGCGCCTTCGTGGTAGAAGTACTTAAAACCTTGGCGAAAGCCTATGGCGTAAGTGAAGAAGAATTTGCCAAGCAAACCAATGAAACCGTAGAAAGAGTATTCCATATAGAATAAATATAAACTTTTAAAATATAAATCCTTAACCAAACTATTCATTATGACTAGAAAAATGTTGATGGCAGCCCTCCTGATGGCTGCATTTTCACAGGGCACTCAGGCACAAGACCTGAGCGGCCAGCGTTCTGAAAAGCAGGACGTGAACATGATTCCGGGCAAGAAACTGAATCATCACGGACTCATCGTGAGTCCTACACCACATCTCCTGAATGTGGATGCTGCTAACCGACTCGACCTGCAGAATGGCGTCAAGGTAATCGACAAGAAAGGTAAGTTTGCCGACGACGTGAAGTTCCTTACCGCCAACGCCAAGGGCGTTCGCCTGACCATCGATTTCGGTGTGAAACTGGCTGCCAAGGCTGGCGTTAAACCTGTTTCGGGAGCCTACAGCCTGAAGGCTGATGCCAAGGGAATCCAGATTGTGGGTTACGATGAGCGTGGTGCCTTCTATGGTCTGCAGACTCTGCGCCAGATTGTAAACAGCGAGATGGCGAAGGGTCAGATGCCTTATACCACCTGTAATGACTACCCAGATCTTCCAAACCGTGGTGTAGTAGAAGGTTTCTATGGCGAACCTTGGTCTCATCAGGTGCGTCTTTCCCTCATCGACTATTACGGAAAGAACAAGATGAACACCTATCTCTATGGTCCGAAGGATGACCCATATCACAGTTGTCCTAACTGGCGTTTGCCTTATCCGGAGAAAGAGGCTAAGAACATCAGCGAACTCGTTCAGGCTTGTCGCCGCAACCGAGTAGACTTCGTGTGGGCTATCCATCCGGGACAGGACATTAAGTGGAACGAGGAAGACTATCAGAACCTGGTTCACAAGCTCGATTTGATGTACGATCTCGGTGTGCGATCTTTCGCCATCTTCTTCGATGATATTTCCGGCGAGGGTGCCAACCCGGTAAAGCAGTCGGAACTTCTCAACCGCCTCGAAAAGGAATTTGTAAAGGCTAAGGGCGATGTTGCTCCGCTCGTGATGTGTCCTACCGATTACACCCGTCTCTGGGCGAATCCAAAGCCAACCGGTTCTCTCGCCATCTTCGGCAACACCCTCGACCCATCCATCAATGTATTCTGGACGGGTGATGTGGTTTGCAGTGACTTGACCCGCGAAACCCTCGACTGGGTGAATTCCCGCATCAAGCGCCCGGCTTACTACTGGTGGAACTTCCCGGTAACCGATTATGCCCGCCATATCATCATGCAGGGTCCTACCTATGGTTTGCAGACCGACCTGACCAACAAGGATCTCTGCGGTTTCGTCAGCAACCCGATGGAGCACGGAGAGGCATCTAAACTGGCACTCTACGGTGTAGCCGACTATACCTGGAACATCGCCAACTATAATCCGCTCGACAACTGGGAGCGTGGCTTGGTAGATCTTACTCCAGAGGCACACGAGGCATATCGCACCTTCGCCATGCACTCTTGCGATACCGAGACCGGTTATCGCCGCATCGAATCATGGGAGACCAAGAGCTTCCGCATCGATAACTTCACAGATGCTGAGTTCAATGCCCTGCAGAGTGAGTTTGTAAGAGTGAAGAATGCACCAGCCCAGATGGAGGCAAACTGCAAGAATGCCCTGCTGATGAAGGAACTCCGTCCATGGCTCACAGAGTTTGGCAAGTTGGGCGACCGTGGCTTGAAGACCATGACTCTCATCAAGGATTACAAGGCTGGCAACGACCAGGCTTTCTGGGATGGCTATGTCAACAACCGCATGAGCAAGGAAGATGTGGCTGCCTACGAGAAGCACAAGTCTGGTACCATGGTATTGCAGCCATTCTACGAGCAGTCGATGGATGACATGGCATCTGGCTTCTTCAAGAAGTTGACCGGCAAGGTTCCTGCCTTCTATAAGGGCATTGGTACCTATGCCACTTTGAGAACCACCCAGAGCAAGGCGATGTTCGACAACGATTCTACCACCTATTATACATCGGGCAACAGTCAGAACACAGGCGACTGGATTGGTGCCGACCTAGGCTGCGTGCGTCAGGTATCAGAGGTAAGAATCCTCCAGGGCCGCAATTCTGTGGATGATGTGGATTACTTCGACAACACCGTATTGGAGTATTCTCTGGACAGAAAGGAATGGAAGGCGCTCACAGGCGAGTTGAAGAAGCAGTATATCATCAACTGGAAGACCGACACCCCTGTTGAGGCGCGCTATATCCGCATCAAGAAGTTGAAGTCAGACAAGCGCAACTGGGCTGCTGTCCGTACCTTCGAGGTGAACCCAACCACCCCAGAGCGTCTGAGCTTTCCTGTTGAGGCTGGCAATGTGCAGGCAGCGATGTATGGTTTTGATGAGAATCCATGCACTTCTTTCACCAACGATGGTGTACTTTCGTTTGGTGTAGAGAAGGATGTAAAGGGTTACACCCTGCTCTTGAAGTTGGCTCCAGGCAAATCATTGGTATGTCGCCAGCTGAATGCCAAGGGCAAGGTTTTGGCAACAACCCTCATCGACCAGTCGTTCTGCAAGATAGAATTGGTGAAGAAGGCAGCGAAGATTCAGCTGGATGGTTCAGCCGAAATCTTCGAGATTATTCCTGAGAAGTAGGATTATCATATAACAAAAATGATGATCTCGCATTTTGCCAGGTCATCTTTTTTGTTTTGATAAGGGGTTATATGCCACAAAATGGTGGTGTATAGCCCCTTTGTTTAATTTGAAAAACGCAGAAAAAGAGGGGGAAATTTTGTTGTTAGGGGGGTAAATTCTGTTTAAATTGCTGTCGCATTCCTAGGGAAAGAGACACCTAAGTATATTTTGTTGACGCCACTTTTGATTTTTTTTTTTGTATATTTGCAACATGAAAGTTAGAACAACGTTTCTTACCTTTACAATATAAACTAAAGAAATAAATATGGTGAATTATTTGACAACAAAGATTAAGCTATTGATAGCGATGCTTGCAATCATCCTTCCTTTTTCGGTTGCGCAAGCAGAAGAAAAAGAAGATGGAATGACTGGTTCGCAAGGCTGGTATGCCGGTGTAGAGGCAGGAATGCCTTTCGGCTTCTCTACCTTCTCGAGTTTCGGACACGACAAGACCCGACTCGGTTGGGCAGCCGGATTTTACGGCGGCTATCGTTTCAATAATATATGGTCGGCTGAGGTGTCTTCCCTCAGACGGTAAACTGCCACTGGGAGGTGGCAGCCTCACCTCATATATATGGTCACCACCAAGGCTGATATCCAGAACCTGGCGGATGATAAAAAGGTAAAGAAGGGTTCCACCAATCCTCTCATTTAGCAAGAATCAAAACAAGAATATAAACATATAATAGTAAAAGACAATGAAAAAGAAAACTTATCTCTTTGCCCTGATGGCAATGGCTTTGACATTGGGCAGTTGTTCTGACAACGAGAACGGTATCGGAGGCGAGACCTCCAAGTATATCACCGTTTCTACCAGTATCGGCAATATGACACGTGTTGCCACAGATGCGAATGGCGGTCAAACCTTTGAGGAGGGTGATGAAATCAGTGTGTATGCCTGGACTGGCGATGCAACTGTTGCTCCAGAGACAAGAGATCGTGTGGTGAACAATGCCATCAATAAGCTGACAAACGGCTCATGGGTATCCACTCCACAGATGCTTTGGAAGAACAACCGTGACAAGCATTATTTCATCGGTGTGTATCCAACTGCAGCAATATCCGACCTTTCTGCCGGAGAATATACATTCGATGAGACAAAGCAAGTGGAAAGCGACCTCTTGGTGGCAGTCAACAAAGATGGCTTATCCTATAATGTCGATGAACCGCAAACAGTTCCTCTTACCTTTACCCATGTAATGGCAAAACTTGTGGTGAACCTTACCTATAAGAATCAATGGGGAACAGAGGGACCTACCGTAGATAAGGTAGTTGTAGGCAATGCCGCAAAAAAAGCAACCGTCAATTATCTGACCAAGGTTGTCACCCCATCTGCTGTAGCAGAAGATAAAGCTGACTTCGACATGCCGGTTTTAACTGCCAACAAGAAATATGCTTCCATCATCATCCCGCAGGATGGTGTTCAGAAGATTACCATCACCATTGGCGGAAAGGACTTCATCTACGACAACGGCACACCTTTCAAGTTTGAGAGTGGCAAGATTACCACCATCAACCTGGAGGTAGGACGTGATATCATAAAACTTGGCGATGTAAACATCTCCGACTGGGGTTCTACAGGCGAACCTATCAAGGGTGAGGCTTACGATTAACTTTCTTAAAATTAAAACATAAAATTCAACAATATGAAAGCAATTAAAATATTAACAATGGCAGCTTTGGCAACGGCAGTTTTTGCCAGCTGCTCCAACGATGAGGATTTGGCACAGAGCAATTATCCAATGGATAATGTGGTTAGAATCATGACAAGTGTAGATGGCATGAATACCCGTGCCTCTTACGGAAACAGCACCGATAAGCTTAGTTCGTTTGGCTTCTGCATCAACAATGCAGGTAGTGACAAGTATACCTATGATAATATCAAGGTAACAAAGGAAGGCAACAATTGGAATCCTGCTACCCAAATGTTGTGGCAGAATTCAACTACCGCTGTTGACATTCTGGCTTATGCGCCATATCAGGAGACTACCGAAGATGCAACTGGCAAAGTTAAAATCTTCGGGAAGACAGACTATGCCTTTTCTGTACAAGCGGACCAAAGCGATGCTGAAGACTATTCTTCCGACCTTATTGTATTTAAGCAAACGGGATTCACGCCTGGTTCGGAATTGAATACCAGCAAAGCGGTTGATGTCGCATTCACCCATCTTCTCAGCCAGCTGAATCTCACTATCGAGTTGAGAGACCAGTTTAATCAGGATGAAAAAAAGCCTGTTACGGAAGCAACCGTAACTGATGTCAAGGTGAATGGCACCATTATCAGCAGCAAAGTGGATTTCTCAGCAAGTCCTATAAGTGTTCAAGTTGACGATACCCAGGAAGCAACCGCCATTACTCCAGAAACTACAGAATTCAAGGCGGCTGGTAAAACAACCGACCATGCTGCCTTCAACTATTCTGCCATTGTGATTCCGCAGACCGTTACTGCTGGTAATTTCAGTATTTCGTTCAAGGTGGATGGCACTGATTACATCTGGACATCCACCAGCGATGTGAATTTTGTATCTGGTAAGAAACATCAGTTGAGTCTGCTGGTTGGTAAGGATGTAGTGCAGGTAAAAGGTATAACTGCAACGCCTTGGGGAAAAGAAAACATTACCCAAGGAGAGACTGATTAAAGATTTGTTTGACATTTAAAATAGACAAGATATGAAGATTACAAGATATATGGGAGCATTTGCAGTTATAGCAATGCTTGCCGCTTGCTCTACTGATGACGAGCAGAGCGCTAACACTGCCGCCAATGAGGTAAAGATTGCTGCCACCGTTGGTGGAAACAGCATTTTTACCCGTAGCAATCCATTGGGTACAAAAGCGGAACAAGAAAGCTTTAATGAGAACGATGCCATCAGCGTAACGACTGAGGGTAAAACCGTGGTTTATACCAAAAATAAGGACGGACAATGGGCGAATGCGAATGACTATCTGGTCTGGACGGGTAATGCCCAGACTTTCGAGGCTTGTTATCCAGGGAATTCCACCAATTCTATCTCTGAGGGTCATATCGAAGCTGATCAATCTGACATCACGAAAATTGCTCAGTCTGATTATATGACATGCACTGAAAATGTGACAAAGATACCTGATACCAGACAGTTGACATTGAACTTTGAACGTCAGACGGCTCGCGTCATAGTTAAAGTAAATAAGTTTGGAAATGAGTTCGAAGGACTGAATCCTACGCTTTCTGCCGTAGAAGTTTATTCTAAGCTGAAAGTTCCTGCCGAAGATGGTGATACCTACTCAGCTATCAAAGCTTATCAAACAACAGACGAAAATGGCAGCAAAGTATTCTATGCTTTGGTATCTCCTGGAGCTGCCAATTCTAAACAGAATTTCCTAAAACTCACTGTGACATACAATGATGGTGAGGGCAACCCTACTCTGACAAAAGAACTGTATGTAACAGGAATTCCTGCTCTTGAAAAAGCTATGAGCTATACCTATGATGTAAAAATAGGTAAGGACAAAGTTACAATAGGAAGTGTAAGTGTTGCGGATTGGGGTAATGGCGATGCTATTAAAGGTGGCGATGCCTCCATACTCACACCGGAATTAATTATAAAACAAGCTTTGGCTGCAGGAAAAACTGACATAACACTCAATTTGGCTAAAGATTTTAATGACTTTTCTAAAATAACAGATGCCATTAGAAATGTCGCTCCTAACGACGAGGGTACAATTGAGTTGACCATTATTGGTGTAGAAACTATTCCAGAAAAGGCATTCGAAGAGATGTCGCAACTTAAGTCTGTCAAAATGCCTGACGTAAAAGAAATTAAGAAATATGCTTTTAATTATTGCGAACATCTCACTGTAGTAGAAGCACCGAGTCTTAATAAACTTTATTCTGGTGCATTTAAAGACTGTGATCAGCTTGCAAAGCTGACTTTTGGCCCTATAAACTATGCTGATGCACGAAATTGGCCAGTAGTTGAAGATTGCCAAAATATAGATTTAATTTTGTCAGACTATCAAAAAGAGTTGATTGAAACTGACTCTTATTTATATACAGCTAATAACGATAGAGATTATGCTGGTAGTGATGAACATAAAAATGTGAAATTCCTTGGATGGAAATTTAAGTCCATAACGTGTAGAGGAATAAAATACCCGAAAGATAAGGTAAACTCCTAAGCTGGGTAGGAGTATAAGGTGCCCAGCATTTTTTATGAACAAAGTGGGGGCTGCAAGCGGTTGTAATGCTGACTTGCAGCCCTTATTGTGTTTACTTGCAGTTGGCATAATACTATCGTTCGCTTCTTCTATGTGTTAAACTATTGATTATGAAAGAAGAGAGATTGTTATCTGCTTCTGTTTTTATGGAAGCTATGAGTATTGCGTTGAGAAATCTTGCTATTGATGATGAGATTTGTAATTGTATTATGCAAAATGTCGTATCGGGTGTGGAATATGTTCAGAATCACTCCAGTCCTATCGCTTTCTTGAAGGGGAAGGACGAGGATGAATGTGTCATATTGGAAAATGTAACATGGCTAGAAGCTGATGGTAGCTATACAAAATTTCATTGTGCCGATGGCAAAACACGAGTATTAACTGCTAACCTTGTTTCGACTTTACGTCAATTAATGGCTAATGGGTGGAATTGTTTTGTTCGTATACATAAGTCTTATGCCGTGAATGTTCATCACATAAAGTCTAAAATTGGTAATGTCTTGCGTGTGGGCAAAGCTGAATTGACGATAGGTCGTAAATATCGTGAATCCTTCGGAAAATGTTGTTTCTCTTTAGGTAAATTGGGATAAATGTTGTTTGTATGCTAGCAAGTGTTGTTCGTATGACACATTTTCAAGTCTGATATTTATTGCTTACTTTTGCATCGTGATAATTAACAATATGTCAAATCTAAAAAACTAAGAATTATGGATGTAAGTACAACTCCTAATCAAGTTGCAACCACAGCGTTGACAGCTATTCCGTTTTCTAACATTATCGGTGGTCCATTGAATGCTGCTATCGAGGCACAAGCTCAAGCTGCGCAAAAAACCTGGCAGTTTATTAACGAAGTTGGTCTTCAATGTGTAGGTGAAGATGGAGGCAAGGAAGCCATCAATGTATCTTTCTCTTTCTTGAAAGATGGTAAGATGACTAAGCTCAACATTCCTCTGCTCACTATTGTTCCAATACCTTACATCGCCATTCAGAGTATTGATGCATCGTTCAAGGCAAACATTTCTGCTGCTTCCTCTGGCTATGAGGAGAAGAGTTCTTCTACTGCTGGTAATTTCGAGGCGAGTGGAGGTGGTCGAGTTGGATGGGGACCTTTCAAGATGAACGTAGACTTGAAGGGTGGTTATTCGTCCAAGAAGGATTCTCGTGCCACTCAAGAATCTAAGTACAGTGTGGAGTATACGATAGATGTCGGCATCCGAGCTGGACAAGATGGTATGCCTGCTGGTCTTGCCAGGGTGCTGGAAATCTTGAATGGCTCATTGTCTATTACTGATCCTAACGGAACTTTGGCAGTTAACTCCCGAGAATTTGTAGCTTCAAAGGACAAGCCTGCTCTCCTTGTTGTTACCTACATGTCGCCTAAGGGAGTTTATGCCCCAAGTGCCATTATTGTAAAGTCGAAGAGTTCCACTTTGACGGGTACTTTAGACAGAAATAGTATGACTTATGAGCTGAGTCCTTCTGATGAAGTCTATGAGGTAACAGTCGACGGACAGGACAAACTGAAAGAGACTATCCATGTTAGTCAAGTCGCTAATGAGTAATAAACTAGCTAATACAGTTCGCTTATGAGCCTATTTAATAGAAAGAATGAAGTTTCAGAAGCGGGCAATAATATCCAAACCGTCAAGCTGCAGCAATTGCTATCAAGCGTGGTGGTTGCTACAGCTGACGCAGGATATGCTGCCTCATGTAGATTCTATGACAATCTGTGTGAATATGCTTTTGTGAAGAGTGAAAGTGATGACAGTTGTTACGCTGGCGCACGTACGCTTGACTTTGAGTATGTCGATTCTGACGGAAATAAGAAACTTTTGTGTGTTCCAATACTCTCGTTGCTTCCGTTGCCTATGTTGCAAGTGCAGGATGTCGACTTTATACTTGATACACAAATTGCTGACTTCGAAATGGATGGCACCGTTCTAAATATTCCACAAGAGGATGAGTCGGAAGATAATAAGGAAGGTATGCCGTCCATGCGTGTTACTCTCTTACCTGCAACGATGAAGACAACGGAGCAGGGTGGAGGAAAGATAACATCTAGTCCATCCTTGAATATTCATATAAGTATGGGGCAATCAGATATCCCTGGTGGTATGGCTCGCTTACTACAGACCATCAACAACTTGGATTTCAAGCAGAACAAGCCTCTTCATTAATAATCTTATAAAATTGAATTTGAAATGAAAGAAACTGCCTCATTGCAAAGCACCAAGCAAAATGGCTTTGGATGCCCCGTGTGTAATCATTTTATTCCGACTTCCGTGTTGGAGTTGGTTTCCCAATCAGTCGTAATATGTCCAACCTGCGGCTTGAATCTTGCCATTGAGAAGGAAAATTCTCGTAAGGCGATGGAAATATTGAAAAAAGTAGTGGAGGGACAAAAAGAAATAGATAGGCTATGATAAAAGAAGTTTTGAAAAGAATGCGTTTCTTCGAGAATATGGAGAGAATACCATTGGATATAGCTAAAATACCAAATAACCCACGTACTGTGCGAAGAGCAGGTTTTTATATATATGGTGTAGAATATGTTCCTTATTCTGAGTCACATATAGTTTTGTATCCAGTGGATGGTGGGATAAGTTTCAGTTTTTCAGGATGTGCAATGGCATATTTTACCGTTGGCGGTTTTGCAAATATAGCTCATATTTGTCTTACTGGTGTTGGTAATGAGTATGATTGTCGTGATATTTGGAATGAAAAAGTTAATAGTGGTGAATATCAAAATGTTAAATTGTTTTATCCAGCAACTGATTCTTTGATGGGGCTACTATGTTCTGAATATAAGAAAAGAAAAAAACAGGTGCCTCCTGATAAACTTTTTAATATTTGTGGATACATCTCTCCAGATGATCAACACTGTTATTCGGCTTTGATTGATTTAGAAAGGAAATGTGTCATTGCAGAGGAAGAGCATCAACCTTATAACGGCTCTGCTGCTTGTCTTATACCTGTGATTAAGGTGAAGAATCACTCTGTTCAAATTTGATGGTCTGGCTCTTTAGTCTGTATGCAATGTGTTTCTTCAGTTCTGTCGAATGTTCCGTTAGGCGTTTCGACGGATTTGTACTCCGTCGTTAAAAAATGTCCCAACCACTCTTTTGGGGATTTGCAATCCCCCAAAAATATTAAGCCCCCCACTAGTAGATTGTAAAGTCTAAAAGTTGCATAAAACAACATCCATTTTTGTTGATATTCAATGATGCAGTATATATATCTTACCCAACTTTTAGACTTTACAGACTACTAGGCAAATAACATTGCTTAGTGGGAGGCTTGGTAAGTAAGCTGATTGCAAATCGGGAAACGACAAGGGTCTATATGCCACGATGAAAAGGTGGTGTATAGACCCTTGATTATATGGTGATATTCGTAATCTACATCTCCGCTTTCAGCATCTTTATCTCCTCTGCCGTCAGCCCCGTCATATCCATGATAGACGCTTCATCCATACCCTTTGCCAGCATCTTCCTGGCAATTTCAAGGCTTCGCAGGTTCATGCCTTCAGCTCTGCCTTCTTCTCTACCTTTCTCCATACCTTCCTTCATACCAATTTCCTTACCCTCAGCTATACCTTCACGCTTAGCAGTGTCTACGGAATTCTTGATGTCGCGATATG
>OGOO01002619.1_pt1 | contig 12775 bp, 6 predicted proteins | sample 1552651 | NCBI WGS metagenome assembly OGOO01 (sample SAMEA2580118, study PRJEB22360) | human gut metagenome | biome: human gut; feature: human-associated habitat; material: faeces | place: Denmark | collected 2008/2010 | reverse complement strand
TCCTCATCACCGAGGCGATGCGTGGATACGGTGGCATCTTGCGTCTGCCTAACGGCGAGAGTTTCATGGAGAAATATGATGAGCGATTGAGCCTGGCTCCTCGTGACATCGTGGCTCGTGCCATCGATAAGGAGATGAAGATTCACGGATTGGATCATGTCTGTCTCGATGTAACCCATAAGAATCCTGAGGAGACCAAGCGTCACTTCCCTAATATCTACGCCAAGTGTCTGAGTATCGGCATCGACATCACCAAGGAGTATATCCCTGTTCGTCCTGCCGCTCACTATATGTGTGGTGGTATCAAGGTTGATTTGAACGGCTGTTCAAGCATCAATCGTCTCTATGCTCTGGGCGAGTGTTCATGCACCGGTCTGCATGGCGGTAACCGTCTTGCCAGCAACTCGCTCATCGAGGCTGTGGTATATGCCGAGACTGCTGCCAAGCACAGTATTGAACATGTAGATGAGTACGACTTCAACGAGAAGGTACCAGCATGGAACGATGAAGGTACTTTGACCAACGAAGAGAAGGTGCTGATTACACAGAGCGTGAAAGAGGTGGGCGAATGCATGAGCAACTATGTAGGCATCGTGCGCAGCGATCTCCGTCTGAAGCGAGCATGGGACCGCCTCGACCTTCTCTACGAAGAGACCGAGAATCTCTTCAAGCGTGTAAAGGTAAGCAAGGAACTCTGCGAGCTCCGCAACATGATTAACGTGGGTTATCTCATCACCCGCATGGCGATAGAACGCAAGGAGAGCCGTGGTCTCCACTATACCATCGACTACCCTGTTCATGCTTACGACAAGAAGTAATCAATAATTATCAGAAAATAAAAAAAGCTCGGATGCATCACAAGCATCCGAGCTTTTTTATTTTCAAAAATTTGAGAATTAGAGAATCTTTCTTTCTACCTATTGGTTCTGGTGAATTTTCTTTTTATCTCGTCAGCGAGAACTTGATGCTCAGGCCGAAATCCTGTGTGGTGGTAGGATAACTGCTGCTCGACAGGAGCGGGGTGTTGGTCTGACGGTCATAATAGAAACTCATGGTAAGGAGTTTGCTGAAGGTATAATCGGCAGAGAAACTCAGTTTCAGAGCATTGTTGCCGCTGCTGGCACTGCTTACCATTGAGGCAATATCACGAACGATGGCTGCCTGCTTGCGGAAACTGAAGTCAAGACGTAGATTCAGATCATGGTTGGTACCATTCTGAACCGTCTTGGTGGTCGACGCATTCTTGTTGGCTGCATTCTTGTTGCCGCCCTTCGACTTGGAACGGGAGGCCTTGGCGCCCCAGCCGAAAACATCGAAGTTGTTGATGCGGTAACCCATACCGATTACCCAGTCCTTACTCAATGCCTCGTTCAGCTGCACACTCGTCATACTGAGGTTCAACACACGGGTCTGGCGATATTCTGCCTTCACCGTCATATTATTGTTGAATGTGACATCCATACCCAATAATGGCGAGAACGACTCGTTGATACTTACCTGCGAAATGTTGAACATGCTGCTTGGAGATGGATTGCCCGTAGTGGCATCACTCACGAAGCCGAGACCGTTCATATACTCCTGGAAGGTGCTGTAACTGTTGTAGCTGCCAACTGCAAAGACGCTTTTGTAAGAGTGGTTGATGTTGATACTCTTGAAGTGCTCGTTGAACCAAGGCAGACGTCCCAGACCGCTGTAACGGATGGTCCAGTTTGGCAACATCCGGCTCAATGCCGGGAATACCGAGAGCGAATTGCCACCCATCGAGGTATAAGCCTTGAGGAAGGCAGGAATCATGACATCGCTGCTATACTGGTTGACCGGTGTGCGGGAAGCATCAAACTTGCCGCCAGCCAGAGCCGAACCAGCCGGATAAACGGTACCTGCATACTGAGCCTCTACCCTATCTCTGAAACCAGCCAGCGAGTTGACAAACTTCTCGAAGGTCTTACTGCGATAACCAGAATTGGCATTGCCCATTCCCTCGAAAGCCGAACCCAGCGAGATGGTAGTCATCTGGAAGGCTCCACTCTGGGTAGTTGGCGTTCCTTCATACATATACTGTATGCTCTTCTGCGTGGTCTTGGTACGTGTGGCAGAGAGATCAATCTTGAAATCCTTGACAGGCTCCAGGGTGGCACGCAACGTAAGATTATCCGTTCTGCTGGTAGTAGCAGGTGTTGCGATACTGTCGTTGCAGAGCAGCCAGTCGTTGTTTCTAGCCTTCTCGATATAATCGTCGCCAACCATACCGAAGGCGAAGTCAAGACCCGGTGCCATCTGTCCCACCTTCTTCTGTCCGAAGGCATCACCCACACTAGGCAAGAAGCCTGGCAGGGTGAGCTGATAGCTGCTGCGATAGTTGATGCTCACATTGCGCACCATCATTGCCAGGCGACTAGCCAACTGCAATCCCTTATACCATTTCTTATCATCAAGCGGTTCCTTAGCCAGTACGGAGAGTTTCACCTTCATGGCGGTATCTACCTTTGAGATGATTCTGATCTGGTTATTATCCACCTTTTTATATTTAAGCGGGAACACTTTGCCGTCTTCCGTCTTGGCATTCACAATCAGTCGCTTGGTATTCTTGCCGTGGCGTATCTTGAATGTGGTATCAGGCAGGAGGGTGATTTCCCGTTCGAAGGCACGCTTGTTCTTAGGCAGCGCCTTCTTCGGATCAGCCGCCTGTTCCTTTGCTTCCTGCTTCTTTTTCTTTTTTTCCTGCTTCTTGCGCTGCATCTGTGCCCTACTCTGGGTACGGTCAAACTTATCGTTTACCTTCTTCAGGAAAGGCACATGGTTGTAGAGTTTCACCAGGTTGAAGTTTCCGTTCAATGTCAGTTCGCGCTGGGTATTGATGGTGTTTCCATACGAGTTACCCTCCTCATCCTCTGTACCGCGCTCCCAAGAATAGTTGGCATTGTAAGAGGCATCGCTGTTCACCCAGTCGAAGACAGGCAGCAGATTGAGAGGCACCTTGTAGGATGCCTGGAAATTCTGACTGTAGTCGAGCGGTGCACCCCAGTGGCGGATGCTGGTCCATACGGAGTCCTTCCAGGCATGATACTGGTCGGCATAAAGATCCTTGTTGACCGGTGTATATGGTTCCTCTATCTGTGCATGGGTAGCACTCTGGAAGTTCATGTGCAGGTTCTTGGTCAGATCCCAGTTGATGGAGAACTCACGGTTCCAGAGGAACTGTTCACTGAAGGTGAGCGGCAACTTGGAGTCTACTCCGGCAGCTCCACTCATCAGGGTTTCCATATCGCGCTCCTGCAACTCGTAGTAGTCGCGCGTCATCTCGGTATTGAAGGCTATGTTCTGCGGCAGCCAGTTCAGTCCGAAACGTTTCAGAATGTCGAGCCACTTGCTCTTGTTCTTCAGTCCCTTGAATGGTTCCCAAGCCTTATAAACCGGGCTCCACGAATAATCCAGGGCTCCGCGCCAGTTGTCCTTGCGCTCATACATCGTCGTTTCACCCGTAGTATACTGATGCTGATGACTGTAGGTGAATGAGAAGTTGGCTGGATCGTATGGCATCGGATGGCGCTTGGTAGCGATACCCACCCGGGCATTCGAGATAGAGAAGTTGGTCTGCGTAATCTTGGTGGCAGCGATGTTCTCGATAGAATCGCGCTCGTGCTTAGAGCCGGCAGCATCGAGAGCATCCTTCAACTCCATATCGGTATCCAGCGGATTATACTTAGGAGTGGTCTTCTCCTTGGTAACACTATAATATAAAGGTATGCTCACCTTCGCCTTGTCAGGGAAGAACTTACCCATTTCGAGCGATGTGGTCACACTGTAGGTACCGTAATTATCGGTAGTGCGACTTGCCACGCCATCTTCCAGACCGCCGAATCCCTCGCTGATGTATCTGCCGGTGGCATTCACGCTACCCAGATCGGAGAGTTGTACGTTGAGGTTGGCATTGGCTGCCCAACCACCCGAATTATTGTGTTCCTTGAGCCGGAGTTCGTTTATCCATACCTCACCGCTCTTGATGTCGGCAGAATTGTTTCTCACACCCAGCATCATGGTCTTCACCTCGCCGAGACTCGGATTACCCACGATGGTAATCTTGTTCTGCGGATGTTCTGCATCCATCATGGAATAAGGAGCGAGATAAGAAGCCACACCCTGTGCCTTCGCCTTGTTACGGTTTTTCTTCAATGCCGTAAAGACACTCAGCGGCACATCGAGCATATTCTCCTCAGGCCATACCGCCTTACAGTCGGCTAGCACATAGCGGTTGTAGTTGGAGCGTGGCTCGGTGAGCTTCAGCGGGATTTCATACTCGTAGTAATTGTTCTTGTAATCACTACCCAGACGGATGAAGACTGAGAGATCACCATCCTGCAGACGGGTGGTATTCTGCTCCAATGCATTGGCATGGGCAAACATCTGGATGCGCTTGTACTGGCGCAGATCAAGGGTAGAATTCTTATAAACCGCCTTCGCCTCGCCTGTGCTCATGTTCTTGACCACCAGACTCAACGCCTGCTCGTTCGCCTCAACCAACTGAGGCTGACTAGGATCCTGTTCGCGCCTGATACCCGGAGGCAAGACATAGTTGACCGGTGTCTTCTCACCGTTCTCTTCCAGACTCACACTGCTTGCATCGAGGGTTCCGCCACTGGCTGCGCCGAGCGGCTGATCATAGGTACGCCACTTGCCCATCACGAGGTCGAAGGTACCGAAACGCAGCACGATAGGTTTCTTGAAACCGGTGAGGAACATACGCATGAAGCGGATGCTGGAGAAATCGTTGATGTTGCCCTGACGGCTCTCAAACTCATCGATAGGTATGCGGAACTGATACCAGGTAACGGTAGACTTGGTATTATCACGCCAGGTCTGGCTGTATTCACGCTTATCTACAATATGATTGTTACCCACCACGAGATCTTCCGGACGGATGCTGACACGATACTGGAAGTATTTCTCATATTCGTTGAGCGTATAATCCTGGTTGATATCCTCGACATCCGGCGTTGACTTATAAGAAGTATCATAGCTCTCAGAACGGCTGTCGCTGTCAGGCGAGTTGCCCTGAGGATTGTTGATATACTTATATCTCTGCAGGATTGGAGCACGCATCTCATCCCAGTCGGAACCGCGGAAATAGTGGTAGTCATCACGTGCCGGATCGGCAAAGATACTGTCGAACACCGCCTGGTTCACCTTGCCCTGAATCTGGTCGAGATAAGCACTCTTGTAGAATTCCTGCTCCTCGGCATCAGTCAGTCCGTTGAAACCCACATCCTGCAAGGCTCTGCTGCCACTGGTGGTAGCAAAGGCATAGGTCACGGTGCTCTGGGTAGGAATCTTACCCCACTGGGTATAGGTGTAACTCTTGCTGCCATCTACCGGCATGCCACTCTCATAGAATTTCTTGCCATCACGCAGGATATCCTCGCTCACCTCGCCCAGGTTGATGTAGAAATCGCCACCGTAATCGGCAGCATCAGCCTCTTCGCGGGAATAGATGAACGGATCGAGCATCCAGAACTCGATGTATTCGATGTTTGCCTGCTCGAAATCGTTGGTATCCAGTTTACGCATCATTCCGCCCCAGTTGCGCTGCGGATTCTGCAGGGTTCCGTCTGCCTGCAAATCTGTTACATTGAAGTTGTATGGTCCCGGCTCACTTGGATAGTAGGCCAGATTGAGTACATTCAGGGTATTGGTAGCGCCCTGATAACTGCTCTGGTCGCGCAATGGGAAGAGCTCCTTGGTATAGACCTCACGAACATAATGGTTACTCAACTGCTTGAGGTCGCCCTTGATATGTCCCGGAGTGAGCGAACTTCCACGGCGGGTGAACAGCGGATCGATGGTATACCAGGCTAGGCGCGAACGGTGGAAACCGCTGCTCAGACCGGTCTTATCGCTGTAATCGTCCTTGAAATTGAGCGAAGGCACACTGGATATAAACCAGGAGGTAGGAGTCGTTACATCGATGGTGGTCTTCGTACCCTCGAAGTCATCGATATAAGATGCATTGTCCTGTGTGCCACCTGCCTCACCGGCAATGAGCTGGGCAAATTCTCCTGTAAAGGATATCTGCGATGGCTGGGTAAGGTGCAGGAATGGTATCTTGTCAAGCACATTGGTGAGCCACTGACTCTCCTTGCGCCAGTTGAGATTGATGCCCCAAAGGGTGTTCTTCAGCGGTTCGGAGCCCATGGATACCTTGGTGGTAAGCGCCTGTTCGGAGAGGTGCTGGATAGTACCGCTCAACTGGAAATTCTTGGTAAAATCATACTCCCAGTTCAGTCCGAACATCGTTTTTCGGGTTTGTCCGAAATCGGTATTACTCTCCAGAGAAACGTTGACAGCCGTACCGGCATCGATGATGCTCTGATTCAGGATGGTCACCTCACCGGCACTGTAATCTACCGAATAGTCGGTGCCCTCTTTCAGGGTGATACCGCCTGCCGTAACGACCACCGAGCCTTGTGGCACATTGTAGGCATCGAGCGAGATGACATTGGCTGCAGAGCCCTTGAACTGTCCCACAATCTGATACTTGTTCTTTTCGGCTATCTGCTTGGCTATGGTCTTCGTACTGTCATAAAGTTCGGTAAAGGCATACTTTTCTGCCTTGCCGGCAGCCACGCCCCGCTTGACCAGATAATCACGCATATAACTGCCGAAAGGCTCTACCTTCGGAATGAACACGCGTCCATTAGAGATGGTATAGCCTTCTACATAATCGAAATATCCATTGCTGTGTGCCTTGTTGTTGTTATCCAGACGGTCGGCGCCCAGCACACGGATGATTGGCTGCTCCTTCACCTGCTGCTCAGGGATATAACTGAGATATACGCCGGTGGTATCGCTCTGGTATTTCACATCCAGGCGGAACTTCTCCTTCTCTACGGTAGAAGCCAGATAATAAACGTTCTTCATCATCAGCCCCCAGTTGCCCTGTCGCGGATTGTTACTGGTATTCTTGAGCGATTTCACGAAGAGTGCCTGCTTGGTATCGCTGAGATCGGATGCAAACTCGCCCACCTGATAGGTAACGCCTCCCGATGTATACTCATAAGCTACGGCAAGTACCTGGTCGGTCTGCAGACTGGTTTTCAATGAGATATAACCCAAGGCGGTATTGACTGTATACTCAGAAGAATTGAGCAGACGGGCACTCTCCAGTTTCTCATAATCGGCTCCGCCAACCAGTCCGCCTCCATCGAGAGTGGTTGCAGCCTGGTCGATGTCACGGGCAGCAGCATACTGCCCTGTCATCGCCGCATACTCTGTATTCGCCTGGTTAGAAGGCACCTGTCCGCTCGCCGCCCACATCGGGTTGCTCAGTTTCTGGTTCTCGCCCAGGTCGGTCAGGGCTACGATGTTTCGGGTATTGGTGGTATTGCCGGTTTTGTTGGTAACCCACACCTCCACACGGTTGATGGTGATGCCCGTGGTGAGATTAGGAAGTTTCTGCATCCAGGCATCATAATGATTTCTGAAATACTGGGAGAGGAAGAAGTGGCGGTTCTCCTCATAATCGGCTACATTCAGTTCGAAAGGAGTGAGCTGTACACCGCCCCTGGTAGATACGCTCTTCGATGCACTCTTCTTCTGCGAAGCCACCATCTGCAGCTTGAGTTTGCCAAACTGCATATCGGTTCTAACACCAAACAGACTGCTGGCGCCTTTGATGAGCGAAGAGTTGGAAGGGAAGGAGACGTTGCCCGCCTCAACGAGTTTGATGATTTCATCTTCCTTGCCGTCGTACTTCAGTTTCATGTTCTGTGCATCGAAATCGAAGGTGGCATCGGTGTTGTAATTCAGGTTCATGTTCACCTTATCGCCCACCTTTCCGTTGACATTGAGATTGATTTTCTCATCAAAATCCATCATCGTCGTCTTTCGGTTGCGGATAGGCAACGAAGGATTGTCGATGTTTTTCTTGTTGATACCGAACTTGAGTTCAGCAGAGCCCTGTGTCTTCACTCTGATGCCACCAGGACCGAAGATTTTCTCGGCAGGTCCCAAGTCGAAGTGCATATCCGAGAAATCGAACTTTTCCTTGCCTTTTGCCTGGAAAATTTCATCGTTCTGCTTGCGGAAGTAGCTGTTGCGCTGCTGCTGTTCGGTCCATGCAAGATACTCTTTCGGAGTGAGCATGATAGGAGCCGAAAGCCAGGTTGAGCCCATGCGGTTGCCGATAATATAGCGGTCGAGGGTATCGTTGTAGACTACCTGATATTGCAGATTATCAGGACGTTTCAGGTCGAGCGGACTCTGATAGAGGTCGCTCAGGGAGTAAGGTTGGGTGCGCTGAATCTGCCAGCGGGTATGCAGCAGCGAATCGGGAATGGTATCTTCATCGAGCTGCACGGGCTGGGCTGTGCTGGTATGGGTTTTCTTTTTATCGTCCTGAAGTTGAGGCAAAGCTATCGCATAGCCGAAGGTTGCCACCATCAGCCAAGCCAATAGAAAAGATATGAATCTTTGCTTCTGTTTCATCGACAAAAAACTCCTAACTTATTTGATTTGCTTCAATGCCAGTTTCACAACCTGTTCTACCGGGAGATCAGGCTGTGCCTTGAGGATATCTACTACTACCTTGGCAGATGGTGCCGGCGAGAAGCCGAGCATGGTGAGGGCGCTTACCGCCTCATCCTTTACGTCATTGTTCACCATCACCACATTGCCTCCGCTGGCTGGCAGTTCGTCAGCAATGCCAAGGCTCACGATTTTATCTTTCAGGTCGATGATGATTCGCTGTGCTGTCTTCAGTCCGATACCTTTCACGGTTTTCAGCACCTTGTCGTTACCTGTAGAGATGATTTCGCAGAGTTCGCGTGGCGAGAGTGAAGAGAGAATCATACGGGCTGTATTTCCGCCTACTCCTGAAACGGTGATGAGGAGGCGGTAGAGTTCACGTTCCTGTTTGGTAGCAAAGCCGAAAAGGGTGAAAGAGTCATCTCTTCCACCAGCCACCAGCACTTCGTGAACATAGAGTTTCACTTCCTGTTTGCCCTGAATGGCTGTATATGTATTGAGCGATATATTGAGTCCGTAGCCCACCCCCGCAGTCTCAACAACAGCCAGCGCAGGTGTCAGCTCTGTCAGATCGCCATGAATATATTCTATCATTTTCTTTTTCTCCTAATTAAATTAATATATTAATAACGTGCGAAGGGCGGGATTATTGTAATAGAGTTCCATAAAATTACGTCCCGACGTAGCATGTCATACGTCCCGACGCAGAGCCAGAGACGTCGGGACGCAGCAAAAGCTACGTCAGGACGTAATTCAAAGCACATCGGGAAGTATCGGAAAGGGGATGTATGATGTTTCGCAACAAAATAACGAAACTGTAAGGCTCTTGCTACAGATACCTTACAAATCTCCGCTTATTCATACCTAAAAACTATGATTTTACTACTTTTTGCAACTTTTATGAGTTAAAATTCTATTAAAACGTCACGTATTTCAAGAAAAAGCTATACTTTTGCAACCGGAAATAGAATGAAAAGCGGAAAACATATCCGTTGGAGGACTAAACCGCAACAAATAAAAGAAATTAAAACAACAAAATAAAAGAAATAAGACAATGAAGAAATTTAGAGCAGCCGTAGTAGGATACGGCAACATCGGTAAGTTTACTGTTGAGGCACTCGAAGCAGCTCCTGACTTTGAGATTGCAGGTATTGTACGTCGCCAGGGTGCCAAGGACAAACCAGCTGAGTTGGCAAACTATGAAGTAGTAGATGACATCACCAAGTTGAAGGATGTAGATGTTGCTATCCTCGCAACCCCTACCCGCTCTTGCCCTGAGTATGCAGAGAAAATCGTTGCCCTCGGTATCAACACCGTAGACAGCTTCGATATCCACACCAGCATCCTCGACTACCGTACCAAGCAGATGGAGAACTGCAAGAAGGCTGGCAAGGTAAGCGTCATCTCTGCTGGTTGGGACCCAGGTTCTGATTCTATCGTACGTGTTCTGATGGAGAGCCTTGCTCCTAAGGGTTTGACATATACCAACTTCGGTCCTGGTATGAGTATGGGTCACTCAGTTTGTGTTCGTAGCAAGAAGGGCGTAAAGGAAGCGCTCTCTGTAACCATCCCATTGGGTGAGGGTATCCACCGCCGTATGGTATACGTAGAGTTGGAAGAAGGTGCCAAGCTTGAGGATGTAACAGCCGAAATCAAGGCTGATCCATACTTCGCTCACGATGAGACCCACGTATTTGCCGTAGCATCTGTAGATGATGTAAAGGATATGGGTCATGGTGTGAACCTCGTTCGCAAGGGTGTATCAGGCAAGACCCAGAACCAGCGTTTCGAGTTCAACATGAGCATCAACAACCCAGCCCTCACCGCTCAGGTATTGGTTAACGTAGCTCGTGCTTCATTCCGTCTGCAGCCAGGTTGCTACACCATGCCAGAGATTCCAGTTATCGATATGTTGCCAGGAACCCGTGAGGAAATCGTTGCAACACTCGTATAATTGGGAGTGAAGAACGAAGAGTGAAGAGTGAAGAATTCACTTGCATCACTATAATAAAACGGCTCGCAAGAAGTTTCGAATCCTTGCGAGCCTTTTTTCCATTCAACTAAAACCACTTATAATAACCCTGTCATATACAATGGCAAATAAGTAATCCCCTCCTCTACTTTCAAATCAGCAGCATGCAAAACATACGGGGTTGCCAGATAGCTACCATATTTAGCGATGCACTTTTTGAGAGAAGTGAGCGTGTATCTATTAGTTGACTTCACTTCTATCGGTGAAATATTATGCTTTGACGTTATGGTATCTTTGGCTATCAGGAAATCCAGTTCCATCCTTTCCTGGGCATCATCCTTACTATATTTGGAAAAGAAATACAGCTTATGCCCTGCCGAACGTAACATCTGAGCAACAATATTCTCAACTATCATTCCACCATTAAACTCCAGCTTATCTACCAGAAGCTTGTTATATAAGTTTTCAGATACTATCGTATTTTCATTGAAAGCATGACTAATGAGCAAACCCGTATCAGCCATATAGCATTTCAATGTCGTATCATCGGTATTCATTCCAAGACCGATGCTTGGCTCTGTCGTATTATAGGCCATATTGACTATCATTGCATCTGACAGCCAAAAGAATGCCGTTTCATAATCTCGCATTCTCGCCCCTTCTGTGAGTGCCTTCAACATAAATTTCTTCTCATGTTTTTGAAGCTGAGAAGGAATAGTATCAAAAATCTGAGTAACTTTAAATACATAAGTTGACGCATACTTCTGGATATCATTACGATATAAAGTAAGAATTTGGCGTTTCACACGATCCACCTTATTGAAATCTCTGGTTTCTACAAATTTAGCTACAGCCTGCGGCATTCCTCCAACAATGAGATACTGTCTGAAATAGTCCATTGCCATTCGATGCATCATTTGTCCCATCTCATGCCTTTTCTGAAAGTTCATTCGTATAAGCGGCATCAGGGTTTCATTGTTCAGTGCCCACAAGAATTCCTCGAAATCCATAGGATACATCAATATTTCTTCCTCCTCAGAAGGAATCATGATATTCTCTACGTTCTTTTTGATAGAAACGAGCGAACCAGTCTCGATATAATCGTAACGACCATCTTCAACCAGATACTTGATAGCTGTACGAGCCCGGGGATACAATTGCACCTCATCAAAGATTATAACCGAATTTCTTGGATATAGAGGTGTATTGGTGAAACTGCTTAAATACATAAAGAACGTATCCAAGTCATCCAGATAGGTTTCGAACAAGGATTTTATGTCCTTTCCTATTTTATTGAAATCAAGTAAAATATAACTCTTGTATTCTTTTTGAGCGAATTCCTTTACGATATAGCTCTTTCCTACACGACGGGCACCATTGATGAGAACAGCACTTTCTCCGTTCTGTTCTTCTTTCCATTTCTTTAGCTGCTCATATACTTTTCTTCTCATAATTTACACCTATCCTAGATTAATTTTATCGGAAAAACACACCTATCCGCGATTAACATTTCTCAGTTTTTACACCAATCCGCGATTATCAGATGATGCAAATATACACATATCCGCGATTATCTCCAAGAAAAAGCCAGTTTTTTAATATCTTTTAATTTTAAGAATAAGATGATAACGATACGCAAGATCATAATATTGGTAATAGTATAAACATCATGCTTTAAGTCCATTGTAGCTTTGTGTTATAATCCATTGCAAGCATGTGAATTAGCTACAGAAGCCGTATCTATCGGCATGAAGAAGTAGATCTATCTAATAGTCGGCAGCCGCCAGCAAGGTTGCTGGCATATGGCAGCAACATTGTCGGCATATGGCAGCAAGATTGCTGGCAGCTGCCGGCAACCATACGGAACTATATTTAAAAGGTTAACAATATAGGTTTCTAAGACTATTTAAATAACTTATCAAAAGCTATATTATTTATGCGTCATGATATCGAGCACCATATCATCGGTAGCTCGCATCGCATCGGCACCAATGCTCGTGAGGTTGTGGATGCACTTATCCACATCATCATCTACGATACCCTCGGCAGAGGTGACACACTTGCCTTCCATAGAAAGGAGGGCAGAAAGAAGAGCGGTGCTGACACCTGATGAAATCTTCAGGGCACAACTTGGTTTCGCTCCGTCACAAATCATACCGGTGAGATTGGCTACCATATTCTTGACAGAATTGCAGATGCGGGTATAATCGCCACCCATCAGATAGGTAATGCCGCAACTGCTGCCCGTACTGGCTACCACACAACCGCAAAGAGCTGAAAGCT
>OGOO01002612.1_pt1 | contig 12799 bp, 9 predicted proteins | sample 1552651 | NCBI WGS metagenome assembly OGOO01 (sample SAMEA2580118, study PRJEB22360) | human gut metagenome | biome: human gut; feature: human-associated habitat; material: faeces | place: Denmark | collected 2008/2010 | reverse complement strand
CCCCCAGCAGCAACTGGGTAGTGACAATCCACCACCGCTTGGTGCGGAGCAGGTCGACAAACGGGCTCCACAGGGGCTTGATGACCCAGGGCAGGTTCAGCCAGCTGGTGTAGAGGGCCACCTCCGTATTCGAGATGCCCATCCGTTTGTACATCACCAGCGATAAAATCATCACAGCTACGTAGGGAAGTCCTTCGGCAAAGTAGAGCGAAGGTACCCAGTACCAGGGAGAGCGTGTGCGCATAGTCGTTCGTTTTTAGTATAACTTACGGATTTCAGCTCCCCGGTAGTAATGCAGCAGAATCTGGTCGTAGGAATATCCTTTTTCGCCCATCACGGCAGCACCGATCTGACAGAGTCCCACACCGTGTCCCCATCCGGCACCGGTCAGTTCGAACCATTCGGGCACTCCGTTCACTTCCGGTCCCTTGTCGACTACGAATGCCGAGCTGAACAGGTGGGTAGGTGAGAGGGTGCGTCGTATTTCCAGTTCCTTTCCGATGGTCATTGTTTTCAGGGTTCCTACAATCTTCAGCCGGCTGATACGTCCCGATTTTCCTCGTTCCATGGGGATAAGGTCGAGTATCTCTCCGTAATCACTCTTGGTATGCGTGGCAATCAGTTCGGCCAGTTCGGCTTGTGTGTATCTCACCTTCCAGCGGTAGAAATCGTGTGTCTCCTGGTCGTAGTTGTTGAGTATCTGTGAAAGGATTTTCGGATCAGTGGTGTGGCAGAAAGATTCCGGACGCTGGCGTATCCATCGTTCGGCTTCTTCCTCTTGGGTGAGGTCGGGCAGGGGAGCATCCGTGTCCAAGTCGCGCACGGCACTGAGGTAAGGATAATGCTTGTCTTCCCAGCAGTAGTTGAACTCTTCGGTCACTCCGCCGCAGCACTTCGAGAAACGGGCGTCGCAGATGGCATGCTTGTGCATGAGCACCTGGCCGCGTGTTTCCTTCACGGCTTCCACCACACTCTGGTTGGAGGTACGGGTAATGCCCTGATAGCGCTGGCAATGGTCGTCGGCGCATACGTCGAAGATGGTATGGTCTTCGCGGTCGTACCAGCGGATGTATTCTGTTTCGGTCTTGAGGAAGGGAAAGAAGTTACTGCCCTGTTTGCTGAGGGCCTTCCGCTTTTCAATCTGTGCTAAAAGCCAGCTTCGGGAGATGACGGCATGGGCTTTCAGAAACTCCAGGGAAGAGGTGGCGTTCATCTCGGACGAGATGACGCTGGTCAGGTAGTCTTCTGCCGGCACCTGGTTGATGGCGGTAATCTTTCCTTCGTCGACCACCAGGCGCAGGGTGCCGAGGAAGGTTTGTGTTTCCTGGCGTTCCCAGTGGAAATTGATACCGATGGTTACGTCTTCGAGTGAGAAGGAGGCATCGTCTTCCAACGGGGTGAAGGTCAGTTCCCGGTACACGTTGCCGTTCCAGGAAATTCCTCCTTCGTCGAAGGATACGCGTTGCTTGCCCGATACGGTTTCTCCTTTGGCCAGAAATTTGGCATTGAGTGTAAAGGCTATTTCAAGGGCATTGACAATGCCCACGTTAATTTCAGGTTCTTTCATGATGCTTAATGTGTTACTTCGTGGTAGATTTGGCGGAGCGTGTCAGCGTCCAGTTTTTGAAAATCTTCTTCGCGGGCCGTCACAAGGATGCCGGCCATATCGAGGGCACCGGGACTGACTATCAGCTGTGCGTCGCCTTCGGCAGTGTAGCACTGCGGACGATGGGCTGTGCGCGGGATGTAGACGGTGACAAATCCGTAGCGCGGGTCATTCCAGGCAAAGAGGTTGTAGCGTGGCTCGGTTTCTCCTTCGTGCAGGGGCAGGCTGTGCAGGTAGCTGTCAATCAGCCGTACACCAGTGGCCAGTCCTCCCTGGGTAATGAAGGCCCGTATCGGACAGAAGTATCCTTCGATGTCGTAGGCGATGCAGGATTTGCCGTCGGAGAGGGGTTCGAAACCTTTTTCTACCGCTGTGCTCATCAGTCTTTCCCATTGGCGGATGAGAGGTACATCTTCCTGGCGTACGGCCTGGAAATGGAAGTGGTCGGGGGCAGAAGCACCGCATTTGGCTCCGTTGTAGAATGCGTTGTAGCCGCTGGCGAAGTTCTTCTCCAACCAGTCGACCAGGCGTTCGGGCAACTGGCGCGAAGTCTTGTCGGCCAATGTCTGCCACTGGTGACTTTCCGTGGAGATGGTGAGGTGCCCCGGCAGAATGGGGTAAGGATTCAGTCGCAGGCTGAAAGGTTCGTCCAGCTGGATGCGGACAGACTCTTGCTCTTCCGGCTTGTGGCTCAGACAGAGGAAGCAGGGGCGGGCAGCGATGGAGGCCTTGTCTACTTTGGCACAGGTGGAAACGGCGCGTGCTGGATTGAACTGCACGGTGATGTCGTTCGTGCCGAGTGAAAGTGTGCGGGTCTGTACGTGCGCCAGTGCTTCGTGGTTTTTGCGGGCCAGTGGCCATGTGTCGAGCTGGTGACGGATGAAGGTTTCGGCAGAAGCCGCAGGGGCTGCATCTTCCCATGAAAGCGGGTGACGGAGCAGGGCCTGGCGTTTTCGTATTTCCAGGGTACGCAGGCTGTCCTTGTAGCTGTTGTTCTGGTTCTGCTTCTCAATACTCAGGGCCGCGTCGGAATTGCCTTCCCAGCGACGGCATAAATAAAGTACGTCGTAGATACGTCCGATGCGGTATTCCCGGGAGAAAGCCAGTCCTAACGCATAATCTTCGCCGTAGCTGGTGTTCGGTACACGGATTTTCCGCAGCAGCGGTGTGAAGAAAGCACGCGGGGCTCCCAGTCCGTTGATGCGGAGGGCGTTGTTGTGTCCGTTGGTATCGGTCCATTCCTTGTGGTCGATGACGCCCGGCGGCAGTGTCTCCAGTTGGAAGTTGGTCATGCGGTAAGAGCCGATAACCATGGCGCAGCGTTCCCGGCGGAACTTGTCGACAATGGTCTGGAGGGTAGACGGACTGCTGTACAGGTCGTCGCTGTCGAGCTGCACGGCAAAGCGTCCGCAGAGAGGGTGATGCACACCCAGGTTCCAGCATCCGCCGATGCCCAAATCGTCACGTTCGGGAATGAGATGAATCACTTTTTCGTTTCCGGCGTATTGGTCAATGCACTCCGTGGTGCCGTCGGTAGAATGGTTGTCGATGACAATCAGGTTGAACGGGAAGTCTGTTTCCTGTTTCAGTACCGATTCAATGGCGTCGGCAATGGTGCGGATGCGGTTGCGCACGGGGATGATGACCGAAGCCTCGTATGCAAACTCGCCTTCCGACAAATCGACTTTGCGCTCCACAGGGGGCAGGAAGGCATGAATGTTCTTCAGGTAATAAGTAAATGCCGTTTCCCGTTCCAGTTGTACGCTCCGGTTGCGCGGGTCTACGTAGTCAAACTGTTTTTCGCCCGACAGGCGGGTGTCTTCTTCGATTTCAGTATAAAGGAACTCACGTATGTGCGTCAGTTCGTATTTCTGTGAAAGTGCCAGTCGCACGGCATACAAGGCAGAATACTGGTATTCGGGCTGGTGGGTGATGGTGTCGAACGCTTCCTGCAAGGCTGCCGTCTTGAAGAGCAGTACCGAGCCGAAGTCAAAATCATCGCGCACGCTTCCCGGCTGGTAGTCAATGACCGGATGAGGCTTTCGTACTCCCTCTGTCACCTGATAATGGTCGGCATAGACCATGCCCGATTCCTGTGCGGCTAAATAGTCGCACATGCGTTCCAGTGCCATGTAGCCCATATCTAATGTATGGGGCTTGGTATAAACAAGGAGGTAGGGAGTGCGGGTGAGGGCAAGCATTTGCCGGATGCCTTCGGTATGCTGGAAGGAGAAAGAGGGAAGAAGGTGGCATTTCTCCGTGGGAATGTCTTTGTCCTCCGGATGGTCAGTTAGTAGGAATATCTGGTCTGTTCGGGAACTCTCTGTCAGACCTTTTATGGTTTTATTCAGCTGGTTATCACTTCCATATAAAAGGAAGCAAGTTACTTGGTTATTCATATTTAATACATTTATACGTACAAAGATAGGCAATATATCTTATTTTTTCCCTAACTTTGTACGCTAAATGTGTAGAATATAAGAGTATTATGACGACAAAAACTCCTTTATTGGGGAAAACGCTGAACGAACTGAAAACCATTGTGCAGGATTTGGGAATGCCTAAATTTACTGCCGGGCAGATTGCATCGTGGCTGTACGACAAGAAAGTAGGCTCCATTGAAGAGATGACAAACCTTTCGCTCAAAAACCGTGAGCGGCTGATGGAGAACTACGAGGTGGGAGCCAGTGCACCGGTGCATGAGATGCGTTCGGTAGACGGAACGGTGAAATACTTGTTCTGTACGCCCGAAGGTGATTACATAGAATCCGTATATATTCCCGATGACGACCGGGCTACTTTGTGCGTTTCGTCACAGGTGGGATGCAAGATGAACTGTAAATTCTGTATGACCGGAAAGCAGGGATACACGACCAGCCTGACAGCTGCCCAGATTCTGAATCAGATTTATTCTGTGCCGGAACGGGATACGCTGACCAACGTGGTGTTTATGGGCATGGGCGAACCGTTTGACAACCTGGACGAAGTGTTGCGTGCCTTGGAAATCCTGACTGCCGATTATGGCTACAAATGGAGCCCGAAGCGTATCACGGTTTCTACCGTAGGACTGCGGAAAGGGCTGGAGCGTTTCCTGGAAGAAAGTGACTGCCATCTGGCCATCAGTCTGCATTCTCCCTTCCCTTCCCAGCGCAGGGAACTGATGCCGGCAGAGAAGGCTTTTTCCATTACTGAGATGGTGGAGATACTCCGCCGATATGATTTCAGCAAGCAGCGCCGTCTGTCTTTTGAATACATCGTGTTCAAGGGAGTGAACGACAGCCTGATTTATGCCAAGGAACTGGTGAAACTGCTTCGTGGACTGGACTGCCGTATGAACCTGATTCGCTTCCATGCCATCCCGAATGTGGACTTGGAAGGAACGGATATGGAGTCGATGATAGCTTTCCGTGATTACCTGACACAGCACGGCTTGTTTGCTACTATTCGCGCTTCACGCGGAGAAGATATCTTTGCGGCTTGCGGAATGCTTTCTACCGCCCAGCAGCAGGCAGAGAAAAAAGAGAAAGAAAGTGAAACCTTTTAATACAAGAAACATCATGAAACGAATGACATTTTATCTTGGAATGGCCCTGGCGGTGCTGTCGCTTGCTTCCTGCCGAAACGGAGGGAAGAGTATCATTACTCCGGTGTCAAGCGGACGCCCGTATGAAGTGATGGTGGTGGCCGATGACAAATGCTGGATGAGTCCGGACAGTGCACTGTTTCATGTGCTGGACACGGATGTGCCGGGATTGCCTCAGGCTGAACGCTCTTTCCGTATTTCGCGTGTGCGGCCTGACTTTTTTGACCGTTCGGTGCGTCTGTTCCGTAACATCATTATTGTAGATATTCAGGACATCTATACGCAGCCCAAATTCAAGTATACGCGTGATGCCTATTCGTCTCCGCAGATGATTATGACCATTCAGGCGCCTAACCAGAAGGAGTTTGCAGACTATGTTTCGAAAAACGGTCAGGTGATTATCGACTTCTTTACCCGTGCCGAAATGAACCGTCAGGTGAAGTTGCTGGAGAAAAAACACAATGAAACACTTTCGACCAAGGTACAGAGCATGTTTGATTGCGACATCTGGATGCCGGTGGAAATGGAATCGTACAAGCAGGGTGAGAATTTCCTGTGGGCTTCGAGCAACCTGAATGACTTGAATTTCGTGATGTATGCTTATCCGTTCCGTGACCACGATACGTTTACCAAAGAGTATTTCATTCATAAACGTGACTCTGTGATGAAAGTCAACCTGCCGGGTGCGCGTGAAGGCATGTATATGGAAACAGCTGATTCCATGTTTGTTGAGACGCGTAACATTGCCGTGAAGGGAGACTATGCATTCGAGGCTCGCGGATTGTGGGAAATGAAGAACGATGCCATGGGAGGCCCGTTCGTATCGCATGTGCGGGTAGACCGTGACAATGCACGGGTTATCGTGGTGGAAGGTTTTGTCTATAATCCGGGTAAGCTGAAACGTGACCAGATTCGCAAGCTGAACGCGGCGTTGTATACACTGAAGCTTCCTTCAGAAAAAGAAGTGTCGGAGATTCCGGTAGACAATTCCATCTCGGAAGAACAAATCAAACAAGAAGCTGAACAGAATAAGCAATAAATATGGAAAATCGTAAAATTAGAGTGGGAATCACCCATGGAGATATAAACGGGGTAGGCTATGAAGTGATATTGAAGACTTTCTCTGACCCCACCATGCTGGAACTTTGTACGCCGGTGGTGTACGGCTCTCCCAAGGTTGCTGCGTATCACCGCAAGGCCATGGAGATACAGACCAGTTTCAGCATTGTAAATTCTGCTGAAGAGGTGCAGGACGGAAGAGTGAACGTGGTGAACTGCATAGAAGAGGAGTTGAAGGTGGAACTGACCAAGCCGACTCCCGAAGCTGGTAAAGCGGCACTGGCTGCACTGGAAAGAGCGTTGGCCGATTACCGGGAAGGCCTGTTCGATGTGCTGGTGACAGCTCCTATTAACAAGCATACCATCCAGTCGGATGCATTCCATTTCCCGGGACATACGGAATACATTGAAGAACGTGTGGGTGAAGGACAGAAGGCCTTGATGATTCTGCTGAAAGGTGATTTCCGTGTGGCACTGGTGACAGGCCATGTACCCGTGCGCGACATTGCCGGTGAACTGACCAAAGAACTGATTATGGAAAAGATGGAGATTTTCCATCGTTCGCTGAAGAAGGATTTCGGTATCGACAATCCGCGTATTGCCGTGTTCTCACTGAATCCTCATGCGGGAGACAACGGACTGCTGGGAACGGAAGAGCAGGAAGTGATTATTCCGGCCATGAAAGAGATGATAGCTCGCGGTGTGCAGTGCTTCGGGCCGTATCCAGCCGATGGTTTCATGGGCTCAGGCAATTATACGCATTTTGACGGTATCTTGGCCATGTATCATGACCAGGGACTGGCTCCGTTCAAGGCACTGGCCATGGATGAAGGAGTAAACTTCACCGCCGGTTTGCCTATCGTACGCACTTCGCCTGCTCACGGTACGGCATACGATATTGCCGGAAAAGGCATTGCTTCGGAAGATTCTTTCCGTCAGGCAGTGTACGTGGCCATGGATGTGTTCCGCAACCGTGCCTGGGAAAAAGAAATCAGTGCCCGTCCGTTGCGCAAGCAGTATTATGAGAAACGAGATGACAGTGATAAACTGAAATTAGACAGTATAAAAGAGGAATAACATGAAGTTTGCAATCAAATCAGCCGGGGAAGGTTCCCGGCTGGCACAAGAAGGAGTTCAGTTGCCCAAACCGCTGGTGCAACTGAACGGTATGGCCATGATTGACCGTCTGATTCACATCTTTGCGAAGAACGGAGCAGAAGAAGTGGTGGTCATTATCAATAATGAGGTGGCTTTGACAAAGGAACACCTGAGCAAGCTGGAAAAAACATCGGAAGTGCCTTTGCGGGTTATTGTCAAGACGACGCCCAGTTCCATGCACAGTTTTTACGAACTGAGCCGTTACTTGAAGGACGACCGTTTCTGCCTGACTACGGTCGACACGATTTTCCGGGAAGAGGAGTTTTCACGCTTTATTGACGCTTTCAAGGCTTTTGAAGGGGATGGCATGATGGCCGTTACAGATTACATCGACGACGAAAAACCGTTGTATATCGGTACGGACGAGGACCGCAATATTACCGGTTTCTATGATACTTTGCAGCCTGATACGCGTTACATTTCAGGGGGTATCTATTGCCTGTCGCCCAACTCAATCGTGACATTGGAGAAATGTATGGCGCAAGGTATGTCGCGCATGCGTAATTTTCAGCGTCAGCTGGTAGCCGACGGCCTTCAGCTCAAGGCTTATCCTTTCTCAAAAATTTTGGATGTGGACCATGCGGGGGACATTGTAAAAGCAGAGGCTTTTTTGAACGGACAAGATTAAAACAGAATAAGCACATTGATTTTTTGCGTAAAATCTAGAAAATAAGAATAACAAGATAGAATGTGTAAAAGAGGAGAGAAGATTCGGGTGATTGGTGTGAGCCGTGGTAATGAATATTCCCCGAATCACGTAGACAATGATGCGGCAATCCTTCGGCTTGCGGCAGAAGCATTGGAGAGAATGGGGTGTGAGGTGACAATTTATCCGGAAAAGGAATTTGTTGCTCAGAACATAGAGGGTGAGTTTATTTTCGACATGGCTCGCGACCGCGCTACCATTGAGCGGTTGAAAAAACTGGAAGACGGAGGTGCCCTGGTGGTGAACTCTGCGTATGGCATTGACAACTGTGTCCGTCAGCAGATGACGGAGCTGCTGGTGGAAAATGAAGTGCCACATCCCCGGAGCTTTATTATTTCTACTGATGAGAAGTTTACTCCTTCCGTGTTCCCTTGCTGGATTAAGCGGGGCAATTCGCATGCCATGGTAAAAGAAGACGTGGTGTACGTGGAATGCCGGGAAGAAGCGGAAGTGGTGATGGCCGATTTCCGGAAACGGAACATTCCGGTGGCGGTGGTCAACGAACACCTGGTGGGAGATCTGGTGAAGTTCTACGGGGTACAGGGAACAGATTTCTTTTATACCTTCTATCCAACGGAACAGTCACACAGCAAGTTCGGACTGGAAGCCATCAACGGAGCCACGAGAGGTTTCCCGTTCGATGTCAAGCAGCTTCAGGCATACGCCAACAAGGCGGCCGAGGTACTGAATGTGCCTGTATACGGAGGTGACTGTGTAGTATCGGCTACCGGTGAAATCCGCATCATCGACTTTAACGACTGGCCCAGCTTTGCCCGTTGCCGTGAAGAAGCCGGACCGGAAATCGCCAAGTGTATTTATAATCGTATTATCCACAAATTAGAAAAATAATGAGTACGGAGAAAAAAGGAGTAGAGGCTTCTTTCAAGTCCATGGATACAGAAGAGTTTCTGGACATCCATTTTAATCGCCCGATAGGTTATGTGTGGGCGTTGTTTTTCCAGCGTTTCGGGGTACATCCCAATGTAGTGACCATCTTGTCCATTATTTTAGGCGTAGCGGCAGGAGTGATGTTTTACTATCCCGACATGACGCATACGCTGATTGGTATTTTCCTCTTGATGTGGGCCAACTGTTATGATAGTTGCGACGGGCAGCTGGCACGTATGACCGGCAAGAAAACCCGCTGGGGACGTATGCTCGACGGATTTGCCGGCGATCTTTGGTTTATCACCATCTATGCCGCTATCTGTCTGCGCCTGATGAACCAGCCGCTTCCTTTCCATCTGGGAGAAGCTTCCGGACAGACCTGGAGCATTTATATCTGGCTGATAGCCTGGTTCTCTGGTACGGTGTGCCATAGCAAGCAATGTACGCTGGCCGATTATTACCGCAACATCCACTTGTTCTTCCTGAAGGGAAAGGCAGACAGTGAGCTGGATAACTTCAAGCAGCAACGTGAGATTTTCCATAGTCTGCCGTGGAAAGGCAACTTCTGGTGGAAAGCCTTCCTGTATTTCTATGGCAACTATACCCGCAAGCAGGAACAGATGACTCCTAACTTCCAGCGTTTCTACGCCTTTGTGCAGGAACGTTACGGTGACAACATTCCTCAGGAATTGCGCGATGAGTTCCGTGCCCTGAGCTTGCCGTTGATGAAGTACACCAACATCCTGACATTCAATACCCGCGCGATAGCCCTTTACATCAGCCTGCTGATAGGAGAACCGTGGTTGTATTTCATTTTCGAGATGGTGGTGATGACCAGCCTGTTTGTGTACATGCGTCGTCGTCATGAAGCCCTGTGCGCATACCTTTACCATAAATACGCCAAGTGATGAAGGAAAAGTTTCGGAATATATTCTGGTTTTTTGGCATCTTTGCCATTGTAGTCATGCTCTGCACGTTCGACATGGACTATCAGGAATTGTGGCAGAACTTGCGCAAGGCAGGGGTGTGGTTTCCGGCCGTGATTCTTCTGTGGGTGTTCATCTATTACCTGAATGCCTGGTCATGGTATGTCATTATCCGCGACGGGAAACATGCCAAGGTGCCCTTCTGGAAAATCTATAAGTTGACCGTATCCGGTTTTGCCCTGAACTATGCCACTCCGGTGGGACTGATGGGCGGTGAGCCGTACCGCATCATGGAGCTTACTCCTTACGTAGGTGCCAGCAAGGCCACCTCGTCGGTTATTCTCTATGTGATGATGCACATTTTCTCCCATTTCTGGTTCTGGCTGGTATCGGCGGTGCTCTTCGTGATTTTTGAGCCGATGAACTGGGGACTGGGCATCATGCTGGCGGTAGTGGCGTTTGTCTGCCTGCTGGCCATTTATTTCTTTATGAAAGGATACCGTAACGGGATGGCGGTGCGCACGTTCAAGCTGTTGTGTCATGTGCCTTATGTGAAGCGCTGGGCCAGTCGTTTCCTGACAGAGAAAAAAGAATCACTGGAGCGGGTAGACGCACAGATAGCCGAATTGCACAAGCAACGGAAAAGTACGTTCTATGTGGCGCTGGGACTGGAGTTCCTGGCACGTATCGTAGGTTGTGCTGAAGTGTTCTTTATCCTGAACATTCTGACCGACCATGTGAGCTTCTTGGCCTGTATCCTGATTATGGCCTTCACTTCCTTGTTTGCCAACCTGTTCTTTTTCTCACCCATGCAGCTTGGAGCACGCGAGGGAGGATTTGCGCTGGCGGTAGGCGGACTGGCCATTCCGAGTGCGTTTGGCATCTATACGGGACTGATTACCCGTGTGCGTGAATTGATATGGATTGTAATTGGCGTGTTGCTGATGAAGGTCGGCAACGGCACCCCAAATAAGACTAAAGATGAGTAAACTGACAGATGTAAAAGGCGTAATCTTTGATTACGGAGGAACAATCGATACAAACAGCCGTCATTGGGCGGAAGTATTGTGGAGCAAGTATGAAGAGTTTCAGGTGCCGGTGGACAAGGCAAGTTTCCGCGAGGCATACGTGCATGGAGAACGTACGTTGGCCCGTGTACCATTGGTCAAGCCGGAGCATAATTTCCACGATGTGTTGCGCATCAAGACCGACATTCAGGTGAAGTTCCTGGTGGAACAAGGCAAGCTGGACGGAGAAGAAGCCTGCCGGGAAAACTATGCGGAAAAAGTGGCCGACAGCTGCTACCGTTATGTGCTGGATGTGCTGGGACGTACCCGTCCTGTAGTGAAAGCACTTTCCGAACGCTACAAGCTGGTGCTGGTATCCAATTTCTATGGAAATATTCAGACCATCCTGAAAGACTTCGGTTTGTTTGATTTCTTTGCCGACATCATCGAATCGTCGGTAGTGGGAGTGCGCAAGCCCGATCCGGCCATCTATCGCCTGGGCGTGGAAGCCATGGGACTGCCTGCCGAGAATGTGCTGGTAGTAGGTGATTCCTTCTCCAAGGACGTGGTACCCGCAAAAACCGTGGGTTGCAAGGTAGCCTGGCTGAAAGGTGAAGGCTGGGGCAACGAAGAAATAGATGAAACACTTCCGGATGTAATCATCACCGATTTGCCGGAACTCTTGTCGTATGTATAAAGGAGGGGCACGGATGAAGAAAAAAGGAATTGCCCTGGTGGAACGCCAATACCTGTTCCCCTTTGTACTGATTACGTCCCTCTTTTTCCTGTGGGGATTTGCTCACGCCATTCTGGATGTGCTGAACAAGCATTTCCAGGAGCTGCTTACCATTACCCGTACCCATTCGGCCATGATTCAGGCTACGATGTACATGGGATATTTCATCATGGCCATTCCGGCTGGATTGTTTATCAACCGTCACGGATACCGTAAGGGAGTAGTGCTTGGTTTGTTGCTCTACGGAATAGGCTCGTTGTTGTTCATTCCCGGACAATATATAGCTTCGTTCAATATGTTCCTGTTCTCGTTATTCGTCATCGGATGCGGACTAACCTTCCTGGAAACGGCCGCCAATCCGTATGTCACAGAATTGGGAGCACGGGAAACGGCTGCCAGCCGATTGAATTTCGCCCAGTCATTCAACGGGCTGGGATGTATCTTTGCACCGATTCTGACCGGTCTCTTGCTTTTCTCTGACGAAGACAAAGGAGCAAGCGGTAATGTGGCCCTCCCGTATGCCGTAATGGGAGTGATTGTCCTGCTGGCTGCGCTGGCTTTTATGCGCGTACGTCTGCCGGAAATTCCTCATGAGGAGGAGGTGGATAGCGAAGGCCATCGCGTAGGTCTGTGGGCGCATAAGCTTTTTGTGTTCGGACTGGTAGCACTGTTTGCCTACGAGGTATCCGAGATTTCCATCAACAGTTTCTTTATCAACTACGTGACGGAAGTTGGCTGGATGAATGCCCGCGATGCCTCACTGGTACTTTCGTTCGGCGGACTGGGACTATTCATGGTAGGACGTTTCGTGGGAAGCTGGATTATGCGTCGCGTCCGTGCCGAGAAGATGCTCTTCTGGTGTGCTACGGGAACGGTCATCACTACGCTGCTGGTGATTTTGGATTTAGGTTCCGTATCGTTCGTAGCCCTGCTTTGCGGCTATGCCTTCGAAGCCATTATGTTCCCCACCATTTTTGCTCTCTCCCTGAAAGGGCTGGGCAGCCATACGAAACGTGCCTCTTCTTTTCTGATGATGTCGCCGGTGGGTGGTGCTGTAGGTCCGGTACTCATGGGACTGGTAGGCGACTACGCCGATATGCACTGGGCGTTCGTTGTGCCTTTCGTCGGCT
>OGOO01002611.1_pt1 | contig 12802 bp, 8 predicted proteins | sample 1552651 | NCBI WGS metagenome assembly OGOO01 (sample SAMEA2580118, study PRJEB22360) | human gut metagenome | biome: human gut; feature: human-associated habitat; material: faeces | place: Denmark | collected 2008/2010 | reverse complement strand
AGAAGCTGATGGATGACGGCACGTACATGAAGATCCTCAAGCATTGGGGCGTCGAATCCGGCGCCGTCGACAAGGCCGAGATCAACCCGACCGATTTGGGCTGATCGGCGCACTGACGCTGCGGGCGTAGGGGCATCGGACGTATATAGATCGATGCCCCTACGCTTTTTGCCGATTAACGTCGGCGTAGCATTGCGGTTTTATCGTGTGCCTTTGGAATACTGGACGTCTGATTGGCAAATGGACGATTACCGTTCAGTGGATGGGAAGAGAATAGAAGGAGAACCCACTATGTCGTTGAAATTCAAATCGTTTGCCGCTCTCGCGCTGAGCGCGGCCATGATGTTCTCCGTCGCCGCATGCGGCACCACGGATTCCGGTGACGCCAAAAGCGACTCGAAGGCGAAGAACACCACCGTTGGTTACGATGTGAGCACCATCAAGAAGGATGACGAGCTGGCCAAGCTGGCCGCCTCCGCGAAGACCGTCAAGGACGGCGAGCTGTCCGTCGGCATGGAACTGTCCTATGCTCCGGCCGAATTCTACGCCGAAGACGGCAAGACCCCGGTCGGCTACGATGTGGACATGTCCAAGGCCATCGCCCAGACGCTGGGCCTGAAGCCGAAGATCGTCTCCTCCATGTTCGACACCATCGTCCCGTCCATCGGCTCCAAGTACGATCTGGGCATCACCGCCATGACCATCACCGAAGAGCGTCTGCAGTCCGTCGACTTCGTGAGCTACTACCGCGCCGGCTCCACGTGGGCCGTGCAGAAGGGCAACCCGAAGAAGCTCGACACCTCCGACATGTGCGGCGCGAAGATCGCAGTGCAGACCGGCACCGTCCAGGAGGACGAGGCCAACAAGATCGCCAAGGGCTGCAAGGCCGACAAGAAGGCCGAAGTGATGTCCTACAAGCGTCAGGCCGAAGCCGCCACCGCAGTGGCCACCGGTAAGGCCGACGTGTTCTACGCCGATTCGCCGGTCGCCGGCTACGCGATCTCCCAGACCGACGGCCAGCTTGAGGCGCTCGGCGACGTTGAAGGCGTGGCCAAGCAGGGCATCGCCATCAAGAAGGGCGACCAGCAGCTCGACGAGGCCGTGCAGAAGGCCGTGCAGAAGCTGATGGATGACGGCACGTACATGAAGATCCTCAAGCATTGGGGCGTCGAGTCCGGCGCTCTCGACAAGGCTGAGATCAATCCGACCGACCTCAACTGATCTCATCAGATAGATAGAAAAAGGAAACAGCATCATGGCGAAGAAACAAGTCGACGGCGACGGCCTCGATATTCCCAATCGCATTAAAGCCTTGCCTGTCAAGCGTACGGGTCCGATCGTGGCGGCCATCATCGTCGCGCTCTTCGCCGCGATGCTGGTGCAGGCTTTGGTCACCAATCCGCGCTTCGAATGGAATGTGGTCTGGAAATACCTGTTCAACGAGAACGTACTGGAAGGCATCAAGTACACGCTGCTGCTGACCGTCATCTCGATGGTCATCGCCATCATTCTGGCGGTCGTTCTGGCGGTCATGCGCAAATCCATCAACCCGGTGCTGCGCGGCGTGAGCTGGTTCTACATCTGGTTCTTCCGTGGAACCCCTGTGTACACGCAGCTGGTCTTCTGGGGTCTGTTCGCGGTGCTGGTGCCGCGTATCGGCGTGGGCATCCCGTTCACCTCAATCGAATTCTGGAGCATTGACTCCCAGTCGGTCATCACCGCGTTCAACGCCGCATGGCTGGGTTTGGCCCTGAACGAAGCCGCCTACCTGGCCGAAATCGTGCGCGCCGGACTTGAGGCGGTCGACCCGGGACAGACGGAGGCCGCGAAGGCGCTCGGCATGAAGCGCACGCTCATCATGCGTCGCATCGTGCTGCCGCAGGCCATGCGCATCATCATCCCGCCGACCGGCAACGAGTTCATCGGCATGCTGAAGACCACGTCGCTCGTCAACGCCGTGCCGTTCACGCTGGAACTGCAGTTCGCCACCACGGCGATCGCGACCCGTCTGTACAAGCCGATCCCGCTGCTGATCGTGGCCTGCATCTGGTATCTGGTCATCACGTCCATCCTGATGGTCATCCAGTCCCGACTCGAAAAGCACTTCGGCAAGGGCTTCGACGCCCGTCCGGCCGGCGCCCGCGGCAAGCGCACGCCGTTGCCAGGCAAGACCTTCGGCGAACCCAAGGATGACATCGACAAGCAGAACGAAGCCACGTTCGCGGGAATGACCGCGTGAGGGGAACGACCATGAGCGAAATCACAACCAACGAAATCGTTCCTGCAGTCAAGGCGACGCAGGTTCATAAGGCCTTCGGCAATCTGCATGTGCTCAAAGGCATCGACATGACCGTCATGCCCGGAACCGTCACCGTGATCCTCGGTCCGTCCGGCTCCGGCAAATCCACGTTCCTGCGTCTGATCAACCAGCTGGAAACGCTGACCGGCGGCGAAATCGACGTCGACGGCGAGATGATCGGCTACAAGTACGTCGACAAGGGCGGCGAACGCGTGCTGCAGACCCTGAACGACAAGGAAGTGGCCGAACAGCGTTCCAAACTGGGCATGGTGTTCCAGCGCTTCAACCTGTTCCCGCACATGACGGCTCTTGAAAACGTCATGGAGGCTCCGGTCCACGTCAAGCACATGGACAAGAAGGAAGCCCGCGAACTCGCCATCGAGGAGCTGAACCGCGTCGGCATGGGGGAGCGCCTCGATTATTATCCGGCGCAGCTTTCCGGCGGTCAGCAGCAGCGCGTGGCCATCGCACGCGCGCTTGCCATGAAGCCGGAGATCATGCTGTTTGACGAGCCGACATCCGCGCTTGATCCGGAACTGGTCGGCGAAGTGCTTAACGTCATGCTCGACCTTGCCAAGGAGGGCATGACCATGGTGGTCGTCACCCATGAGATCGGTTTCGCGCGCGAGGTCGCCGACCAGATCGTCTTCATGGACGGTGGTGTGGTCGTCGAACAAGGCGGACCGGAGATCATCGACCATCCGAAGGAGTCGAGGTTTAAGGACTTCTTGCAGCACGTCCTGTAGCAAGTAAGGCTGTCGTACTGCCGTAAATTCCCAATCCACTGACGTCAAGCGTCCGCAGACGTCCGGTGGGTTGGGTTTTCTTTTTGCTGCCGACGATGGGCGCGTTGCGTGTGCCACTGGTTCGCACGATTTCCCTGGGGGAGTGGGATTTCGCATATATGGCAAAGATTTGTAAGGACGCGCGGCTTGGTTTCATGATTGACATCCTTACCCGATAGGCTAAGGAGCTATGTGTGGAATCGTAGGATATGCAGGAAATGTTCGGACCGCGTGCGGCAAACCCTTGGAGGTCTGCCTCCAGGGTCTTCAGCGATTGGAATACCGTGGATATGATTCGGCCGGCGTGGCGTTGACCGCGCCCGGCATGGACCATGTGGCGGTGCGTAAGAAGGCCGGCCGTCTCGCCAACCTGGTGCAGGACATCGAACGCGATCCGATGCCGGAAGCCACCGTGGGCATCGGCCACACCCGTTGGGCCACCAACGGCGTGCCGAACGACACCAACGCGCATCCGCACACCTCGCGTGACGGCAAAGTGGCCATCATCCACAACGGCATCATCGAAAACGCGTCCCAGCTGCGTCTCGACCTGCAGACGGAAGGCTACCATTTCGTTTCCGAAACCGATACGGAGGTCGCGGCGAAGCTGCTGGGCAAGATCAGCGACAAGATCATCGAAGAGACCGGCAAGCCTGACCTGTTCAAGGCCGTCCGCCGTCTCGCACGCATGCTGGAAGGCGCGTTCACCATCCTCGCCACCGATGTGCGCCAGCCGGACATCGTGGTCGGCGCCCGTCACGATTCGCCGCTGGTGGTCGGTCTTGGCGAAGGCGAGAACTTCCTCGGCTCCGACGTGGCCGCGTTCGTGGCCTACACCAAGCGCGCCATGGAAATCGACCAGGACCAGGCCGTGATGGTGTCCGCAGACAAGGTCGTCGTCTCCGACTTCATGGGCAACATCGTGCCCGATCCGAAGACCTACACCGTGGACTGGGATGCGTCCGCCGCCGAAAAGGGCGGTTGGGACTCCTTCATGGACAAGGAGATCCATGAGGATCCGGCCGCCGTGCAGCGCACTCTGCTGGGGCGTCTCGACGAGAACGGCAACATCAACCTCGATGAGGTGCGCATCGACGAGCATGATTTCAAAGCCATCGATAAGATCATCGTCATCGCCTGCGGCACGGCCGCGTATGCGGGCATGGTGGCCAAATACGCCATCGAGCATTGGGTGCGCATTCCGGTAGAAGTGGAACTCGCCCACGAATTCCGCTACCGTGACCCGATCCTCACCCCCCGAACGTTGGTGGTGGCCATTTCGCAGTCCGGCGAGACCATGGACACGCTGATGGCGTTGCGCCACGCGCGTGAACAGGGCTCCAAGGTATTGGCCATCTGCAACACGCAGGGCGCATCCATCCCACGCGAATCCGACGCGGTGCTCTACACCCACGCCGGTCCGGAAGTGGCGGTCGCCTCCACCAAGGCGTTCGTGGCGCAGATCACCGCCGCATACGTGCTCGGCCTGTATCTGGCCCAAGTCAAGGGTGCCATGTATCGAGACGAAATCGCCCAGACTTTGGAATCTCTGAAGGACATGCCCCGCAAGATCCAGTGGATTCTCGACACCCAGACCAAGATCGTGCAGGAAGCCGCCGAACAGATGGTGGATGCGAAATCGTTCCTGTTCCTCGGCCGCCATGTGGGCTATCCGGTGGCCATGGAAGGCGCGTTGAAGCTCAAGGAAATCGCCTACACGTTCACCGAAGGCTTCGCCGCGGGCGAACTGAAACATGGTCCGATCGCTTTGGTGGACGAAGGCGAACCGGTCGTATTCATCGTGCCGCCGGCGCGCGGCCGCAACGTGCTGCACTCCAAAGTCATCTCCGGCATCGAAGAGGTCAAGGCCCGTGGCGCCTACATCATCGCCGTGGCCGAGGAACACGATCCGGACGTGGAACGTTACGCCGACGTGGTCTTCTGGCGTCCCGCATGCCCGACGCTGATGAGCCCGCTGGTGGACGTGGTGCCGCTGCAGCTGTTCGCCATGGACATGGCCAAGCTCAAGAACTACGACGTCGACAAGCCGCGCAATCTCGCCAAGTCCGTCACCGTTGAGTAACGAACGCAGGCACCGGTACGTGCTCGAGGAACCTCATATTCCCTTCGAATATGAGGTTCTGTACGAGGACGAGAACATCATCGTCATCGACAAGCCGCATTTCCTCGCCACCACGCCACGCGGCATGTGGTATCGCGAAACCGCGCTGGTCCGGTTGTGCGAGCGGTACGACGAGCCGAACATCACGCCGGCGCACCGTTTGGACCGACTGACCGCAGGCGTCGTCGTGTTCGTACGTAATCCGTCTGCGCGAGGCGCGTACCAGATGCTGTTCCAAAATCGCAAAACCGTCAAAACCTACGAATGCCTGGCACCGCTCGCCCCGACGCAGCGGCCGCGATATGGAACGGCGGTGCGCATCGACCGGCACCTGCCGTTTCCGCTGGTACGCAGGTCGCATATCAACAAGGATCGCGGACGATTGCAGGCGTACGAAAGCGCCGACGTGCCCAACGCGGAAACGCTGATCGAACGGGGAAGCGGCATCCGCTTCGTTGCCGGCAGACCGTACGTGAATTACACGCTGCATCCGAAAACCGGCAAGACGCACCAGTTGCGCGTGCATATGAATTCGCTCGGACTGGCGATATTGGGCGACGATTTCTACCCGGACATCGTGCAGCGCGCGTACGACGACTTCTCGCAACCCTTGGAATTGGTGGCGCGCGAACTGCGATTCGATGACCCGCTCAACGGCGAGCCACGTCGATTCGTATCGCACGTGCCGTTGGGCGCGGGCTTATAGAAACCCACGATTTTGGACATTCCCCTATCTCGCCCGACACGCCCGATTATCATGGCGTTCTGTTGACTTGCCGGAGCGTTTCCGGCATCACGAGAGTAAGAGAGAACCATGGGTAAAATCTCGAAAGCCGTCCGCGGCGTCGCCGACATCTACAACGGCGCATCGCTGATCGTCCGTATCATCGTCGGCCTGATCATCGGCACCGTGCTGGCATTGACCATGCCCCACGTGACCTGGATCGGCGAATTCGGCACCCTGTTCGTGGCCGCGTTGAAGGCCGCGGCACCGATTCTGGTGTTCGTACTGGTGGCCAGCGCCCTTGCGCAGGGCACGTCGAAACTCGACCGCCGTTTCGGCACCGTGCTGTTCCTGTACCTGTTCACCACGTTCCTGGCAGCGGTCGTGGCCGTGCTGACCTCCCGTCTATTCCCGCAGACCCTGTCCTTGGGCAAGGCCGCCAAAGCCGACGTGGTGCCGCAAGGCCTTTCCGAAGTCATCCAGACGCTGCTGACCAACATCGTGGCCAATCCGATCCAGGCCATCATCGATGGCAACTACATCTGCATCCTGATGTGGGCCTGCCTGTTCGGACTCGCCATGAAGTCCATCGCCAACGAAAGCTCCAAAGCGTTCATGGCCAACGTGGCCGACGCCGTGTCCCAGGTGATCCGCTGGGTCATCAACCTCGCCCCGTTCGGCATCATGGGCCTCGTGTTCACCAACGTGGCCGACAACGGCCTGTCCGCATTCACCAAGTACGGCAGCCTGCTGCTCCTGCTCGTCGGCACCATGCTGCTCATGGTGCTCGTGTTCGGCCCGCTCGTCATCTTCATCTTCCTGCGCCGCAACCCGTACCCGCTGGTCTACCGCTGCTTCAAGGAATCCGGTCTGACCGCGTTCTTCACCCGCTCCTCCGCTGCGAACATCCCCGTCAACATGCAGCTGTGCGAGAAGCTCGGGCTTGACAAGGACATGTACTCCGTGTCCATTCCGCTGGGCGCCACCATCAACATGGACGGCGCGGCCATCACCATCACCATCATGGCCATGGCTGCCGCCAACACGCTCGGCATCCAGATCTCCCTGCCGGCGGCCATCCTGCTGTCCGTGGTCTCAGCGCTCGGCGCATGCGGCGCGTCCGGCGTGGCAGGCGGCTCGCTGCTGCTCATCCCGATGGCCTGCTCGCTGTTCGGCATCAGCAACGACATCGCCATGCAGGTGGTGGGCGTCGGCTTCATCATCGGCGTCATCCAGGATTCCGTGGAAACCTGCCTGAACTCCGCGTCCGATGTGGAGTTCGCGGCCACCGCCGAATACCATGCCTGGCTCAAGCAGGGCCGTCAGCTGCCGGCCTTCATGTATTCCAAGAAGGAACGCGCCAAGCTCGGCATCGAAGCTTGATTGCGTACCGGCTTAGCCGCCGATGCGATATCGCAGGGAACCGCTTTGGAAGTTCGCTTCCGGAGCGGTTCTTCCGCATTCGGCGTATTTGGGTGGATATGGGGAGCCTTTCCAGGCTTGTGCGTGGCTTCCGCATGACCCGTATAATCTTATGGTGGTAATCGCAGGCGAAATACAAAACGGAGGTCCGTGGGCGTGGTGCTGAAATCGGCGAAACTGGTGAAGCAGCTCATCGCCATCTGCTGCGCGGGCGTCATGGCGGCCAGCGCCGCCGCATGCGGGGCCAATACGGACACACGCACACAGATCACCGTATGGTCGTGGGAGCCGAGCATGAAACAGGTCATCGCCGGCTTCGAAAAAGACAATCCCGACATCCGCGTGGTTTGGAAGAACACCAGCGGTTACGACAAACTCAACAACGCCATCCAAGACGGTTACGGCATTCCCGACGTGGTGCAGCTGGAATATTACGCATTGCGCCAGTACGCGGTCAGCAGCCAGCTCGTGCCCATCACCGGCAGAACCGAAGGCTATGCCGATTTCTACACGCCCGGCACCTGGGCGTCGGTGCAGCTCAACGGACGGGTGTACGGGCTTCCCATGGACTCCGGCCCGATGGCCTTCTTCTATAACAACAGCGTGTTCGAACAGGTTGGCGTGGACGCGTCCAAGATCCGCACATGGGACGACTACTACGAGGCCGCCAAAAAACTCAAGAAAATCGGCGTGTACATCACCGCCGATTCCGGCGACGCCAGCTTCTACGACACGATGATCTGGCTCGCCGGCGGACGCCCGTTCTCCACGTCCAACGATGGCAAGAACGTGACCATCAGACTCACCGAAGATAAAGGCACCCGCGAATTCACCGAATTCTGGCAGAAGATGATCGATGAGGGTTTGGTGGCAACAAACCTCACGTCATGGTCGGATCGATGGAAATCGGGCGTGGGACAAGGCAAAGTCGCCTCGCTGTTCTCCGGCGCATGGCTGCCTTCGCTGCTCATGTCCGACATTCCCGGCGCGGCCGGCCTGTGGCGCGTGGCCCAGATGCCGACGCCCGACGGCAAGGCCACCACATCGGAAAACGGCGGTTCGGCCCTTGCCGTGCTGCAACGTTCCCGCAAACCCGAAGCCTCATACCGTTTCATCGAATACGCCTGCCACAATGCCAAAGGCATCACAACCCGCGTGGATGGCGGCGCGTTCCCAGCCGACAAAAACACCCTATCCGACTCGAAATTCCTCAGCAAGACCACGGTGACCGACGACCGTGGCATCGAAGTGCCCTATTTCGGCGGGCAGGAATACAACCGCGTGCTGTCCCAGGCCGCGGAGAACGTGTCGACCGGATACCAGTATCTGCCGTTCGAAGTGTATGCGCGCAGCGACTTCCGGTCCACGGTGGGCAAGGCCTACAAATGGTCGAGCCTGCTGCGCAAAGAGCAGAACAGGCTCAACATCATCGCCGCAGGCGGTCAGGTCTCCGACACCTCCAACATCGGCGATGCGTTGAAGAACACCGAATCGTCCGACCGCATCAAACTTAAGGGCGGCATAGCCCTATGGCAGAAGGACCTGAAAGAATACGGAGCCAACCAGGGCTTCACCATCCAATAGCGTCTGTGTAATTGGTTTAATCGATTGCGGCCTGCGGATAGCGCATTATCCGCAGGCCGTCGGTTTTCAGATTGCCGGGCTATGATCGCCGGTTCCCGTCGCTGGCTCTTGAATCAGCGGACGTTGCGGTCGTAGATGTGCCACATGCCCTTGAAAATCAGGTCCGGATCGTAAATGTCGATCATGTTCGTGCCGTCGGCGAACACGCGGCTCAATCCTCCCGTCGCCACCACACGGAAATCCTCGTCGATCTCCTTATGGAACTGCGCGATCGTGCGTTCGATGCCGCCGAGGAAGTTGTAGTACAGGCCCGCCTGCATGGCCGGTTTCGTGGACTTCGCCAGAATCGACTTCGGACGGGTGATCTCCACTTCCGGCAGCTGCGCCGTCCCTTCCCACAGTGCGGCCGCGGCGGTGCGGATACCGGTGGTGATCAGTCCGGAAATCACCGACGCGTCCGCGGTGACGTAGTTGAACGTGGTGGCCGTGCCGAAATCAGCCACCAGAATCGGCCCGCCATACTCGTAATACGCGCCCGCGCAGTCGGCGATGCAGTCCGCGCCCATGTTCTGCGGATTGTCCATGCGGATGTTGAGTCCCGTTTTGATGCCCGGTCCCACGATCATCGGATCGATGTCGAGGAACTTCACGATGCTCGCACGGAACGAATGCATGACCTTCGGCACCACGGACGAAATGATCACGTCATCGACATCCGCCGGCTTGTAGCCGCTCAAAGCCAGGAACTGCGTGATCATCAGCCCGTATTCGTCGGACGTGTGGTTCGCCTTCGTGGTGATGCGGTACGTGCCCGCGATGCGCCCATCGTCGATGAAACCGATCACGACGTTCGTGTTGCCGATATCCACAGCCATCAGAAGCATGTTGCATTCTCCTTCGCGTTTTGCGGAAGTTCCGTTGAAATATTGCGATTATTGCGATTGATACGGTTATTGCGATTCGAAAATGCTGCGGTTAGCGCCGTTCGCCGTCCGCACGCATGGCTGCGAGCTTGACAAGAATACGTTTCGCAAGTGCGTCCTTGCCCATCTTGCTCCATCGTTCGATGTTTGGCCTGTCTGCGGTTTCGCCCGGCGTCAGCACCGTCACCACGTTCGTGTCCGCTGCGAAACCGGCGCCGGGGGTGCGCAGGTTGTTGGCCACCAGCATGTCGCAATGCTTGCCGTTAAGCTTCTTCGCCGCGTTGGCCTCAAGGTCGCGCGTTTCCATGGCGAATCCGCACAATGTCTGGTCCGGCCGCTTATGTTCGCTGGCCCAAGCCAGAATGTCCGGATTCGAGGTGAGTTCGAGTTCGATGCTGCTGCGCCCGTTCTTCTTGATCTTGTCCCGGGCCTGCTCGACCGGACGGAAATCGCCGACGGCCGCGGCCATGACGGTGATGTCCGTGTCCGCGAACCGGTTCGTCACCGCGTCGAACATATCCCGTGCGGTCGTGACATCGACCACATCCACGCCATACGGGGCGTCCAACGCCACCGGACCGGACACAAGCGTCACCTGCGCGCCCAGATCGCGTGCCTGTTCGGCCAAGGCATACCCCATCTTGCCGGTGGAATGGTTGGTGAGGAACCGCACCGGATCAAGCGGCTCCTGCGTCGGGCCGGCGGTGACGAGCACGGCAAGTCCCTTAAGCGGCAGCTCGCCGTCCGGACGATTCGCAAGCAGCAGCGCTTTCACCGCCGTTTCGATGCGTGCCGGCTCCTCCATACGCCCTTTGCCGGCGTCGCCGCAGGCCAGCATGCCGCTTTCCGGCTCCACAATCGTCCAACCGAGCTCACGGCAGGTATTGAGATTGCGTTGCGTCACGGCGTTTTCATACATATGCACGTTCATGGCGGGGCACAGGATCTTCGGTCCCTTGTCGTACGCGAGTATGGTGCTGGTCAGCTGGTCATCGGCGATGCCGCAGGCGATTTTCGCGATGATATCGGCGCTCGCCGGAGCGACTGCCAGCAGATCCGCCCACTTCGCGTCGGCCACGTGGCTGATCTGCAGCGGACCGTCCGGTCCGGGCGTCACGTCGGCCGTGGCGCCGGGACGATGTCCGGCGGCGAACATGGACGTGCGTGTCGGCGTGTGGGTGAGGGAACTGAACGTCAGGGGAGTGACGAACTCCTGTGCGGCGGCGGTCATCACCACACGCACCTCATGCCCCTGCTTGCTCCAATCGGAGGCGAGATGGCAGGCCTTGAACGCGGCGATGCTGCCGGTGACCCCCAAAAGAATATGCGCCATGGATCAACCGTCCTTCTCGTTGTGACCTGCCGCGACTGCGTCAAGTATATAACCGGGCCGAAGCCTCCGCGCGCTTTGCGGGCGAATCCGAACGGGCCGCGGGTATGGCGGACAGTAGAATCAGGCCGTGGTGATCGACCTCACGCAGGCGGTCAACCGCAATCACAACACATAATCGAAAATACGAAGAGGAGAAATCCCATGTCGTCACCTACCGGTGCGCACGGCGAAGCCGACGCAACCAAACAGGAGAACGAACAGCAGCCGCAGTCCACGGCAAGCACCGACGCCACGCTGAACGCGCGTGCGAAATCGTCGAACGGCGCGAAATCGCAAGGCCCGAAGAAGTGGCTTATCGCGTTGATCGCCATCATCGCCGCCGTCGCGGTGATTGTCGCCATTGCAGTGACGTGCGGCAAAAACGATGACGCGAACACTTCCGGCGTAACTAAAGCCGACACCGTCACCATCGGGCTCAAACTCGCCCCGGTCAGCCTCGACATCCGCCACCAGTCCGGATCGGCCATCGAACAGGTGCTGATCGGCAACGTCTACGAAGCGCTGCTGTCGCGCGACTCCGACAACAAAGTGCAGCCGGGCCTCGCGAAATCCTGGGACATTTCCAAGGACGGCAAAACCTACACGTTCCATCTCAACAACAACATGTGTTTCTCCAATGGCGACAAACTCGACGCCGACGACGTGGCGTGGTCCATCAACCAGCTCAAGGAGAAGCAGTACTACAACGCCAACCAGGTGGAAAGCCTCGATAAGGCCGAAGCCGTCGATGCCGACACGGTCAGGCTCACGCTCGATGCCCCTGATTCCAATCTCCTGTGGTATCTGACCGGACGCCCGGGATTGGTGTTCGATAAGAACGCCACGTATAACGCGAAGACCGAGGCCGTCGGTTCCGGTCCGTATACCGTCGAATCCTTCGACCCGGCCAGCAAGATGGTGCTCAAAGCCAATCCGAAATATTGGGGCAGCGCGCACAAACCCGCCACCGAACATGTGGTGCTCAAATTCATCACCGATGACAACGCGGCCGTCAATGCGCTCAAAGGGGGTGATGTCGACGTGCTTTCTCCTGTGAACGCCACGCTCGCCAAATCGCTCGATACCAACACATATCGGGTGTCCGCGGCCGACGGCAGCGACAAGTTCGTCCTCGCCTTCAACTGTACGAACGCCAAACTCAAGGACAAGCGCGTCCGCCAGGCCATTCGATACGCCATCAACCACAAGGAGATCATCGCCTCCCGAGGCAACGTCGACTACGCGCTCGGCGGTCCGATCCCGTCCGTCGACCCCGGTTACGAGGACCTGACCGGCCTGTACCCGTACAACGTGGACAAGGCCAAGGAACTTATGAAGGAAGCCGGTTATACCACCGACAAGCCGTTGCGGCTCACCCTCGCCTACGCCAACACGTACGGCACCGAACTGGGCGACCAGCTCAAAAGCCAGCTCGCCAAAATCGGCATCGATCTGAAGATCAACTACGTGGAATTCTCCACATGGCTTCAGGACGTGCACGCCAACGGCAACTATGAGCTTTCGCTGGTGGACCATGCCGAAAGCCATGACTTCTACAAGTGGACCACGCC
>OGOO01002610.1_pt1 | contig 12807 bp, 10 predicted proteins | sample 1552651 | NCBI WGS metagenome assembly OGOO01 (sample SAMEA2580118, study PRJEB22360) | human gut metagenome | biome: human gut; feature: human-associated habitat; material: faeces | place: Denmark | collected 2008/2010 | reverse complement strand
CTCCCCCTTGCCGTCACAGCACAGGGTCACTTCCGAATCCTTCTTCAAAACTACAGGAGCTACCATTCCCAATCCCTCATCACGATACAAAAAATGATACAATTTTGTCAATTCTCCTGCCGGTAACCGAATATCATTACCGATTAACAAAATGGCATCCACATTTTTATCAGCTAAAGCCACCTTTATCCCATCATTATATGCATACGTACAGCCTCCGTTAGAGCTACGCCTGATAATCTTAGAGCAAGGAAAAAAAGTCCTTAATTTACTTGCATATTCCTCACACGAATGATTATCAACTACAATATGCAAATACAACTCATCCTTGTATTCCTGATAATGTCCAAGCCATTCGGTGAACTTATAATCATCATTATAAGTGATTGTTATGGCAGCTACATTCATATAACCTCAAATTTTCTATTGTATAATCCAACTTACTCCGATCATTCTCCAACGGCAACTCCAATACCCTTTTATACAATCTCTTTGCAGTAGGGACATCTGCAGAATACTCCATCAAATCATATCCGGAAGCAACATAAATTCCGGCTCCGGTCAGAAAACTCACCATTTCCGTTGCCACATCTTCATCCCGGGCAACCAGAACAATTTTATGGTTATTGGTTCCTTCCGCCCCCCGGGTTATTATCCTGAAAAAATGGCTGTTTTCAAACGCTTTATGAATCAACTGTGAAAACTCACAACGAAAAGTCTGCTTAAAATTCGCATATAGAATACCACCTAAAATTCTACTCTCAAAACGATTCATAGAATCAAATACCATATCTACCCGTTTTTGCAAATAGAAATATAAATAGGAAAATAATACAAAAATCCTGTATCTCTTATAAGTATATATCTCATACCTGTTAAAATAATAATTCAGATAAGCCAATACATGCATCCCCCAGTGATTCTTTCTTTTAAAAGAATAATTTCTATTCGATGTCCAAAAAAAAGATCCCAAATGGCCCGGTGTGGATTTCCCGGGAGAAAAGGAAAAAAAACCGGCATCTCCCCAAGTTCCCGCCAAACGTCCATTCAGCTTGGCTCCAAAACTCTGTGCAGCATCATCAATCAACTTAATACCAAAGTCCTTACATATTTTTTCAATTCCAGGATAATCGACCGGATTTCCATACAAACCTGCCACTAAAATACCGGAAACATCAGGATGTTGTAAAATTTTCTTTTTTATATCCTCAACATCAGCATTCAGATCAGTTTCTGATAAATCATAATATATGGGACTAATCTTCAGACGCCTCAACACGGGCTTAACAGAGCTGCACATATAAACAGGCATCAACAACTTTCCCTGAATATTCAAAGATTTCAAACAATGATACAGAGAGGCTTTTCCGCTACTGCTATAACGCCAGTTCTTACCTGTCAGAGCAGACAATCCGGTCAGCTCCAATTGCCTCTTACAAAACCGGAATGGTACAAATTTTTCTATCCGTAAAGTCATCTTTAAATTTCCGCTCAAGCAGAGAATAAACCAATTGACTTATTTCAGCTAATAATTATAACAGAACATTCCAACAATCTCTTCGTATGGATCCTCTTCCTCACCTTTCACTCCCTGAAACACAATCCGGGTTCCGTTTTCTTCAAAATATCTCCTCAAATCTCCCTCCATCTGATTACTAAATATTCGCTGCACATGATAGCTAACCGGCTTTGCAGGTGCCCCTGCTATAAATGCATGGGAAGTATATTGTTCCGAATAATCCTTATTAACCAAGCTATTTCTTCCGGTAATGGTGTAATCCGGTACAACAGCATTTTTGGAAACCACAGTTCCCGGATTAAGCCAGCAACGTTGTCCAATTACAATAGGTCCGGTCACTCTCCCTATCCTACCTGTTTCTATATCCTTTATAAAATGCATATTAGTATCCATAATAACACATCCATAGGCTATTCTTGTGAAATCACCTATTATTATCCCATATTGGCTTTTCAGCATTGTTCCGCTTCCAATCACACAACACCTGCCCAGCTCCAGAGGACCTTTATAAGTCTCGATAGTAACACCCCCGCTAATCATAATATGCCCGTTGAAAATAAGATCATGACTTATCGTCCACTGTCCCGGAAGACAAGTAGAATAATGACTGTCAACATTCCGGCCAACTTTTACCAATCCCCGGCAAACAGGTCCGCGTATTATGATTCTTCCACTCAAATCGTATATCTTCAGCTTACCGTAAACCAATATGGGAAGTTTACAAGCCGTGCTAAAAGGTAATTTTCTAAAATTCAATCTTATGGTTGCCCTCCAATTTACAAGCCACAGTAACCTGAAAAAATGATAAATATGACGAAGGATTCTTTTTATATACTCTCTCATACGAACAAAGCTTATTTACCGGGCTTTCTTCCCCAAAATTTAGATAATAAACCAGCTAAACTTAAATTGATTACCGACCTCATCAAACACAGGGAGTAAAAAAAACTACATCCGAAAATAACCATCCCCAAACCATACCTCAAAAAAAGATGATTGAGATCCTTTACAAAAAAACTTAAAAGACAAAAAGCACAAGTAAAAATAAAAATCTTTACTGCCCTGGTTTTAAAAACAATATGATATACTTTTTTCATAATGCCGCACATCAGTAATAAATGACATACAGCAACAATAATAGACGATATGCCCAATCCCGTTAATCCCCAATAATAATAAGCAACCAAATTAAAAACTATTGAAAGGACATTCATAATGGTTGTTGTATAAACAAAAATCGATGACTTCTGTTTAGCCAACAAAATCATACCCATTGTATTTGAATAAATAGTAATCAATATACTGAAAATCGCATATTGAATATATTCCATGGATTGCAAAAACATTTCCGTATATAAAATCCTGATAAATAATGGCATAGCAAACATAAACAAGACAACCAAAGGCCCCATCAAAAGTAACCCAACCTCCGCCTGTCTGTTCACTTCAATCACCAATGCCTGATTATCCGAATGTATAGCAGATATTCGCGGATAGTAATCAGTTGTCAAAGCAGTTGTTATAATACCAAAATAAGCAACCACAATTGTACTGCCTGCCTGAAATATTCCTACTTCATCCAATCCTGACTGATGGCTAATAAAAGCACGAATAATAAAATCGGACAACATGCCAAATAAAGACAAATACATAAATGCCAGTCCCATCTTTATCATCCCCTTGCCATCCGTAAAAACTGTCCTGTTCTCCATCACCAACCTCACATAATTCACTTTACGGACATAAAGCCACGCTATCAACGCAGAAAAACCGGCTGCCAAAATCAATGAAGGAACAATACCTGCAAATCCCCAAAAATAGTACAGGGGTACAGATATTAATAATCCCAGCGAACTTCCATACACGGAAGCTTTTGCCAAATCCCGCAACCGCCTCATTCCTTTTAATATAGCTAACTCACCTTCACTAACAATAGAAAGAAATACAGCCATGGATAAAAAAATAAAGGCAACGATATGGTCACGGTTATTAAACGAAACATCGCTTAATACTCTGGCAAATACGATCGTTACTACAGCCCCCAGCAAAGCTGTAAACCAGACAATTTTTTTGGTAACGGTTATAATCCGATTTAATTTTTCAATCTCACAAGTCGCATTTGCCTCAGCAACATCCCTCACTGCACTCTGGGGAATTCCTAAACCAGCTACTGTCCTTAACATATTGACCGCTGAATTATAGAGACTGATCACTCCCATACCCTCCGTTCCTAATAGTATGGCAACAGCCTTATTAATAGCAGCTTTCGTCACAATGTTAAAAACCTGCACAAATCCAAATAGAAAAGTGGATTTAAAAATAGACCTGTATGAACTCTCACTACTCTGCATCTGCTCTCCTCAGATATTTGCAAAAAAACAAATACATGTCATCCACCGTCTTATTCAACGGATAATTCTTCCCCATATAACTATAACTACCAATAATAACCGGCTGGGGTACAACATTGTGTCCCCCGACCTCATCCGTATCAATAACAATAATTTCCGAACCTTTCTTATTCATAATGTCCGCAAACTGAACAGCTATATCATAAGACACAAAACGATCCCTTTTCGGCTGAATGATCAAATAGGGACATCTATAGGGTACCTCCGAATGCGTATTATATACATACGGATCATATTTCCCAACTTTATCTTTTTCATAAGAACCTGATTTCATCCCAAACAAACGAATAAGACCTGTCTTATACCCCAGTTTTTCCCAGACATTTTTTTCTATACTGATCAAAGGACATAATCCCCCTTGCGCCAGAATAGGAATAGAGGTATGATTCACTAAACTGGAAGCCGTAAGCCCCCCGTTTGAATTACAATATACCACACATCCGGAAAAGTCAATATTATTAAAATGTTCTTTAATATAATCATAAGCTTTAATAACAGAACGGACAGAAACCGGATTACCCAAACATCGGGTATGATCCACCTGCAAACGTTCAGAATAGGATTCAGGCATTCCGGCAGTACACAATACAGCACATCCTCTGGATACAAAATATCTTGTAAAATCATTATTTTCCGGTTCACTTCCCGAACTGCTTACCGTCCCACCCCCGCTATGGCAATAGATAACAAGAGGAATATCCTGCATGATCCGATTATTTTCCGGTAACATCAACACACACCAGTCCGGCTCAACATTATAACCACCACGTCCATTCGGATCAGTTTCAACATCAACCTGAAATCTCACTATATTTTCATCCCATAGTGAACCTTTATCCCCATCATGACATCCGGAAGTTGACAAAGTCAATAACAAAAACAGCTCCCCCCAGAAAATTGTAATACAGTATTTCATTTATTATAAAACATCAAAAATAATACTCAGTTATAACAACAACGATTTCAGCCGTTCCCTCAAAGCTGTATAATCCTCCTTCAATTCTGCCGGACAACCGACAACAGTCCGGCCGGCCGGCACATCTTTATTCACCATCGCAGCCGTTCCTACAAGTGCTTCCTCATGAACAACCACTTTATTCAAAACCACTGCTTGCGGAGCTACATAAACAGAATCCTCCAAAGAAGATGACCCCATCAAACGTACCCCGGCAGTTAAAATACAATTGCGCCCGACCACACAATTGTGGGCGATATAACAAAAATTATCAATCATACAATGATCACCAATAGTCACAGCCCCTTCAAAAAGTGCATTAGCGACAGTCACCTGGTCACCAATATGAACATCACGACCGATAACCGTACCTCCGGCATGTTTCACTTTATAAGGTACTTTACAATGATCCCTCAACACCTGAAATCCCTCACACCCAATCACACAGTGACAGCCAATGACCGAATAGTCACCTATCACAGTATTTGGCTTCACAACCGTATACGGCCCTATCGAAACACCGTCACCAATAACAACAGGTCCTTCAATTACCACCGAAGGATGAATATCACATCCCCGGCCTACCTGGACAGAGTCGCCCGGTAATCTATAAAAATCAGTCTGTTCCAAAAGGACATGATGGATCTGATAAAATAACTCTTCAGGAAACGAAGAAAGAATATAACTAAACCGTTCTCCGGTAAGCGTCTTATACAAATCCGGAGTAATTATTAATGCCTGAACAACCGGATTATTTCTTGCTTTCTCAATGAAACCAACAGAAGCAACATAAGACAGCACCGAGTTATAAACTGAACTCCGGTTACACAAACCCAACCCTTGAATAACGACATCCTCCCCGATGAAATCGGTATCCGCCAATTTGGCAATCTCAGACAACCGGGCTGATCTGCTATTCATTACCACATCTTTTAAACCACCAGCCACAAGGCAAAGCAACAAAATGGGAATGAAACTCCCGAACCCCCGGATATACTCCCTGCTCTCCGAAAACACTGTAATAACTATTAGGCAGATGAACTCCTGAACAAGAATACCCCCTTGCTTTAAAATCTTTCAAAGTGGCAGCTTTATCTTTGGCCAATATTCCAAAAACCCAATAATTAGGATTTATATTTTCTGTATCTAAAAAACATAAACCCGGCATTTTATCTGACAAAACAACTTGCCAATCAAACGCGTTTTGCCTTTGCTTTTCCAGCAACTCATCCAATTGCCCCACCTGCAAACAACCAATATAGGAAGCAACTTCATTCATAGTAACCCCATATCCGGGAAAGGATACATCACTGTTTGGATTGATTTCACCGGCAGCGTCACGGAAAGTTGAGCGATCGACTCCCAAATCCCTTATTCGTATAGCCTTCTGCACATGTTCCTTACATCTGAAAATCACAGCTCCCCCATCTATGGTATTTGGTAAACGGACAGTCTGAAACGACAATAAAGTGGCATCGGCTTCCAGCGTACCCAGTAGCTTTCCTTTATAATGCGCACCGAAAGCTTCAATACAATCATCAATCACAAACAACCCTTTTCTCCGGCCTATTTCATTTATCTCATCAATATACCCCGGATAACCGCAATGATGATTGTGAAATATAGCCTTAGTCGCAGGTGAAATTTTTCCTTCCACGCTTTCAGGGCACAACGTTCCCCGCTTGGGATCAACATCTGCCCAGACAACTTTCGCCCCGTAAGAAAGCAAAGGCATAGTGGAAGCCAGACAGGATTGCGGCGAAGCAATGATTTCATCCCCCCTTTTAACTCCCAAAGCCGCCAGCATGACATGTATTGCAGCCGTAAAACTATTTACAGTCACAGGTACTTGCAGACAATGTAAATACTTCTGTAAAGCATCTTCAAAACTCCTCCCCCATTTGCCATAAGCCAACGCTCCGCTATGCAAAATTTCTTCCAGACAGGGCAATTCATCCGGCATATAAGGTTTATACAATGGAATCATCACCACCCCCTCTTCATACAACTGACAATTCTTTCCCTCTCTTCTCCACTAACCCACCAACCGCAGGGAATATGAATCAAACGGGAATAAAATTCCTCCAATCCCGGCAACTCCCGGCGGGAAGCAGCAAAAATACTGTGCGTATCATTCCGGTGATGAAGAGGGGATACAGTTATTCCCTCAGACTCCATCATCTTTATAAAATCCTCCCGGCGTTCCACTTTCATCGTGTACAGCCAGTAAGAAGCTTCTGTATTTTTAGAATACTCAACCAGTTCAACTCCTGAAATATTTTTCAAATGTTCATCATAATACTTTCCATTTGAAATAAACCGGCCTAAAACCTCCTCCAGATACCTCATCTGCACCAGACCAATCGTTGCAGTTACATTATTCATCCCGTATTTAAACCCAACTTCCTGAATATCATTCTCCAAACGGGACTTTGTTTTATCCAGTCCAAACCATCTTTTCAACCGCGCCTTCTCATAATCCTTCTGATTTCCGACACACAAAAAACCACCGTCAACTGTTGTCACATGCTTAATTGCCTGCAAAGAAAATAAAGTATAAGGAGAATTACTGCCTATCAATTGCCCGTTAAATTTAGCTCCCAAAGCATGGGCGGCATCTTCTATTACTGGAATCTTAAAATCATGGGCAATCCGGTTGAATTCCTCCATATCACACACCATTCCGGCATAATGCACAACAACAATAGCCTTTGTTCTCTCATTAATAAGCGAACGAACCGAAAAAGGATCCAACAAACCATTCCGCGGATTCACATCCCCCCAAACAACCCTGGCTCCGGTCATGGCAATCGCCGTATTCGTTGGTTCTGCTGTCATCGCCGTACTGATAACTTCATCTCCGGGCTTCACTCCGGCCAGTAACAAAGCCAGATGAAGCGCATCTGTCCCCGCATGAACTGCCAGCGAAAAAGGATTCCCTATAAATTTACTAAACTGAGCTTCAAATTGATATACAGCCTCTCCCTCTGCGATATAACCACTGTAAAGGATTTTCTCCAATTCAGGCATCAAAACTTCACGCTCGGGAATATACGGTTTAACTAATGGAATCATCATAATCCTTTTCAGTAATTTTTTAATTCATCCCGGACATAATCCAGGGATAACAACAACTGTTTTAACTCATCGACTGATAATCTCCTCGTATTGGCGGAATTATACTCATCTTCAATCAATTTCGGACCATCCTTTTGTATATATTTTGTATAATTCAAATCCCTGAAATCCGCAGGGACACGATAAAAATCACCCAAATCGAAAGCTTTGGACATCTCTTCCTTGGTACACAGTGTCTCATACATCTTCTCACCATGCCGGGCACCGATTATTTTTATTTCATTATTGGCATGAAACAATTCACGGACAGCTGTTGCCAAATCGATTATTGTAGCCGCAGGTGCTTTCTGGACAAACAAATCTCCTGGTTCCGCATGTTCAAATGCGTATAACACCAAATTAACCGCATCATCCAAAGACATCATAAAACGGGTCATCTCAGGAATCGTTACCGTCATAGGCACACCCTCTTTGATCTGCTTAATAAATAAAGGAATAATAGAGCCCCTGGAACACATCACATTGCCATAACGAGTAGCACAAATCACCCCTCCATTTTGCATCACCCTGGAATCCCGTGCTTTAGAAACTGCCAGTTTCTCCATCAGAGCCTTTGTCATTCCCATAGCATTAATTGGATAAGCTGCTTTATCAGTACTTAAAACCACCACCTTCTTCACATTATTCCTGGCAGCAGCCTCCAATACATTTTCCGCTCCATATAAATTGGTCCGTATCGCCTGCATAGGATAAAATTCACAAGAAGGCACCTGTTTTAAAGCTGCCGCATGAAAAACATAATCCACACCTAACATGGCATTATTGATCGAATCAAAGTCCCGGACATTACCAATGATAAAATTCAACCTATCATTTTTATATTCGATACGCATATCTTCCTGTTTCTTCTCATCACGGCTAAAAATCCGGATTTCTTTTAAATCCGAATTTAAAAAATGTTTCAAAACAGCATTACCAAACGAACCGGTTCCTCCGGTAATCATCAACACTTTATTTTTAAACATATTGGATTGTATTTATTATTCTTTTACATGCTTCCCCGTCTCCATAAGGATTTACAGCTTTGCTCATCCGATCATAATATTCCGGTTCATCTAATAAAGCAGAAACCTCATTGACTATTTTATGATAATCTGTGCCAACCAATTTAACCGTCCCCGCCTCCAAAGCCTCCGGTCGTTCAGTTGTATTGCGCATAACTAACACAGGCTTACCCAATCCCGGAGCTTCTTCCTGAATACCACCGCTGTCTGTCAATACAATTGTACTTTTCTCCATCAGATAGATAAAAGAAAGATATTCCAAAGGTTCGATAAAAAACATATTGGACAGTCGGGCAGCACCGAAGACTTCATAGATTGGTTGCCGCACATTGGGATTCAGATGCATCGGATAAACGAAATCCACCTGAGGATATTTTTCGGTTAAAGTTTTAATAGCTTGACACATGTGAATGAATCCATTCCCAAAATTCTCCCGACGGTGTCCTGTAATTAAAACAAGACTCCGATCCTCATTCAAACGTTTCACATTATATCCGGCTTTTTTCAGAGAAACTTCCAGCTGTATATCCAAAGACTTATCATGTTTGATTTTGTCCACAACCATATATAAAGCATCGATCACCGTATTACCGGTCACTGTAATCGCTTCTTCTTTTATCCCTTCGTCCAATAAATTCTGACGGCTCAGTGGTGTGGGAGAGAAATGGTAGCTGGCAATACGACCGGTAATCAACCGATTCATTTCTTCCGGCCAGGGACTGTATATATTATGTGTACGCAAACCCGCCTCTACATGTCCTACCGGAATTTGCTGATAGAATGCAGCCAAAGCTGCCGAAGTCGAGGTAGTGGTATCCCCATGTACAAGAACTATATCAGGCTGCGTTCCTTTCAATACATCCCGCATCCCCGTCAACACCCGGGCAGTAACATCATACAAATCCTGACCTTGTTTCATAATATTCAAGTCATAATCAGGAACAATCTCAAATAACTGAAGTACCTGATCCAACATCTCACGATGCTGCCCTGTTACACATACAATAGTCTGGAATTGCTCAGGATATTTCTGGAATTCTTTTACCAGCGGTGCCATTTTAATGGCTTCAGGACGAGTCCCGAAAACAAGCATTACTTTTTTCACAACCGGATCAATTCTTCTTGTAAATACCACAAAAATCCAATATTACTTTATCATCCCGATAAGGAAGTGTCTTAAACTCTTTATGTGCTACCAAAAATACCACAATATCTGCCTTCTCATAAGCTTCAGCATAGTCCGCCAGCTTAAACACTTTATGTTCAGACACATTGGGCTCCACCACTAAAATATCGGCGTTATTACAGCTCTGCAATACTTTTGTCGTAATATATTTCGCTGGAGATTCACGAAGATCATCGATATTGGGTTTGAAGGCAAGTCCCATCATTGCGACAATCGGTTGACGATGATGAACCAATTCAAACTTCAACATCTCGTTTTGTACTTTTTCTGCACACCAAAACGATTTATAGTTATTAATCTCACGAGCTTTAGATATAATCTGGGATTCCATCGGAAAATCCGCCGTAATAAAATAAGGATCGACAGCTATGCAATGGCCCCCCACTCCACATCCCGGCTGTAGAATGTTGACACGCGGATGTTTATTCGCCAACTCAATTAATTCCCATACGTTAATCCCAGCTTTGTCACAAATCAATGACAATTCATTTGCAAAAGCAATTTGTACATCCCGGGAAGAATTCTCCGTTAATTTACACATTTCGGCCGTACGACTATTTGTTCGATGCAATTTTCCCTGTACAAATTGACTGTAGAATGCAATTGCCTTTTCAGTAGATTCAGGATTTATACCACCAATTACCCGATCATTATGCACCAGTTCATATATTACATTTCCAGGCAAAACACGCTCCGGACAGTAAGCAATATAAATATTCCCTTCCAATTCAGGACGCTCATCAAAAATAAGTTTTGTCATCATTTCCGTCGTTCCTATCGGAGAAGTCGACTCTATAACAAATAAATCTCCCACTTTCAAAAAAGGGATAACAACACGAGTAGCAGCCTCGACATAGGATATATCCGGTTCATGATTCCCTTTAAAAGGAGTAGGCACAACTATAAAGTAAGCCTCGCTGATCTCCGGCTTCACAGCAGCTTTCATCTGGCCGGAAGAGATCACTTCCTCCAGATAAGCTTCCAAGCCAGGCTCTACGATATGTAATTTCCCTTGATTAGTCATCTCTACAACTTGGGGATTAATGTCTACCCCAATCACTTCTATACCGTGTTTAGCAGCAATTATAGCTGTAGGCAGGCCTATATAACCCAATCCCATAAAGCATGCTTTCATTGTTATCAGATTTTAAACAAGAATTATTAACGACTATTTTAGATGAAGGTACCTCCAAAATGCCAATAAAAAGAGTTCAATTAAATCAGAATTTAATTAAACCAGTTCCCATTACATATAGGATATTAAACAAAACTCCCTGATCCGATAACAGATCAGGGAGTTTTGTTTAATATGAGATAAAAAACGATTGGAATGCAATTTTTATATAGAATATTATGTGATTTGCATAATTCGGATAATATAATTATATTTGTATAAAAATGGAGTTATGAGGAAAATAGTGAACCCTTTTATTGTGACGGGGAAAATCGATCCGGCCTATTTTTGTGATCGGGAAGAAGAATCGGCCCGTTTGATCCGGTCGTTGGATAACGGGAATAATTTGGTGATTATTTCCCCGAGAAGGATGGGAAAGACGGGATTAATTCAGTTTTGTTATGAAAAACCGGAATGGAAAAAAACGTACTACACTTTTTTCATCGACATCTTACATACTTCCAGTCTGAGGGAGTTTACCTATACGCTGGGGAAAGAGATTTATGAAACGTTGCTGCCCCGGAGTAAAAGAATGACTCAACTTTTTATGCAGACGCTGAAATCAATTAGCGGGAAATTCGGTTTCGATCCGCTGTCGAATACCCCGACTTTTAGTTTGGAGTTAGGGGATATCGACCGACCCGAATATACGTTGGATGAAATTTTCGTTTATCTTGCCAAAGCCGATAAACCCTGTATTATTGCCATCGACGAATTTCAGCAGATCGCTAAATATCCGGAAAAGAATATCGAGGCTTTGTTGCGGACACATATTCAAAAAATAAATAATTGCCATTTCATTTTTGCAGGAAGTGAACGGCATATGATGCAAAATATGTTCGTATCTGCTTCACGTCCATTTTACCATAGTGCAGATATGCTCGAACTAAGTGCTATCCCCGACGAGAAATATATTCCCTTCATTGTCGGTAATTTCAATAAATTCGGAAAATCTATTTCCGAGGACACGGCCAAACGGGTATACGCCTTGTTTCAGGGGCATACTTATTATATTCAAAAAACTTTTAATGAAGGTTTTGCAGATACTGAAAACAATAAGGAGTGTACGATTAGTATTCTTCAACAAAGTATCGATAGGCTACTAAGTGACAACGACACCATATTCCGGGAAATCCTTTCCCATATACCGGAACGTCAGAAAGAAGTGTTGTACGCCATTGCAAAAGATGGAGAAGCCCGTCAAGTCACTTCTTCTGCTTTTATTAAACGTCATCGGCTGGCTTCGGCCAGCGCTGTACAATCGGCTATAAAGAAGTTGCTGGATAAAGATTTTATCACAGAAATCAATAAGACGTATTCTCTCACAGACCGTCTTTTTGCTTTGTGGATAAAAACGGTTTACGGAACCGGTTTCCGGTTATAAACAAAACGAGGGTGTCCAAAAAGTATTTGGCACCCT
>OGOO01002591.1_pt1 | contig 12888 bp, 9 predicted proteins | sample 1552651 | NCBI WGS metagenome assembly OGOO01 (sample SAMEA2580118, study PRJEB22360) | human gut metagenome | biome: human gut; feature: human-associated habitat; material: faeces | place: Denmark | collected 2008/2010 | reverse complement strand
CTCGGACAATGCGCCTGAGGGACAGCGGAAGATTCTGGATCATATTTACGCGGAAAGTGTGGATCTGTCCGGTATGACGCAAGAAGAGGCACAGGAAGCGCTGCAGACCCGAGTGGATGAGATTACAGGTTATCAGATCGTTCTTCATATGGATGATATGTCCACCGGTGTGACAGCAAAAGAACTGGGTGTTACCGGGGATAATGACGGCACGATCCGGCAGGCGATGGATGTGGGACAGGTCGGCAATGTCATCAAACGATATAAGGTGAAAAAAGCACTGGAACAGGAAAATCTGCAGCTGGATCTTTCTTATCAGGTAGATGAGGAGAGTGTGAGGAAGGCACTGGAGACCTATTGTGTAGCGTTGAACCGTGAAGTGGTGAATTATGAGTTGACCAGAGAAAATGGTGAGTTCAAGATCACCAACGGTGCGCGTGGAGTTACCTTGAATGAGGATGGTTCTGTGGATAAAGTGAAGGATTATCTGGAACATGTGTGGAAAGATGGTCCGGGAAGTGTGGATCTGGATGTGGAGATCACAGAGCCGAAAGGATCCCAGGAAGAACTGGCGAAAGTAAAGGATGTACTGGGACAGGGAGTCACCGATTATTCCGCCAGCAGCGCAGCCAGAGCGACGAATGTAAAAAACGGTACTTCCAAACTGAACGGGAAAGTTCTCTATCCTGGAGAGGAGATTTCCGTCTGTGACAATATGGTACCGTTTACCGAAGAAAATGGATATGCACCGGCCGCATCATATGCGAATGGTACGGTAGTGGAATCTTTTGGAGGAGGTATCTGTCAGGTATCTACAACCTTATATCAGGCAGTATTACAGGCAGAACTGGAAGTGACAGAGCGACATAATCATTCCATGATCGTCAAATATGTAGAACCGTCCATGGATGCGGCAATTGCAGAAGGTGCAAAGGATTTCCGGTTTGTGAATAATACGGAAGCACCGATTTATATTGAAGGATATACCTACGGAGGAAAAATTTATTTTAATCTGTATGGAGAGGAATATCGTTCTGCAGACCGAAAAGTGACCTATGAAAGTGAAACGCTGGAGACTATTGATCCGACGACCGAACTGACTGCAGATCCGGAGAAAGCCTTTGGAAGTATGGAACAGATCCAGAGTGCCCATACCGGATACAAGGCAAAACTGTGGAAAATTGTCACGGAGAATGGGGAACAGGTCAGCAAAGAAGAAGTAAATAACAGTTATTATCAGATGACGCCAAATAAATACAAAGTCGGTGTAAAAACCAGCAATGCGGAAGCGTCCAGCGCCATGTATACAGCAATTGCAAACAACGATCTGAATCAGGTCTATGTGGTACTGAACCAGTATGGCGGCTGACAGATGCGGAGGAGAAAATCATGAAGATAGGAAAACTGCCGGAACCGGTATTGATCCGTTCGGTATTAAAACAGGTAAAACACAGAAGAGAGGAAGTACTGGTCGGTCCGGCGGTAGGGCAGGACTGCGCCGCTCTTGAGGTAGGTGAAGATGAAGTTCTGGTGATGTCCACGGATCCGATTACGGGAACCGCAAAGGATCTGGGACATCACAGCATCCATATCACGGCAAATGATCTTGCGGCAGCCGGTGCAGATCCGGTGGGAGTGATGCTGACTGTAATGCTCCCGGATACCGTTGAAGAGCCGGAGATCCGGAAAATGATGCAGGATGCGGAAGAAACCTGTGAAAAACTGCATATGGAGATCCTGGGCGGGCATACGGAGATCACCAACGTGGTAAAGCAGCCGTTGATCTCCGTAACCGGTGTTGGCAAGATGAAAAAAGAGAATCTTCGCACGGTATCCCAGATCCGTCCGGATCAGGATATCATCGTAACCAAATGGATCGGTCTGGAAGCAACAACGATTCTCGCAAAAGAAAAAGAAGATGAACTCAAAAAAAGATTTCCGGCTGTTCTGATTGATACAGCAAAAGATTTTGACCAGTATCTGTCGGTGGTACCGGAGTCACGGATCGCTGTGGAACATGGTGTATCCTCTATGCATGATATCACCGAGGGCGGTATCTTCGGTGCGTTCTGGGAGATGGCGAGCGGAGCCGGTGTCGGTCTGGAAGTGGATCTGAAGAAGATCCCGATCCGCCAGGAGACCGTGGAGATCTGTAACTATTTTAGGGTCAACCCCTACCAGATCATGTCCAGCGGTTCCATGATGATCGCGGCAGATGACGGTCACGAACTGGTGAGAAAACTGGAACAGGCAGGCATCCATGCCGTTGTGGTAGGTCGTACCAACAGCGGGAACGACCGGATTCTTCGAAATGGTGAGGATGTCCGATATCTGGACAAACCGCAGCCGGATGAGTTATACAAAGTAATGGGGTAAGAGAATATGGCAAAGTTAAATATTGTTCTTTATGAGCCGGAGATCCCGTCCAATACAGGAAACATCGGACGTACCTGTGTGGCGACAGGTACGAGACTGCATCTGATCGAGCCGCTGGGCTTCCGGTTAAATGAAAAATCAATCAAACGTGCAGGGATGGATTACTGGGATGACCTGGATGTCACCCGGTATATCGATTATCAGGATTTTCTGGAGAAGAATCCCGGTGCCAAGATCTATATGGCATCGACAAAAGCACCACAGACCTATACGGAAGTGCAGTATGAGGAAGATGCCTACATTATGTTTGGAAAAGAAAGCGGCGGGATTCCGGAGGAGATTTTACTGGAAAACCAGGAGACTGCGATCCGTATCCCGATGATGAACGATATCCGTTCGCTGAATCTGAGCAATTCCGTAGCGATCGTACTCTACGAGGCACTGAGACAGCACAATTTTGATCATATGCAGCTGGGTGGTCATCTGACCAGATATGAGTGGAAATAAAGAAAGACAGGATAAAAAAAGCAGGGGAATCAGCTCGTTCCCCTGCTTTTTTCTAATGTAAAGATGAATTCGGTACCGACCCCTTCAGTACTGATAACATTGATATTCTGATTGTGTGCGGCAACGATCTCGCGGACAATAGATAGTCCGAGCCCGGTACCTTTGCGGTCTTTGCCACGGGAAGAATCAATCTTATAAAAACGATCCCAGATTTTATTCTGTTTTTCTCTGGGTATACCCACACCGGAGTCTTTTATGGATACGAAAACTGTACCATGACGTTCGGAAGTTTCTGCCTTGATGATGGAGCTGTCTGAACTGAATTTGATGGCGTTATCGATCAGATTGTACAGTACCTGCTGGATCTGTTCCATATCGGCGTGTACCATCAGAGTTTCTGATTCCAGATGCAGTTCAATGGTAATCATCTTTTTACGGCAGATCCCCTCAAAAGTGGCTACTGTATTTTTGATCGTACGGTTGATATCAAAGTCGTTCATATGCAAAGGACGCCCTTTGGAGTCCAGTTTATCCAGGGTCAGAAGACTCTGGGTCAGCTTTTCCAGACGTTCGGTCTCATCAACCACGATTTTCAGATAACGATCCTGCATCTCAGGTGGAATCGTTCCGTCCATGATCGCTTCCACAAAACCCTTGATTGAAGTAAGGGGGGAGCGAAAATCATGGGAGACATTGGCTACGAATTTGTGCTGATATTCTCCCGATTTGCTCAGTTCTCCGGACATATAGTTCAGGGTATCGGCCAGGTAGCCCATTTCATCATTGGTTGTGACAGGAATGTTATAATCCAGATTTCCTGCTGCATATTCGTTGGCTCCTGCGGTGATTTTCTTCAGCGGCCGGTATACGGAATGAGAAAACAGACCAAGAATCATGAGAGAACAAAGCAGCAGGATCGCAAACACGATATGGACCGGACCGAGAACGGATTCTTTCTGATCAATGATCACGGTCATCGGAAGATGAATCGATACATACCCTTTGGTGGTCAGGTTTTTCGTGATAGGAACCAGTGTGCTGACCATATTTTCCTTAAAATATCCATGAAAAGTACCTGTAATATAACTGTCTGAGCCCATGATCGCAGGATCAAAGTCGTTAAGTGAGCTTTGTGCCATTGCAGTGTATGGTTTGCCGGTATCAATCAATGGCTGTCCGGACGGGTTCAGAATCAGGATCCGGGAATCCTGAAAAGCAGAGAGGGTCTTTAGCTGATTATAGGCAGCTTCCACATCTGCATTGTCTGAATAATCCGTATTTGCCTGATAGGAGGCGAGAGAAATCGCTTCTTTGTACAGGGCGGCTCCGGTGTCTTCCAGAATATGTTTCTGGATCAGGGAAGATCCCAGCGTAGAGATTAACACCGTTCCGAGAATACCGAGAAAAATATAGGCTGTGATAAATTTGGAATACAGTGTTTGTCTCATCAGGATTTAACCTCAAATTTGTAACCGATGCCCCATACAGTACTGATCGACCAGGACGGATGATCTTTGATCTTTTCACGCAGTCTCTTGATATGTACGTCTACGGTACGGGTATCGCCGATGTATTCATATCCCCAGATATGATCCAGAAGCTGTTCTCTGGTAAATACCTGATTAGGTGAGGAAGCGAGAAAATACAGAAGTTCCAGTTCCTTTGGCGGCATGTCGATAGTCATCCCCTGATAGATAACGGAATAGTTGGTCAGATTGATGATCAGATCCGGATATTCCACGTATTTTCCGGCAGGTGCCGACGGAGCGGAAGGGGCAGGCTGGAAACGGCGAAGAACCGCTTTGACCCTGGCTACCAGTTCTTTGGAATCGAAAGGTTTGATCATATAATCGTCAGCCCCCAGTTCCAGGCCGAGCACCTTATCAAAAACTTCTCCTTTTGCAGAGAGCATGATGATCGGTACATTGGATTTGTGGCGAATCTCTCTGCAGACCTGATAGCCGTCCATACCGGGAAGCATCAGATCCAGGAGGATCAGGTTCGGCTGAAAGGAAGGAAATGCACTCAAAGCTTCCTCCCCGTCGTTGACAATCTTACACTCAAAACATTCTTTGGTAAGATAAAGAGATATCAGTTCGGCGATGTTGTTGTCATCGTCTACAATCATTATTTTCTGTTTGGATACCATAAAAACTCCTTGTTGTAGCGGGATATTACCTACTGAATAGTTATTTTATTTCTTGAAATTTACAATCGTAACACCGGCATCTCCCTCGCCAAATTCTGCAAGATGGAAGGAAGAGACATATTTTACCCGGCGCAGATAGTTATGGATGCCCTTCCGCAGGGCTCCGGTACCTTTTCCGTGAACGACACGGACACTTGGAATATGTGCCAGATATGCATCATCCAGATACTTATCCAGTTCCGCGATGGCTTCGTCGACGGTGCGGCCAAGCAGGTTGATCTCGATGCCGACGGATGAAGATTTTGACATCTTGATCTTCCCGGCGCTGGTGCGCTGCATATTCGGTGCGGAGATCACGGTTTCTTCCTGTAACAGTACCAGATCGGAGATATGGATCTTGGATCGCATGATACCCATCTGTACCAGAAGATAACCTTTGGCATCCGGGAGGGTGCTTACCGTTCCTTTGAGATTCAGACTCAGTACTTTCACACCATCGCCCAGATGCAGATCGGAAGGCTTCAGATTACCTGTGACCTTCTTTTCTTTCCTGGACATATTGCTTTCGACTTTGTTCATCTTCTTACGGAGATCCTGTCGTTTATTTTCCATTTCTTTGATGGAAATATTGGCTTTTCCGAATTTGTTAAAGTCTTTGATCGTCTGATCCGCATATTCTTTTGCATCACGGAGGATTGCATGTGCCTGCTCGTTGGCTTCCCGGAGGATCCGGTCACGCTGCTGGTTCAGTTTTTCCTGCTTGGTCTCCAGCTGTTTTTTCAGATCTTCGACTTCGGTCTTGTAGCGGGCAATCTCCATGCGTTCTTTTTCGATGGTGATACGGTTTTCTTCCAGGGTGGAGATCACATCCTCGAAGGACTCGTCTTCCTGGCTGATCTGTTTTTTTGCATCATCGATAATATACGATGGCAGTCCCAGCTTACTGGAAATGGCAAAGGCATTACTCTTTCCGGGAACACCGATCAGTAAGCGGTAGGTAGGACGAAGCGTTTCCACATCAAATTCACAGGAAGCATTTTCTACACCCGGTGTGGAGAGTGCGTACACTTTCAACTCACTGTAATGCGTGGTTGCCATAGCCCGGATGCCCTGTTTTTGCAGATAGTTCAGAATCGAGATTGCCAGTGCGGCACCTTCCGTCGGGTCGGTACCGGCACCCAGTTCATCGAAGAGAACGAGGGACTTCGGATCGGCCTTTTCGATAAAGGAAACCACATTGGTCATATGGGAGGAGAAGGTACTGAGTGACTGTTCGATACTCTGTTCATCTCCGATATCCGCATATACCTCCTCAAAAACAGATAATTCAGAACGATCCAGTGCAGGAATATGAAGACCTGCCTGACCCATCAGAGTCAGAAGCCCGACGGTTTTTAAGGAAACAGTTTTTCCACCGGTATTCGGACCGGTAACGATGAGCAGATGAAATTCTTTTCCAAGATGGATATCGATCGGAACAACCTTTTTCTTGTCGATCAGTGGGTGACGGCCTTTGCGGATGTTGATATAGCCTTTGGTATTAAAGATCGGTCGTGTGGCATTCATATCCATGGCAAGGGCAGCGCGGGCAAAGATAAAGTCCAGTTCTACCAGATTTTCCAGGTTATAGCGGAGATTTTCACGTTCCTGGGCAGCCATGTTACTTAAAGAAGCCAGGATGACTTCAATCTCTGCCGCTTCTTTCATCTCCAGATCACGGATCTCATTGTTCAGTTTTACGATCGCCATCGGTTCGATAAAGAGGGTGGAACCGGTGGAAGACTGATCATGGATCATACCAGGTACCTGGCTTTTGTATTCGGCTTTGACCGGGATACAGTAGCGGCCGTTTCGCATGGTGATCACAGCGTCCTGCAGATATGTTCTTGCGGAGCCGTTGACCATACCGGCAAGCTGTGTATGAATGCGTTCTCCGGTCACTTTCATCGAACGGCGGATCTGTTTTAAGGTTGCGCTTGCATCATCGGCGATCTCGTCTTCGGAGAGGATGCATCGACGAATCTCTGTATTTAACAGCGGCAGAGGTTCCAGGGCATCGAAAAGATCATCCAGAGAGTCCCTCTGTTCATTTTCTTTTTCACGGCGACCGTAAGATTTTACCCGGGAGGTATTATCCAGAAGGGCACAGATCTGCAACAGTTCTGTGATCCCCAGGGTACTTCCGATCTCCAGGCGTTTCAGGGAACCGCGGATATCTTTGGCACTGCCGAAGTTAATGTTTCCTTTCTGAAACAGACGGGACAGGGCATCCTGAGTCTGTTCCTGCTTATATTCAATCTCTCCCGGTGAACAGGAAGGAAGAAGATCCTCGCAGCGGATCTTTCCGAGAGGGGAAGAAGCATGGGCTGCAAGCATCTCGATGATTTTGGTATATTCCAGTGTTTTTAAAGCTTTGTTATTCATAATGTTATATCCTTTCTATACGCCTTATTCTACTCTATCTGAGAAGGAAAAGAAAGGCAAAAAGCCGGGCAGCAAAAAGTTTTTTCGGTATGTCATAAAATGTTCATATATATTTGATAAAATGTTAAGGAAATTCTCAGGCAGCAGCCGTTTTTCCATTGTGTTACGGAAAAGCAGAGTTCAAAACACAGGGAAAAACGGTGCAGTTACAGTTGGAGTCAGAGACAGGAGACTACGTGTATGGATAAAAAGAATGATCACAAGCAGGACGAATACGATTTTTACCGGGAAGTGATGAAAAAGAAGCCTCTGGATAAACGAAAAATCGCGGTGAGTGCGGCAGGAGTGGCAGCAGGAGCGGTATTGTTCGGTGTGATTGCGGCATTTGTATTTGCAAAGTCGGTGCCTTATTTCCGACCGGAGGAAGAACAGCCGAGAGTGAATATCGTGGAGGGAGCATCGACGGACGGGGGCGAAGAAAATACTCCTCAGCAGGAGATACCGGAAGAAGAAAGCGGAGATGCGCCGACCGATGAAAATGATACAACAGACACGGAGACACAAAAAGAGCCGCTGACTCTGCAGGAATATTCGGATCTGTATCAGCAGATTTCAGAGGCAGCCAGTGAGCCGAAAAGTTCTGTAGTTGTGGTACAGGGATTTACCAACGATGTGGACTGGATGAATAATTCCTTTGAAGACGAAAAGCAGGCCTCCGGCTTTCTGGTGGCAGATACGGGAAAAGAATATTACGTGCTGACAGAATACCGGGTGGTGGATACGGTGGACCGGATTCTTGTGACCTTCTGTGATGGCAATACGGTAGACGGGCATTTTCTCAAACAGGATGAGGCTACCGGACTTGCAGTGATCAAGATTTCCAGAAATGATCTCAGCAAAGAGACAAGAGATGTGATTGCAGTGGGTGAACTGGGAAGCGCATCTTCGGTGAATCAGGGAGATCTGGTACTGGCACTGGGAAGTCCGTCCGGTTATCCGGATTCGGTAGTCTGCGGCCGGGTGACTTCCACAACAAATGTGAAAAGTACGGTGGACAGTGAATATCATCTGCTTACGACGGATATTATGGGAAACAGCGAGGGAAGCGGGGTTCTGGTCAATCTGGATGGAAAGATCGTGGGTGTGATCGCGCAGTCTTTTTCCGGGGAGGCGGATACCGGAGTGGTGACGGCATTATCAATCTCGGATCTCCGGAAACTGATTGAGCAACTGTCAAATAATGAAGATCTGATATACCTCGGTGTCCGGGGACAGGATATCAGCAGCAGTCTCTCGCAGAAAACCGGAATTCCTACAGGTATTTATGTAAACTCCGTGGAGGAGGATTCTCCGGCGATGAACGCTGGGATCCAGAACGGAGATGTGATCGTGAAAGTGGGAAATGAAAGTGTCGAGACGCTGTCGAGACTGCGAACACGCCTGGATCAGTCGAAAAAGGATCAGAAGATCAAAGTGACGGCGATGCGGAAAGGTGCGGAAGGATATGTGGAAATAGTGTTTGACGTAACGCTGGATGCGTTATAAACTATAAAAGAATCTGTAAAAAAAGAATAGTGAGATAAAACATGTGGTATAGGGACGATGGCTTTCTATACCACAAAACTTCTGCGGAGTTTTCACTGACAGAAAATCAGGCAGAAAGACGGAAGGAGATTATATGAAATTTATTCAGGAATTTTTTGAGGGATGCCGGGTGTCCGGAATTTACCTTTGCAAACATAAACAGGCAGCAGTGACAAAAAACGGAAAACCATATGAAAATGTGATTCTGCAGGACAAGACCGGGACAATCGATGCCAAGATCTGGGATCCGAATTCGCTGGGGATTGATGATTTTGAAACACTGGATTATATTGAAATCATGGGAGATGTCACCAATTTTGCAGGTGCACTGCAGCTGAACATCAAGCGTGCAAGAAAAGCCCGTGAGGGAGAGTACGATCCCACCGATTATCTTCCGGTGAGCAAATGTGATATCGACGAGATGTACGGAGAACTGATGGCGATTATCAAAACCATCCAAAATCCATACCTGTCCCATCTGTTAGAACTGTTTTTTGTGGAGGATGAAGCATTCATCAAACGCTTCCGCTTCAATTCCGCAGCCAAGACAGTACACCACGGTTTTGTGGGCGGACTGCTGGAGCATACGTTAAATGTGACCAAACTCTGCGATTTTTATACGAAAGCCTACCCTGCACTGAACCGCGACCTGCTTCTGACCGCAGCAATCTTTCATGATATCGGAAAGACGAAAGAAATTTCTGCATTTCCGATGAATGATTATACCGATGACGGACAGTTGCTGGGCCATATTATGATCGGAGCGGAGATGCTCCACGATGCGATTCGTGAGATCCCGGATTTCCCGGCAAAAGTGGAGAGTGAGTTAAAGCACTGCATCCTGGCGCACCATGGAGAACTGGAATACGGTTCCCCGAAGAAACCGGCACTGATGGAGGCGGCAGCGCTGAATATGGCAGACAATACGGATGCCAAGATGGAAACATTTACCGAGCTTTTCGACAATGCGAAAGATCCGAACGAATGGCTTGGATACAACCGGCTGTTTGAATCAAATATCCGTAAAACCAGTATGTAAAGAAAGGGCAGATCCATGGAATACAAAAAGAATGATCTTCTGACTGTAACCATCGAGGATATGGGACATGACGGGGAAGGAATCGGAAAAGTGGACGGTTATACCGTATTTGTAAAAGACACAGTGATCGGCGATAAAGTACAGGCAAAGATCATGAAGGCGAAGAAAAATTACGGTTATGCCAGACTGGTGGAGATCATGGAGCCGTCGAAAGACCGGGTCGAGCCACGCTGTGCGTACGCCCGTCAGTGCGGCGGCTGCCAGATCCAGGCACTTTCTTATGAAAAACAGCTGGCATACAAACAGCAGAAGATTGCAAATAATCTGATCCGGATCGGAGGTTTTCAGAAAGAAGAGATTCCGATGCAGCCTATCATCGGCATGGAAGATCCGTACCATTACAGAAACAAAGCGCAGTTTCCGGTGGGATGCGACAAAGAAGGCCATCTGATCGCCGGATTCTATGCCGGAAGAACTCACTCGATCATCAGCAACAGGAAGTGCTATCTAGGCGTGGAGGTCAACGAACAGATCCTGAATCTGGTGCTGGCGCATATGGAAGCACATGATATCCCGGCATATGACGAGACAACCGGGAAGGGTCTGGTGCGTCATGTACTGATCCGTTATGGATTCCAGTCGAAAGAGATTATGGTCTGTCTCGTTGTGAACGGAAAGAAACTGCCGGCCGAGGAGAAACTCATCAAATCGCTGACAGAACTCGAAGGCATGACAAGCATTACCCTAAGCGCAAACCGTGAGCGGACCAATGTGATCATGGGAAAAGAAATCCGCTGCCTGTGGGGACAGGGGTATATCACCGACTATATTGGAAACGTAAAATATCGGATCTCCCCGCTGTCCTTCTACCAGGTCAACCCGGCGCAGACGGAAAAGCTGTACGGCCTTGCCCTGGAATACGCAGGCCTCACCGGAAATGAGACGGTCTGGGATCTCTACTGCGGAATCGGAACCATCTCCCTCTTCCTCGCCCAGAAAGCAAAACAGGTCTATGGTGTGGAAATTGTCCCGGCTGCCATCGAGGATGCAAAACGAAATGCAACGCTGAATCATATCACCAATGCAGAATTCTTTGTAGGAAAAGCGGAAGAAGTGTTGCCGGAAAAATACGAAAAAGAAGGCATCTATGCGGATGTGATCGTGGTGGATCCGCCACGGAAAGGATGCGAAGAGAGCGTACTGGCTACGATGGTAAAGATGCAGCCGAAACGGATCGTGTACGTAAGTTGTGACTCTGCGACTCTGGCCCGGGATCTGAAATATCTGCGGGGGGAAGGATATGAAGTTAAGAAGGTGCAGGGGGTGGATCAGTTTCCTCATACGGTGCACGTTGAGACGGTAGTACTGCTTTCCCACAAAAAGCCAGACGGACATATCAACGTAAAAGTTGAGTTTGGCGAGGGTGAGGGAAAAGTTCCGCTTGATAATATCGCTAAAAGAGCCGAAGAATATAAGCCCAAAGAACGAGTGACCTACAAAATGATAAAGGAGTACATAGAAGCTAAATACGGCTTCAAGGTACATACCGCATATATCGCAGAGGTAAAGAGAGATTTAGGCTTGCCAATGTACGATGCTCCTAATGCGGTAGAGGAATTGAAACAGCCGAGGAAGCATCCGACAGCAGAGAAAGTGGAAGCCATAAAGGATGCGTTGAAGCATTTTGAAGTGATTTAATGAGGATAGGCGTATCATTAGAAATAGTGGTACGCTTATTTTTATCCCTTTTTGCAGATTTGTCCTTTCCCCTGCTTTCCAATATAATGAAGCTAAAGAAGTGGAGGTGTGCTTATGAGAGAGAAATTTAATCATCTGTATTTGGATAGCCACGAAAGAAAACTTTTAATACATAGCCTTGTAGAGTTAAAAAATCAGCTCATTCAGCAAGGCAGATATACGGATTGTGTTGACGAGCTTGTTTTTAAGGTCATAAATGCACCGACCAAGAGAATGAAAATTGAATATGTCTAAGGCAAATTTCAAAGCCGCTTATTCTTATTGATTTTAAGAGTAGGCGGCTTTTTTGCGTTCTCTGGTACTGTTTACATAGCCACCTTGACAAAGTGGCTAAATCTATGTGAAAGGAGGACGCATCTATGTCAAATTGCAAAGTGATTGCTCTGACTAACCAGAAAGGCGGTGTCGGAAAAACAACCACAGCGGTCAATCTGGGCGTAAGTCTGGTGCAACAGGGTAAAAAAGTCCTGCTGATTGATGCCGATGCACAGGCAAATCTCACGATGGCTCTGGGTTATAACAGACCAGACGATATTCCCATAACGCTCTCTACTGTGATGCAGAACATCATAGACTATAAAACGCTTGATGTTTCACAGGGTATTATCCACCACAGAGAGGGCGTTGACCTGCTTCCGTCAAACATTGAGCTGTCTGGCTTTGAGGTAAGGCTAATCAATGCAATGAGCCGTGAGCGTGTGCTGAAAACCTATGTCAATGAGGTTAAAAAGAATTACGATTATGTGCTTATTGATTGTATGCCGAGCTTAGGTATGATAACCATCAATGCTCTGGCGGCGGCTGACAGCGTGATTATCCCTACACAGCCCCACTATCTCTCGGCTAAAGGTCTGGAGCTTTTACTTCGCTCCGTATCAATGGTCAAGCGGCAAATCAACCCAAAGCTGCGGATAGACGGTATCTTAATGACTATGGTAATGCCCCGTACCAACATTTCTAAGGAAATTACGGCAACGGTCAAAAGTGCATACGGTAAGAAAATCAAGGTATTTGATACCGAGATACCTCATTCTATCCGTGCGGTGGAAGC
>OGOO01002589.1_pt1 | contig 12896 bp, 10 predicted proteins | sample 1552651 | NCBI WGS metagenome assembly OGOO01 (sample SAMEA2580118, study PRJEB22360) | human gut metagenome | biome: human gut; feature: human-associated habitat; material: faeces | place: Denmark | collected 2008/2010 | reverse complement strand
GAGTACGCGTCTGGGGGGCGTGTGGTCGCAAGTTCGAATCTTGTCATCCCGACTGTTGAGCATTGAGGAGTTAAGTCTAAAACTTAGCTCCTTATTTTTTTACATTAACTCAATGTCCGATATTCATTCGGAGAACATCCTACAACTCTTTTGAAAGCCTTGCTGAAATACTGTGGATATTGATATCCTAAGGCATAAGCAACGTCACCGACAGATTTAGCGGGGTCAGTAAGCAACTCTTTTGCCCTATCCATTATTTTGGTTAATATATATTCTTGCGCAGAAACACCTGTCTCCTTTTTAATCAAGTCTCCGAAATAATTTGCAGACAGGTTCAGTTGGTCTGCACAATAAGCCACAGTCAGCGTACCCCGCTCAGCGGGTTTATCCGATACGAAATAGTCGTTCAGCAATGCTTCAAAAGAGCCGAGCATGCCCTTGTTCTCCTTTTTACGGGTAGTAAACTGTCTATCATAGAAACGAATGCAATAGTTGAGCAGCAGCTCGATGGCAGAAGCGATAATCAGGTTAGTGTGACGGTCTGCCTGGTTGTATGTTTCCTCGTCAATCTTTGTCAAACAATCAATGATGGTCTGTTGCTCTTGTTTGGATAGATGCAATGCTTCGTTAGCGGCGTATGAGAAAAACGTATAATCCTGCATATGCCGACCGAGCGGCGTACCGCGTAGCAGGTCGGGATGGAACAACAGGCACCATCCGGAACCGGTAAAAGTCGACCCGTCGGCTTCATGCCCGAATACTTGCCCCGGAGCGATAAACACCAGCGTGTTCTCCTGAAAATCGTAAGAGCGACGACCGTAGGTCAAATCGTCCGTACATCGTAGTTCTTTCAGAAAAATCACATACATCCCCACGTGCTTGCGTGCATGGGGTACGGGGTGCGGCATACGGCTTCCCTCTATGACACTGACCAGAGGATGCCTTGTTTCCACACCCATATAGTCATTGTACTCCTTTATCGTTTTCAGTTGCATAACCTTCTCCATAACAGTCTATTTCAGTGGTTTCTATGCAAATGTAGAAAATATCTTCAGGTTATCTCTCCAATCAGTAAAAATTATCCTTTAAACCGTAATTCATGACCGGTCGAAGTGGAAAATCCAGCCTAATTTTGCAGCAAGTAAAACTTGATACATAATAATAAAGATTATGAAACTAAAAATGAGAATTATGACAACGCTACTCGGACTTGTCTTTGGATGCGGCATCGCAGCTTCGCAAACACCGAGAGCAGAACAAACCATGAACAGTAAACGACAATACATCGCAGAGGTCGCAGCCCTTACAAGCATGGGGCACCTCGACCAATTAAGAACAGTCCTTATCGGTGGACTGAATAGCGGTATCACCGTCAGCGAGCTTAAAGAAGTTATGGTCCATTCCTACGCCTATTGTGGTTTTCCGCGTGCCCTGCGCGGACTGCAAACATTGGTTGCGGTACTTGACGAGCGTAAGGCAAAAGGCATCAGAGACAACCAGGGGCGCGAAGCGTCACCGATAACCGATACCCGCAGCAAATACGAACGCGGACGTGACATTCTTGCAGAGATTTCGGGCACCCCGGCAGATGCGCCGAAAGCCAACTATGCCGTCCTGGCCCCGGAAATCGAAGTATTCCTTAAAGAACATCTCTTTGCCGAGCTTTTCGAGCGGGACGTGCTGACCTATGCCGAACGGGAACTGGCAACCGTTGCCATAATAGCTTCTTTGGGCAAAGGCGTGGAACCGATGCTGAAAGGGCACATGGGTATTGCGCTGAATGTAGGCGTAACACCGGACGAATTACGCGGTGTGCTGGCTATCATTGAAAAGAATATCGGACGTAGCGAAGCCGATAATGGCAAACAAGTATTGAACGAATTATTGCAAAGCAAAGGGTTGACTATCAAACCGGAAACCCCGATTGTAGCAGTGGAGAATGACGTGAAGAAACAGAAAGTGACATTCCACAACCGTTTTTTGATTGATATAGTTGGCGACCTCTATTTCCCTGCAGACTATGATGCCACAAAGAAATATGCCGCCATCATCGTCGGTCATCCCTTTGGTGGCGTCAAAGAACAGACTTCGGGACTCCATGCCCGTAAGTTGGCGGAACTCGGCTATGTGGCATTAGCCTTCGATGCGTCCTATTATGGCGAGAGTGGCGGTTATCCGCGTCGTATGGAATCGCCCGAAGTGCGGGTAGAAGACTTCAGTGCGGCAGTCGATTTCCTCACGAACCATCCGGCTGTCTATGCTGATAAGATAGGAGTAATCGGCATCTGTGGCGGAGGCTGCTACTCTGTCAGTGCTACGCAGATAGACCATCGCATCAAGGCACTTGCCACCATCAGTATGTACGACATGGGCCGCGCCCGCCGTCAGGGTGTAGGCGACTCGCAGACTTACGAACAGCGTATGGCTATCCTTGATGAAATCGGCCGCCAGCGTACGATGGAATATGGTGGGGCTGTACGCAAGGATATCCGTGCCCTGCCCGAAAAAGTGGATGAGAACACACCGAAGTTTGCCATCGGCTTCCTCGATTATTACGACAATCCACAACGCGGTCAGCATCCCAACTCTACGGGCTATTACTCCTACACGAGCCTCGCACCGATGATGAACTTCTTCCCCTTTGCGCAAATCGAGACTATATCGCCACGTCCTATGCTTTTCATAGTGGGAGAAAATGCAGTATCGAAATATTTTTCTGAGGACGCATACGCGAAAGCCGCCGAACCGAAAGAACTGTTTGTCGTACCCGGAGCTACGCACGTGGATTTATACGACCAGCCGAAATATCTGAAAATCACGCTTCCCAAACTGGACTCTTTCTTTAAACAACATTTAAAATAACTCTTCAAGATGAAAAAGATGACTTACTTATTTCTACTGGCTGCAACACTTGGTGCTTGCAGTCCGAAACCGGAAAACAAGATTGAAACACCCCCAAAAGCATCAGCCTCTCTCTTTCCCCAAGGAGATGCCATCGAGGGCAGCAATTTCAACGGAACGGCATACCTCCAACGGCTGATGACCGACAGTGAAACATTCGATGTGGTAGTCTCCGACGTGATATTCGAGCCGAAAGCCCGAAACAGCTGGCATTCGCATCCGGGCGGACAGATTCTGATTGCCACCGCCGGAAAAGGTTACTATCAGGAAAAGGGGAAGCCTATACAAGTGTTGAATCCCGGCGATGTAGTCGCTATTCCGGCAGATGTGGTGCATTGGCACGGAGCGGCTCCCGACAGCGGATTCACGCATATAGCTATCAATACAAAAGTTCATTTGGGTGCTACACAGTGGTATGAACCTGTAAGCGATGAAGAATACACTAATCAATAAATATCTAAAAACAACTCGAATATGAAAAAGTTACTTCTTATTCCGCTCTTGCTCCTCTCTCTAACGACAATGGCAGCATGCTCTACCACCGACGACACTCCCGATACTCCATCCGGAAACGGCAATATGCTTGTGCTCTACTTTTCTGCCGAAGGACACACCCAGGCCATTGCCGAACGTATCGTGAAACTTACAGGCGCAGATATCCATCGCATTGAGGCTGCCGAACCGTATGCTGCAAATCCTTACGATGACAGCGACCGCATTCAGCATGAAGCCTATAATGACCTGCGCCCTGGAGTAGCGAATCTGCTTGATAAAGAGGCATTGGCGAAATATGATACAATTTTCGTCGGTTCGCCTTGCTGGTGGCATCAACCCGCAATGGTAGTCTGTACATTCCTCGAAGCATACGACCTGAAAGACAAGGTAATCATTCCTTTCTTTACCTACGGGGCTACTACCTATCTGAACGAGTCCATGCAGAAAATTTACAAGGTAACATCCACTTCAAGACATATTCCGGAAACACTTCCCGAAGACCTTGATGCGGAGGATATTACGACACCAGGACGCCCTGATGATGCAGATATCGACATGCCGGGCAACGCTAATGGTACAGAAGGATGGTTACACCGAATCGGAATAGCAGTGCGTTCGGGAATATTCAATACATCTGCCGACTAATTGATAATATCTTTTTCTTCTTCGAGCACTCCGTCTGCCAATGCAATATCTTCCCCCATCTCCCAATACTTCATCCACTTTTACTGGAATTCTCGTAAGAAATCTCTATTTTTGCACTTTAAACAAGAAAAATTATGGGAGCAGCTAAATGGATAGGCGGCATCATCGGCTTCATGGCCGGAGGACCGCTGGGAGCCTTGGCAGGTTTTGTATTCGGTTCATTGTTCGACACCGATTCAAATGACGCAGGCAGTTATTATGGAGAAGCACCAACGCACGGCACTACCTATACCGGGCAACGGAACAGTTTCCTCTTCTCCATGCTCGTGATGGCTTCGTACATTATCCGTGCAGACGGGCGCATCATGCATAGTGAAATGGAATTCGTCCGCCGCTTTCTGAGAAGCACATTCGGTGAGGCTGCCGTGGGCGAGGGAGAACGGATACTGCTCAACCTCTTCGAACAGCGCAAGCAGATGGACAGACAAAACCCACTGGCATTTAAAAACACCATCCGTGACTGTGGAACGCAGATTGCCGCCAACCTGACATACGAGGAACGCTTGCAACTGCTGGTATTCTTGGTAGAAATTGCCAAAAGCGACGGACACGTCTGCAACGAGGAGATAGAAGCCTTGAAAGAAGTGGCCATGTACATGGGACTATCCGTCAAGGAAGTGGAATCCATGCTTAACCTAGGCGGTAGCTCACTGAACGAGGCCTACAAAGTACTTGAAATTGAACCCACTGCCACCAATGACGAAGTGCGTGCCGCTTACCGCCGCCTAGCCTTGAAACACCATCCCGACCGGGTGGCAACGCTGGGCGAAGACATCAAGAAAGCCGCAGAAGAGAAGTTCCAAAGCATCAACAATGCCAAAGAACAGATATACAAGGCACGAGGTATGAAATGACGTACCTCGCTCCTTGCCTTGTGGACAGCATCATGACGTTTATAAACATTCTATATTAACATCAACCCACACATTTATGAAGAAAACCCTTGCAATCCTTGCACTAGGCCTTACTGCCATTGCCGGACATGCCGCCACGCCGCTCTGGATGCGCGATGTGCAAATTTCTCCCGACGGTACGGAAATCGCATTCTGCTACAAAGGAGACATCTACAAGGTGCCTGCCAAAGGTGGAACCGCCACACAGCTTACTACCCAAGAGAGCTACGAATGTACCCCCATATGGTCGCCGGACGGCAAACAGATTGCCTTTGCCAGCGACAGATACGGCAACTTCGACGTATTCGTGATGCCGGCAGACGGCGGAACCGCCCAACGGCTCACTACCCACTCCACCGGCGAGATACCCTCCACATTCACTCCGGACGGAAAGTATATCCTGTTTTCCGCCTCCATCCAGGACCCGGCAAGCAGCGCTCTTTTCCCCACGTCGGCCATGACCGAGCTTTACAAAGTACCTGCAACGGGAGGGCGTACGGAACAAGTGCTGGGCACCCCTGCCGAAGCGGTCTGCTTCGACAAGGCGGGCCATCAGTTCCTCTACCAAGACCGCAAGGGATTTGAAGATGAATGGAGAAAGCACCACACCTCCTCCATCACCCGCGACATCTGGCTGTATGATGCAAAGACGGGTATCCATACCAACCTCACCGACCGCGCGGGCGAAGACCGCAACCCGGTGTTGTCACCCGATGGAAGAACGGTTTACTTTTTGAGTGAGAGAAACGGCGGCTCATTCAACGTGTATGCCTTCCCGCTGGCACAGCCCCGAGAGGTGAAGCCCATCACCAGCTTCAAGACACATCCCGTGCGCTTCCTCTCCATGAGTGACGGCGAGACGTTGTGCTACAGTTACGACGGCGAAATCTATACCCAGCAGCCGGATGCCACCCCGAAGAAAGTCGCCATAGAACTGGTGCGCGATGACCGGCCGCAATTCGCCAACCTGCAGTCTTCCGACGGAGCCACCTCTGCCGTTGTGTCCCCGGACGGAAAACAGATTGCCTTCACGCTGCGCGGAGAAGTCTTTGTCACTTCGGCAGACTATGCCACTACCAAGCAGGTGACGCACACACCGGCACGCGAAGCGGGCCTCTCCTTTGCGACGGACAACCGCACCCTGGCCTACGCCAGCGAGCGAGGCGGCAACTGGCAGCTCTACCTTGCCAAGATAGCCCGCAAGGAAGACCCTAACTTCCCGAACGCCACGCTGATTGAAGAAGAAGTGCTGCTGCCCTCCACCACCGTGGAACGTGCCTATCCGCAATTCTCGCCCGACGGCAAGGAACTCGCCTTTATCGAAGACCGCATCCGGCTGATGGTGCTCAATCTGGAGACGAAGAAGGTGCGCCAGATTACGGACGGCTCCACCTGGTACAGCACCGGCGGAGGATTTGACTACGCATGGTCGCCGGACGGTAAATGGTTTACACTTGAGTTCACGGGTAACAAGCACGACCCCTACTCCGACATCGGCCTGGTCAGCGCAGAGGGAGGCAAAGACATCATCAACCTCACCAATAGCGGCTACATGAGCGGCTATCCCCACTTTGCGCTGGACGGCAACGCCATCCTTTTCACCACCGAACGCTACGGCATGCGTGCCCATGCCTCATGGGGCTCGCTGAACGACGCCATGCTCGTCTTCCTCAACCAAGACGCCTACGACAAATACTGCCTGAGCAAAGAAGACTACGAACTGCGCAAGGAGCTGGAGAAGGAACAAAAGAAGTCTGCCGGAAAAGACACCCCCCAAGACAAAAACAAGGATAAAAAGAAGAAAGACGACAAGAAAGACAGCAATGCTGACGAAAAAGATGACCAGCCGAAAGACATCGTCGTAGAGCTGAAAGGCATCGAAGACCGTGTGGTGCGCCTCACCCCGAATTCTTCCGACATGGGCAGCACCATCATCTCCAAGGATGGCGAGACACTCTACTACCTGGCAGCCTTCGAAGGCGGCTACGACCTCTGGAAGATGAATCTGCGCAAGAAAGAGACCCGCCTGCTGCACAAGATGGATGCCGGATGGGCGGACATGCAGCTGGACAAGGACGGCAAAAGCCTCTTCCTGCTGGGCAGCCACAAGATGCAGAAAATGGACACTTCATCCGACGCGCTGACCCCCATCACCTTCCAGGTAGATGCCAAGATGGACCTGGCTGCGGAGCGCGAATACATGTTCGACCACGTGTACCGCCAACAGCAGAAGCGATTCTACAATACCAATATGCACGGAGTGGACTGGGACAAGATGACCGCCGCCTATCGCCGCTTCCTGCCCCATATCGACAATAACTATGACTTTGCCGAGCTGCTGAGCGAATGGCTGGGCGAACTGAACGTATCTCACACCGGTGGCCGTTTCTATCCCAAAGGGCAGTCCGAGCCTACTGCCAGTCTGGGACTATTCTTCGACTGGAACTACACGGGCCGGGGCATGCTCATTGCCGAAGTGGTGGAGAAAGGCCCCTTCGACACAGCCAACACCCGGGTGAAAGCCGGCACAGTCATCGAGAAGATAGACGGCGTGGAAATCACCCCCGATGCAGACTACTACACGCTGCTCAACAACAAGGCACGGAAGAAGACACTTGTTTCCCTCTTCGACCCACAGACCAAGGAACGCTGGGAAGAGGTCGTTATCCCCATCACGAACGGTGCGTTCAGTGATTTGCTCTACAGCCGCTGGGTGAAACAGCGTGCGGCAGACGTTGACCGATGGTCGGGTGGCCGATTGGGTTACGTGCACATCGAGTCTATGGGAGACGACAGTTTCCGTTCCGTCTACTCGGACATCCTGGGAAAATACAACAACCGCGAAGGCATCGTCATCGACACCCGTTTCAATGGCGGCGGACGCTTGCACGAGGATATAGAGATACTTTTCAGCGGACAGAAATACTTCACCCAAGTGGTGCGCGGCCGCGAGGCGTGCGACATGCCCAGCCGCCGCTGGAACAAACCCTCCATCATGGTGATGTGCGAGGCCAACTACTCCAATGCGCACGGCACGCCGTGGGTTTACAGCCACCGCGGACTGGGCAAGCTGGTAGGCATGCCCGTGCCGGGAACCATGACCAGCGTGTCGTGGGAACGCCTGCAAGACCCGTCATTGGTATTCGGCATCCCCGTCGTGGGCTACCGCCTGTCGGACGGCAGCTATCTGGAGAACTCGCAGCTGGAGCCGGACATCAAAGTAGCCAATTCACCCGAGACCATCGTGAAGGGAGAAGACACACAGCTGAAAGCTGCCGTAGAGGAACTGCTGAAGGAACTCGAAAAATAAGTACCGCCCTGCCCCACGCAGGAATACCGGTCATATAGGCCGATATATATATTAAGATGATGTGTCAAAACGGTTGATGGCACATCATCTTTTTTTATATGCCACAAGGAAGCAATACTTTTTCTATCTCACTTTTTTGCACTATCTTTGTGACATAAATTCCTAACTCTTTAACTGATTATGTTTGCTGACTTGTTAAACTCCTCCTATTTCGCGCTCTTTCTCATTGTGGCTTTAGGCTTCATGTTGGGAAGAATCAAGATTAAAGGGCTTTCGCTCGACGTCTCCGCCGTCATCTTCATTGCCCTGCTGTTCGGACACTTCGGTGTCATCATCCCCAAAGAATTAGGAAACTTCGGACTGGTGCTCTTCATCTTCACCATCGGCATCCAGGCCGGTCCCGGATTTTTCGACTCCTTCCGGAGCAAGGGCAAGACGCTTATCATCATCACCCTGCTCATCATCTGCTCCGCCGCCCTGACGGCAGTAGGACTGAAATATGCCTTCGACATCGATACTCCCAGTGTCGTGGGACTGATAGCCGGTGCCCTGACCAGTACGCCGGGACTCGCCGTTGCCATTGACAGCACCCATTCCCCACTGGCATCCATCGCTTACGGTATTGCCTATCCTTTCGGCGTTATCGGCGTGATTCTCTTCGTTAAGCTGCTGCCCCGTATCATGCGCATCGACCTCGACAAGGAGGCGCGCCGGTTGGAGAAGGAACGCCGCAGCCAGTTCCCGGAACTGACAACCTGTCTGTTCCGCGTAACCAACCCCGCCGTCTTCGACCGGAGCCTGATGCAAATCAATGCGCGCGCCATGACCGGAGCCGTCATCTCACGCCACAAGCACAACGAGCAGATAGCCATCCCCACCGCCCAGACCATCCTGCACGAGGGAGACTACATACAAGCCGTGGGTAGCGAAGAGGCCTTAAACCAGCTCGCCGTCCTCGTGGGCGAACGCGAAGAAGGCGAACTGCCACTCGTAGACATGCAGGAGATTGAATCCCTGCTGCTCACCAAGAAGGATATGATAAACAAGCAGCTGGGCGACCTCAACCTGATGAAGAACTTCGGCTGCACCGTCACCCGCATCCGCCGAAGCGGCATCGACCTCTCCCCCTCGCCCGACCTGGCCCTAAAATTCGGCGACAAACTGATGGTGGTGGGCGAGAAGGACGGCATCAAGGGAGTGGCACGCCTGCTGGGCAACGACACCAAGCAACTGTCCGACACCGACTTCTTCCCCATCGCCCTGGGCATCGTGCTGGGCGTGCTCTTCGGCAAGCTCAACATCTCCTTCTCGGACAGTCTGTCGTTCTCTCCGGGACTGACGGGAGGCATCCTGATGGTCGCCTTGTTCCTGAGCGCCATCGGAAAGACCGGCCCCATTCTGTGGTCCATGTCCGGCCCTGCCAACCAACTGCTGCGCCAGCTGGGACTGCTGCTCTTCCTTGCCGAAGTAGGGACATCGGCAGGACGGAATCTGATGGCCACGTTCCAGGAAAGCGGCTGGCTCTTGTTCGGCGTAGGCGCCGCCATCACGCTGGTGCCCATGCTGGTGGCAGTATGCGTAGGCCTGTTCGTGTTCAAGATAAACATTCTCGACCTGCTGGGCACCATCACCGGCGGCATGACCAGTACGCCCGGCCTTGCCGCCGCCGACTCCATGACGGACAGCAACATACCGAGCGTGGCCTATGCCACGGTATATCCCATTGCCATGGTGTTCCTCATTCTGATAATCCAGGTGATAGCCTCCGCAGTCTATTGACGCATGAAGACGTACAGCCGGACAGAAACCATCGCCCGCATGAACGCACTGGCCGGAGCCAATGTGCCCTTCCTCTTCATCGTAGACTACGCGCAAGAGCAGTCGCACATTGAGCCCCTCGACCGGATAGACCCCGCCACCTGCCTTTTCCAATTCCCGAAGGCAGGCAACACGGAGACGGCTGCAACAGCCCTTGCCAGAAGCACAGCCGCCCGATGCGCCGGCCCTATCCAGTGGGACATCACTCCCCCTTCCCCCGCCGCATACAGACATTCGTTCGACCTCGTGAAGCAAAACCTGCTGGCAGGCAACAGCTACCTGACGAACCTCACTTGCCGGGTACCCGTCACCACCAATCTGACACTGGAAGAAATATTCCTCCACTCCGAAGCCTTGTACAAGCTGTGGCTGAAAGACCGGTTCGTCTGCTTCTCCCCCGAAATCTTTGTCCGCATAGAGAAGGGCAAGATAAAGTCCTTCCCCATGAAAGGCACCATCGACGCTACCCTGCCCGATGCGGAACAGCTCTTGATGCAGGACACCAAAGAGGCAGCCGAGCACGCCACCATCGTCGACCTGATACGCAACGACCTCAGCATGGTTTCGGAACACGTCGAAGTGACCTCCTACCGATATATAGACCGCCTGCAAACCAATAAGGGCCCCATCCTCCAGACCAGCTCCGAGATATGCGGCACCCTGCCCGAAGACTACACCGCACACCTGGGCGACATCATCTTCCGCCTGCTTCCTGCCGGCTCCATCACCGGCGCCCCCAAGCCCAAAACCGTAGAAATCATCGCCCAGGCCGAGGACTACCGCCGGGGCTTCTACACCGGCATCATGGGGCATTATGCCGACGGACAGCTGGACAGCGCTGTCATGATACGCTTCATCGAGCAGGAAAACGGCCAGCTCCACTTCAAGGCAGGAGGCGGCATCACCGCCAAAAGCCGGTGGGAAAGCGAATACAACGAAGTAATACAGAAAATATATGTGCCTATTTATTGAAACCATACGCATCGACCACGGAAGGGTCTGCAACCTTTCCCGCCACAACCGGAGGCTGAACGATACCCGCGCCCACTTCTGGCCGGAAAGCACACCGCTGCAACTGTCCGATTATCTGCACTCTATCTGCGAGACAGGCATCTGCAAGGCAGGTATCGTCAAGGCACGCGTAGTGTATGGTGAAAAAGGCATTGAAGACATCAGCTACTCCCCCTACGCCATGCGGCATGTGCATTCGCTGGCACTGATGCAGGCAGACCACATCGACTACACCTACAAAAGCGCCGGACGCGAACCGCTGAACCGCCTCTTTGCCCTGCGCGGCGCATGCGACGACATTCTGATTGTGAAACAAGGCCTGCTGACAGACACTTCCATCGCCAACATCGCCCTTTCCGACGGCACCCACTGGTACACGCCAGCACATCCCCTGCTGAAAGGGACCAGACGGGCAGCCTTGCTGGAAGAAGGAATCTTGCAGGAAAAAGACATCAGACCGGAAGACTTGCCGTCGTTCTCCACCGCCAGACTGTTCAATGCCATGATTGACTGGGGAGAACTGGAACTCCCCGTACGGAACATCATCCCGTAGTGCCTCTACTCGTGCATATCGTTGAGATGTATCTCCAAAGACTTCACCGATATATATATTTCGTACACCGATATGGCCAGCGAAATAATCAGCAATATCAGCGCCAAACCGAAGATATAGGCCGAAAGCAGATGGAGACGGATATAGACAAAGAACATGCTGACCACGCACAGCAGCAGGCTGCCGATGCCCGCCACCTGCATGGCACGCGTCAGGTAGAGCCGCTTCCTCAGGTTGGCAATCTGCGCCGCCTTCACCGAAGACGGGTTCTCCATGTACTGTTCCTTCAAGGTGCGCACCAGTTGGGCATAGGACAAGAAACGGTTGGTATAGGCCAGCATAATCAGCGATATGGCCGAAAACAGCAAGGCGGGGGTGGTTAAATCTATTTCCATAAGAATGATGCTTAATTATATCTATCCGTCCCGATAGCAGGACTTACCTCCGCAAAGATAAACGAAAGATTGAAACCACAGAAACAAGTTTCCTTTTTTCCATTTCCCAAAGATTTATCCTACTTTTGCAGTGACAATAAAAAAACTCCTTACCACCGTAACTTAACAAATACGACCATGCGATATACCATTTCTGCCCCTATCGCCCTGCATGCCGCCATACAACTCCCGGCATCCAAAAGCATCAGCAACCGCGCCCTCATCCTCCACTCCCTTGCCCATGGCAATATCCTGCCCCGCAATCTGAGCGATTGTGACGACACCATAGTGATGACTCGCGCCCTCGACGGAAATCCCGGACATATAGATATCCTTGCCGCCGGCACCGCCATGCGTTTCCTCACCGCCTACCTCAGTGTAACTCCGGGCACCCGCATCATCACCGGTACACAACGCATGCAGCAACGCCCCATCCGCATACTGGTAGACGCCCTGCGGAAGCTCGGCGCCCAGATAGAATACGTCGGAAACGAAGGTTTCCCCCCCTTGCGCATCACCGGAACGGAACTGACCGGCAGCGACATATCCCTTGCCGGTAACGTCAGCTCACAATACATATCCGCCCTGCTGATGATTGGCGCCGTCCTTCCCCAAGGCCTGCGCCTGCACTTGACGGGCAGCATCATCTCCCGCCCCTACATCACCCTAACCCTGCAACTGATGCGCGACTTCGGTGCCCAAGCCGACTGGACCTCCGAAGATTGCATCACCGTCAGCCCCGGCAGATACACGGATACCCCTTTCACCGTGGAAAG
>OGOO01002585.1_pt1 | contig 12909 bp, 6 predicted proteins | sample 1552651 | NCBI WGS metagenome assembly OGOO01 (sample SAMEA2580118, study PRJEB22360) | human gut metagenome | biome: human gut; feature: human-associated habitat; material: faeces | place: Denmark | collected 2008/2010 | reverse complement strand
GCCGTTGCTGCCGGTCAGACGGGCCATGTACTGCAGGGGCGTGGCGACCTGCAGGTACTCGGAGAAGTCGTCGTAGATGGCCGGCGACCGGGAAAACAGCGCCTCCTTGTTGAAGGGGTCGTTGAAGACCTGCCGGTAGTAGGCATAGGCATCCTCGAAACTGTTGGGAGACCCTTCGGCCGTTGCCCCGACCAGATCGTAGCGTCCGCCCTGCGTATCGATCAGCAGTTTGGCCGCGTCGGCTGCCCGTTTCCACTTCTCGGGATCGTAGCTCTGCGGGAACAGCTTCTTCCCGTCCTTGTTGGCCAGATTGGCAAACTCCTTCAGGCCGGAATAGTTGTCCGGAGAGTTGAACAGCGGGCTGGCGGCATAAAGCAGCAGACGGGCACGCACGGCCAACGCGGAAGCCTGGGTCGGAGCCGCACCCCAGGCATCCTCATAAGAGGTGGGGAGTTGGTTGGCAAGGGTCAGCAGCTCTTCATCGAGCCAGTTCACCACCTCGTCCACGCTGTTGCGGCTCACGAGGAAAGACTCCTCCGAAGCACCCGGATCAACGGCCGACTTCACGATCGGAATCGGTCCGAACTGTTCGAACAGCAGCACATGGTAGTATGCGATCAGGAAGCGGGCCTGCAACTTGAGTTTATCGACCTTCTCCTGCGTATTGATATCCGTCTGCTGGGGCACGACATGTACGTTGTCGAGGAAGACATACAGGTGGCGGATCACCCGGTAGAGCGGGATCCACTTCTCGCCGAAGCCCGAACCGGAAACACTCCAGTCTCCACGCGTTATCCGGTAGGCCTTGTAGCAGTCCCGGTTGTCGTTGATGTCGGCCTCGTCGGAGATCAGTTCATACGGGGAGGAGAACTCCCACCAGTCCGGCGCATAATCGACCGAGCTGGTCAGGGTCATCATCAGCGGGCTCGGAATCAGGGAGTAGCCGTGGGCCAGCCAGCTCAGCGTCGTGGAGCCGTTGCCGAAGACATAGTCCAGGTCCTGGACATTGGTCGGTTTGTCGAAAAAGCTGTCGCACGAAGAGGTTCCCATCAACAGGCCGAGCAGCGCGACACAATACTTTATGCATTTCATAACTGTAATCGTTTAAAAGTTCAATTCCACACCGAACGAATAGCTCTTCATCACCGGGTATTTCATACCGCTGTTCGTTCCCAGCTCCACGTCCCACAAATCGAAATCACTGAACGTAAGGAGGTTATTCCCGATAAAGTAGACACGCAGATGCTCGATTCCGGCCTTGATCGACCACTTCCGCGGCAGCGTATACCCCACAACGACATCCTTCACACGCAGGTAGGACATGTTGCGCTGCCACCAGGTCGAGTTAAGGTAGTTCTGGTCGTTGTATCCGCCGCGTACACGGGGCGAGAAGACGTCCTGACGCGGATTCTCCTCGGTCCAGAAACTGTTGGCCAGCTTTTTATAGATATTCGCATCCGAAACGGTCGGGATGACGTTCTTGTCCACCGGACCATCGTCGTCGTTGTTGATGATACGGGTCACGTGCGCCGCACCCTGCAGACGGATACCGAAATCGAAGGCCTTGTAGGCCACGTTGATACCCAAACCATAGACGATCTCGGGCGTATCGCTGTAACCGATTGCCGTGAAGTCGTCCTTCGTGATGAAGCCGTCGCCATTGACGTCCCGGTACTTGATGTCGCCGGGAGCCACCTCGATTCCGAGTTCGGGGACGGGCAAATGCTGGAGCAGATTGCCCTCGGCGTCGAAATCCTCCTTCGTATACAGCCCCTCGGCAACCAAGCCGAACTGCTGTCCGTAGGGATGGCCGATCCGATCGAGGTTCGGATAGCGGGGTTCGGGATCTCCGTTATAGACAATCTCGTTGCGTGCATAGGTGAAGTTGCCCATGGCCGAGATCCGCCAATCGCCCTTCATGTAATTGTAGACCAAGCTCATATCGACACCATGATTCTTCATCTTGCCCATATTGGTCCACGGATCGACGCTGAAACCGGCACTGTACGGGAGCCGGCGGTTCTGACACAGGATGTTTTTGCGGTAGTTGTTGAAGTAATCGACCGTAAGATCGAACCCGAACATGGAAAGTTCCACTCCGATGTCCCGCTTCAACTCGGTTTCCCAGGTCAGGTTGCTTCCGAACTTGCCCTCCATCAGGCCGCTATAGGGCCGCGACGTGGGGTATTTGCCGAAATCATATCCATTGCTGCCCACAATCTCGGCCAGATAGGCATAACGGGTGCTGCTTCCGAGCTGATCGTTACCCACGGTACCGAACGAACCACGGATCTTGAATTTGGGAATCACCTGCTTGATACCCTCCCAGAAAGGCTCTTCGGAGATATACCAGCCCAATGCAACGGCCGGGAAGATACCGATGCGGTGTCCCGGAGCAAAGTTCTCCGATCCGTTCACACCCAGGTTTCCCTCGATGAAGTAGCGGTTGTCGTAATTGTAGGTCACACGCGAGGCCAGGCCCTGGCTCTGGTAGGGCAGCAGAGCGAACTCGCCGCTTCCGTTGGCGATGTTCCGGATACGCTGGTTGTAGAGGACCAGCGCCCCGACGTTGTGCTTGCCGAAGGAGCGGTCGTAATTCACGGAGGCCTCCAGATAGGTCGTGTAGGCCATCGCGCTGCTCTTGCTCAGGTTCAGGAACGGCGAGTCGCCCGGATAGTAGTTTCCGATCAGATTGCCCTCCTCGTCGCGGCCCGTCGCATAGAATTTGTCGGGGCTGAACACGCCCACCAGGGAGCTTGTATTGTCCACGTCGTAGGCGAACAGAACCCGGGCGCTCAAACCTTCGGTAATGAAATCCAGCTTCTGGTTCAGCGTTCCCGTAGCCGTCGTCACGCTGTTGCCGTCCTCCTTGTAGCCGAGCTGCGTCAGCCAGTTGTACGGGTTCTCGCCGATAACGGGGGTCGAAAGCTGCCCGTCGGAGTAACGCACGGGGAACTCGTTCGGTTTGGTCGTGATTGCCAGCCGCCAGATGTCATCGACGCTCGTACGCGGTCCGTTCACGGTCGTCAGCTGCGATCCCACATTGAAGTTGAATACGGTCGTCTTCGTCAGGTCGATGTCGAAGTTGCCGCGGAAATTGACCCGGTTGAGCCGGATGTTCGAGTTCCACGGACGGCTGTTGTCCGTCGTATAGATACCGTCCTCGGTGTGGTACGAGGTGGAGACGAAATAGCGGATCTTCGGCGAACCGCCCGAAATATTGACATTGACGTGCGCGTGCTTGGTCGTGGACTTGACCAGCGCGTCCATCCAGTCCACATCGGGATAGAGGTCCGGATCGGTCCGGTTGCGCGTATTCGTAATGCGGTAGTCGGGATAGGGTTCGGGACCCGCATTGCCACCCAGCACATGGGCCATGTTCATCAGTTCCATGTATTCCACGGCACCCACGAATTCGGGCATGATCGTCGGAGCCTTCACCGCATACTCGGCACTCACATCGACCTTCAGCTCGCCGATGGATCCCTTTTTCGTCGTGATGGCGATGACGCCGTTGGCTCCCCGTACACCGTAGACGGCCGTAGCACTGGCGTCCTTGAGAATCGAGAACGACTCGATCTCCTTGGGGTCGATCGAGTTGAAATCACGCTCGACGCCATCGACCAGAATCAGCGGCGACGTATTGCCCTTGAAGGTGGCCATGCCGCGGATCCAGAAATCGGCCCGGTCGTTACCGACCTCGCCCGACCGCTGCACGGCGATGATTCCCGGGATGTTTCCCGCCAGCGTCTGACTCAGGGCCGATTTGGAGGAGACCGAAAGAGCGGTCGCCTGAACCGAGGCGATGGCTCCGATCACGCTCTCCTTTTTCTGCGTACCGAATCCGACGACCACGACATCGTCGATATTCGTGGCATCGGGCAACAGCTGGATATTATAGATTTTGTTACGTTCGATCGGAACCGTCTGTGTCTGGTAACCGATAAAACTGAACTGCAGTTTGCCGGAGGCGGGAACCTCGAGGCTGAAACTGCCCTTCGCATCCGAAGATGTCCCGAGGGTGGTCCCCTCGACGGTGATCGTGGCCCCGATCACCGGCTGCAGGTTCTCATCCATGATGTTGCCCGAGACCCGTGTCTTGTCCTGGGCGTTCACGGTCCCTGAGAACAGGAAACTCAGCAGACACACCAACAGCATCCTGGGTGACCAGAAGACACTGTCTCTTCTTTTCTTGTAGCATTCCTCACTCATAGATCAGTAATTTTAGGGTTATACATTGAATGGTAAAGTTCACATAAGATCAACCGCGTTTTTTCCCTTTAACAAAGAAACCCAATTATACCAGATTTGAGATTAAAAATTGTATCAATCAATTTCATTTTTAAATCATCCGATCTTCACCAAAACAAGGAATCGCATACATATCAAGCACTTGTACACATACGACATATTTAACGGCATTTCGGCGTGTCCTTGACCATAGTCGCACATATCGTTTTTTTTCCTACTTTCGATTACCGTTTATTCAACACGAAACAGCCATGTCGCGCAGAATCATCCTCCTCCTTTCGGCCGTTTTTCTGGAATTCGCCTTCACCCGAAGCGCACCGATGGTCATCGATGTAATCAATTCGGAAAAAGGTTTGCTGAGCAACACGATCCTCTCCATTACGGAGGATTCGTTCGGCCGCATGTGGATCGGAACCGCCAACGGCATCTCCTGCTACAACGGCGACATGCCGATGAACATCTCCGTCAATACCGCTCCCCGGCGCATTTCGAACAAATACGCCCAAAGCCTGCTGCCCATGGAGAACGGCGACGTATGGATCGGGACCCCCGACCGGCTGAACATCTACTCCTACCAGGGCGATTCCGTTTTCATCGCCAACCGCCAGGAGATCGGAATCTCCGATATCACCGCCCTGCTGATGAGCCGGGACAAGAGAACGATCTGGATAGGCAGCACGGACCAGGGAGTCGGGGCATACGACCTTTCCGAAGGCAAATTCCGAAAACTGCAGTTCCCGGACAGCACGAACCTGCCGAAACACATCATCACCCTGTGCGAGGATCCGAACGATTATCTGTGGATCGGGACACGGTACGACGGAATATACATCTATGACCTGAAGAACGGCAAACTCTCCGGTTTTCCCATGCAGCATGCAACGGTCAATGCCCTGTGCACCGGGCGGAGCGGCACCATGTGGATCGGGACACACGACGGACTGTTCGGCGGAACGGTAAACGGCCCCATGGTGCGCATCAGCCACCCCATGGTGGACCACATCAAGATCATGGCGATCGTCGAAGACCGCAACGGCACGATCTGGGTCGGAGGAGACAACGGCCTGGTTGCCTTCTCCCCCGAGTCGGTGACGCCCGACAACCGAATCACGGACCTGCGCTCCGTTTCCGAAGGTCCCGGAATCGGTAAACTGACATACCGATACGTCTCGGCGCTGTATTACGACAAGAAGCAGACCCTCTGGGTAGGAACCTTCGGCGGCGGTATAAACATACTCGACATCTCGGAGTTCTCCCCCTCGGTCATCACCCCGATCGAGGACATGCAGGACGGGAACTCCTCGAACAAAACGCTCGCCATCTGCCGGGGGAATGACGACGACCTCTGGTTCGGGATGGACGGACACGGAGTCGTCCGCTACGATCTGAAGACAGGCCAAAAACAGGTGTTCTCCGGGTCGGACATCCACGACTCGGTGATCGTCTCCCTGTGCAGAGACGAGAACGGATACATCTGGGCCGGCGGATATTACAACGGTCTGGCCTATCTTGCCCCCGGCTCCGACCGTTTCGTGGCGATCCGCAACACGCCGCACAACGAGACGATCCGGGCCATTGCCACGGACGAAGGAAAGATCTACTACAACAATGATTCGGATCTGTTCTGCTACGACTTCCTCAGCAAAAGGACGACCCGCCCGCTTGCCGGGCGGCTGAACAAGAAGCTGGACATCCGCACGATCGTCATCGACCGCGAAACCATATGGCTGGGCACCTACCACAACGGAATCATCGGGTACGACAGGGAGACGGGGCGGATCACCGAAATCCCGGTCCACAAGGATTTCGGGAATGCCGTGGTATGGGACATGGTCCTCTTCGACCGGCAACTGTGGTGCGCCACCGATCTCGGGCTTTTCCGAACCGACCTGACAGGCGATCCCCTGCGGGGCGAGTTCATCGCCTCACCCGATCCCGGCTCCAAAAGTTTCGTGGCCGTAGCATCGGACGACAACGGCAAACTGTGGCTCTCCGGGACCAGCAAGATATACTGCTACGACATAACGGCCCAAAAATATACCCAGGTCACAACCCCAAAGATGCTCTCGGTGACCGACTATTCGGATGCCGCCATCCTGATCGACCGGACCGAGACATACGTCGGCGGATTCAAGGGCGTCGCCATCGTCAGAGACCGGCGGGAGTCGCCCGACACCATCCAGGCAAGGGAACTGTTCCTGGCCAACCTGAACATCAACAACCATCCGGTCTACCCGGGCGCCAGGCGATCTCCGCTCAAGAAAAACCTCAATGCGCAGGAGCGGATCGTACTCAGTCACAAGCAGAACAACATCTCGCTCGATTTCATCATACCCTATTTCGGATACGAGATCGCCAGCTACAGGTACCGGATAAAGGAGCGCAGCAACGAATGGTCCGAACTGGGGGCATCGCATACCCTCTCGATCAACAACATGCCTTACGGCAAATACACGCTCGAGATCGAAGGCTCCATCGCCGATTCGCCGAAAGTATTCTCCCGAACCCTCCAGCTCGTCTTCCGACCGCCGTTCTATCTCTCGACCGGAGCGAAATCGCTCTACCTGCTTCTCGTCGTACTTGCCGCCTTCGTTGCCGTACGGATCACCAAGACACGCATCGAATTGAAACATACGCTGGAGATGGAGCAGGCCAACCGGAAAAAGGATGAAGAACTCAACGAGGCAAAAATCAGCTTCTTCACCACCATATCCCACGAACTGCGAACCCCGCTGACCCTGTTGCTGGCTCCGATCGACCAACTCAAGGCATACGAAACCAACTCTTCGAAACTGAAAAACTACCAGCTCATCGAAAGGAATGCCAAAACCCTCCTCTCGCTGGTCAATCAGATCCTCGATTTCCGGAAAAACGAAAAGGGGGAGATCCGCCTGCAGGTGGCCCGCACCGACATCCGCACGCTGATTGGGGACATCATACTTCCGTTCGACCAGCTGGCCGGTTACAGAAACATTGCATTCCAGGCCTCGTTCCCCCAATCGGGGACATCGGTCTGTATCGATGCCGACATATTGACGAAAATCATCAACAACCTGCTCTCCAACGCCTTCAAGTTTACGGAGCCGGGAGGCAAAATAACGCTGACGGCAGACATCACCTCCAACGAACTGGTGCTCTCGGTCGCCGACACGGGCATCGGCATGGCCAAGGAACAGCAGGAAAAGGTGTTCGACATATTCTATCAGGGAGACAACGCACAGACAAAATACGGAAGCGGACTCGGATTGTATCTGGTAAAATCGCTCGTAAAGATTCACCACGGGGATATCTCCGTAGAGAGCACACCCGGCATCGGGACAACGTTCCGGTGTACGCTGCCCTGCAGAGAGGATTTTTTCATCGACTCGGAATTCGCTCCGACGGAAGTCGGATCGGAGAAAGAGGTGATCCGGGAACCGGATACGCAGCCGGAAGAGAAGATGGAATCGGGCGACAAGGGCAAGGAGGAGACGATCCTGATCGTGGAGGACAACGAGGACATCGTCGAGTTCCTGACCGACAGCCTCGGGGTAAAGTACAACATACATGCCGTCTCCAACGGAGCCCAGGCTCTGGAAAAACTAAACGAAATTCCTGAAACCTCTCTGGTCATCACGGATGTGATGATGCCCATCATGGACGGAATCACCCTGTGCCGCGAGATCAAAACCAACTTCGACACAAGCCATATCCCGGTCATCATCCTTTCGGCCAAATCCGAGATGGAGGACATGATGAACGGACTGCGTTGCGGAGCCGACGCTTACATATCCAAACCGTTTTCGCTGACCCACCTGAAGATTCAGATCGAGAAGCTGATCGAAATCCGGAAAACGCTCAAGGAGAAATACCGAAAATCGCTAAACTTCAGTTTCAACAACGAACATGAGGATGTATTGTCTGCCGAGAACAGATTCCTGAACGACATCACGCAGATCATTCTGCAGAACCTGTCGGACGTAAACCTCAACGTAGACTACATCAGCAGCGCCATATCGATGAGCCGGGCCAGTCTCTACCGCAAACTGAAATCGATCACCGGACTCTCCGTGAACGACTTCATCCGCAACATCCGGCTGAGCCGGGCCGAATTCGAACTGCGGGAGACCCCCAAGACCATCTCCGAGATCGCCTACGACAACGGATTCAGCACGCCCTCCTATTTCAGCACCTGCTTCACCATTCAATACGGCTGTTCCCCCAAGGCATACCGTCAGAACAATGAGGCGAAGAAAGGGTAACCGTGACGGAGCAGGCAACAGCCCCTGAAAAAAGCGTCGGGCCCCGACCAGGGTCCGACGCTGATGCAAAAAAAGGAAGAGGGCTATTCGCCGACCATGGCGTGGCGGTAGCCGTCGGTCTTGTTCCAGTCGCCGCGCGTAAAGTCCGGAACGGCGACAGGTGCACTGTTATGTTCGAGCGACATGGCCGTGAGCGACCCGATGCACGACCACTCGGCCGCATCGTAAACGTCCTGGTCGAGCGGCAGTCCGTTGCGCAGGCAGTAGATCAGACGGTAGTCCATGATGAAGTCCATACCGCCGTGGCCGCCCACCTCGCGGGCCTTCTCCTCGATATCCTTCACGATCGGGTCCTTGTAGCGCTCCATCAGCGCAGCCTTGACCTCCTCCGGCACGAAGCCGTGAGCCGAGAGGTTCTCGTGATCGGGCACGTCATTGGCCAGCTGCTCCGGGCGGAAGGCATAGCCCTCGACCGGATACTTGTTGGCAAAGCCCTCGGTTCCCGTCAGCTGGTACATGCGGCTGTAGGGACGCGGCGTGTAGACGTTGTGCTGCAGGTGGATCGTACGGCCCTTCTCGGTCTTGATAAGCGTCAGCGTATGGTCGCCGTTGGCAAACTCCGTAGCTCCCATCTTCTCCTGTGCGGTCTTCAGACCGTTCACCGACTTGGTGTCCATCGCAACCAGATAGTTCATCTTGTCGCCGCGGTGGATGTCGAGCAGCTGGCAGGCGGGGCCCAGGCCGTGCGTGGCATAGACGTCACCGCGGTGTTTCTGGTCGAAATCGAGGCGCCAGTTGCCCTGATAGTAGTCCCAGAACTCATCGAGATTGTGGATGTAGGCACCCTCGACGTGGAGGATCTCGCCGAAAAGCCCGTGCTGCGCCATGTTGAGCGTCGTCAGCTCGAAGAAATCGTAGACACAGTTCTCGAGCATCATGCAGTGGCGCTGCGTCTTCTCGGCGGTGTTCACCAGCTGCCAGCACTCGTCGAGCGACTGCGCGGCGGGAACCTCGACGGCGACGTGCTTGCCGTGCTCCATGGCATAGACCGCCATCGGGACGTGCTTGAGCCACGGCGTGGCGATGTAGACCAGGTCGATGTCCTCACGCTCGCAGAGCTGCTTCCAGCCCTCCTCGCCGCTGTAGGCCTCGGCACGCGGCAGGCCGCGCTCCTCGAGGATCTTCTGCGAAGCCTCGACCCGCTCGGGATAGAGGTCGCACAGCGCCTTGATCTCCACGCCGTCGAGGTGCGTGAAACGGCTGACGGCACCCGGGCCGCGCATACCCAGCCCGATGAAACCGACGCGGACGGTCTCCATGGGCTCGGTCCGCAGGCCGAGGACCGACTGCTGCCCCGGCTCGCGCTCCGGAGTATCGAAAACGATCACGCCATCGACGATCGTCCAACCCTTGTCCGTATCCCCGCCGCAGCAGGACGAAAACAGCATGCCCGCCAGGGCACACATCAGAATGCAAAATTTCTTCATAGGAAAGCGGTTAATGTTATTTATCACAAATATACGGAAATATTTTTGAAATCTTCCTGGGTTTGACTACTTTTGCGCAACGAAAAAAATTCACTCCGGTCTCCATGTATCGCAGATTCGCAGCGGCTCTCCTCTCGGCACTCCTGCTGTCACCGGGATGGCTCGGCATGACGGGCTTCACGCAACTCATCGGCTTCGTACCTCTGCTGTGGATCAGCTCCTCATACGAAGGCGGCCGGCGCAACTGGTGGCGGATGTTCGGATGGGCGGCACTCACCTTCGTGTTGTGGAATGCAATGACCATATGGTGGATCTGGAACGCCACTCCGGTGGGTCCCGTCGCCGCAACGCTTGCCTCGACCACCCTCAACATGATCGCCTTCATGTTGTTCCACTCCGTTTCGAAAAAGGCCCACAAGGCCCTTGCCTACACAACCTTTGTCGCCGCCTGGATCTCGACCGAATACTGGTACACCACCGGCGAATTCTCGTGGCCGTGGCTGGTGCTGGGCAACGGATTCTCACACGACATATGGGCCGTGCAGTGGTACGAATACACGGGCGTCTTCGGCGGTTCGCTGTGGATACTCGTCTGCACCCTGCTCGTTTTCGAGGCCCTGCGCTCCCGCTCGCGGCGGCGCATCCTGGCAGCGGCCGCAGCCGTCGTGCTGCCTCCGGCCGTTTCGCTCTGCATCGGGGCCGCGTGGCGGCAGCCCGACCAGGGGACGGTCCGCGTAAGCATCATCCAACCCAATGTGGACTGCTACGACAAGTTCCACGGCGACGTCTCGCGACAGGAGCGCAACCTGATCGACCTGATCGGCCAGGTGCCCTCCGACGCACAGTGCAGACGAGCATCCTGCTCCCCGAGACGGCCGTACCCGACTACTATTGGGAGCCGGCACTCTCGACGACACCGGACGGCAGCGCCGCAGGACCGTTCTGGCAGGAACTCGCCGACTCGCTCCGCACGGGGCATCCCGATGCGCTGCTGATCGCCGGAGCCAACACCCTGCGCCGCTACGAGGCCGGCACACAGAGCCGCACGGCACGCCTCAACCGGGCCGACGGCAGCTATTACGACATCTTCAACTCGGCCGTAGGACTCGACTCCGCCGGACGCATCCAGCTGCACCACAAGGGGCGGCTGGTCATCGGCGTGGAGAACACCCCGACATGGGTCTTCGACGTGTTGAAATTCCTGGTTATCGACCTGGGCGGCACGCTCGGGCAGATCGGCATGGGGCAGCACGGGACGGCCTTTGAGCACGCCGGGACGAAGGTCGGGCCGGCAATCTGCTACGAAGGGCTCTACGGCGCATTCTACGGCGATTTCGTACGCCGCGGCGCGCAGTTCATGGCCATCGTCTCGAACGACGGCTGGTGGGGCGACACCCCCGGATACACGCACCTCTTCTCGATCTCGCGGCTGCGGGCCGTGGAGCACCGCCGGGCTATTGCCCGCGCGGCCAACACCGGAAAATCGGGCTTCATCTCCGCGCGCGGCGACATCGGACAGACGCTCGGCTGGGAAGAGCGCGGTGTGCTGACGGCCGATGTCCCGCTCTCGTCGCAAACCACGTTCTACACCCGATACGGCGACTACGTGGCCCGCATCGCAGAGTATGTCCTGCTGCTCTCGCTGCTCTACTACGTCGCCTACCGGATCAAACGCAAAAACTATCTCGTCCAATAATACCCTGCTTTATGAACTATAACCAAACCCTCGAGTTTCTTTTTTCGTCGCTCCCGGCTTTCGAAAACACGGGCGCTTCGGCCTACAAACCGGGATTGGAACGCATCACCGCATTCTGCCGCCATCTGGGCAACCCGCAGCGGAACTTCTTCACGATCCACGTCGCCGGCACCAACGGCAAAGGGTCCGTGGCACACATCATCGCCGCAGTGCTCCAGCAGGCCGGCTACCGCACGGGCCTCTTCACGTCGCCCCACCTGCAGGATTTCCGCGAACGCATCCGCGTGGACGGTGAAATGATTCCCAAGCAGAAGGTGGTGAACTTCGTGGACAAGCACCACGACAAGATGGTCGGACTGGAGCTGTCGTTCTTCGAGATGACCGCCGCGATGGCCTTCGACTACTTCGCACAGAGCGACGTCGAGGTGGCGGTGATCGAGACCGGGCTCGGAGGGCGGCTCGATGCAACGAACATCATCGTGCCGATCCTGAGCATCATCACCAACATCGGACTCGAGCATACGGCCCTGCTGGGCGACACACTCCAGAAGATCGCCGCCGAGAAGGCCGGTATCATCAAGAAGAGCATCCCGGTGATCATCGGCGAGGCAGACGACCGCTACAACGGCGTGATCGAGCAGGTTGCCGCCGCCAACAAGTCGCGCGTGATCTACGCCGAACGGGAGTTCCTCTACGAGGGCCGCACGGAGCGGGACGGGAGCCAACTTTTCCGGTTGCGCCGCACGCGCGACGACAAGGCCTTCGAAGTCGAGTTGGACCTTGCGGGCAACTACCAGAGCCACAACATTGTGACGGCTTCGGCCGCCGTGGATTTCCTCCACGAGGAGACCCCGCTGACGATCTCCCGACGCGCCTATCTCGAGGGCATGCGCGGGGCTGCGTCACACACCGCGCTGCACGGACGCTGGCAGAAGCTGGGCGAGGCTCCGCTCACGATCTGCGACACGGGCCACAACGCCCACGGCATCGCCTATGTGGCCGAGCAGCTGAAGGCCACGCCGCACCGGAAGCTCTACTGCGTGATGGGCTTCGTCCGCGACAAGGACCTGGCACACATCCTCCCGCTGCTGCCCCGAGACGCCCACTACATCTTCACGCAGGCCCGTTCGGAGCGGGCGCTGACGGCCGGAGAACTGACGGCCAAGGCCGCCATCTACGGGTTGCAGGGCGAGGCCGTAGCCGACGTGCAGGCCGCCGTGGCCCGGGCCCGCGA
>OGOO01002582.1_pt1 | contig 12923 bp, 10 predicted proteins | sample 1552651 | NCBI WGS metagenome assembly OGOO01 (sample SAMEA2580118, study PRJEB22360) | human gut metagenome | biome: human gut; feature: human-associated habitat; material: faeces | place: Denmark | collected 2008/2010 | reverse complement strand
GAGCAACGGACCCGATATCTTGTTCATGTATCTTTGAATCTGCCCCGGCGTGCAGACACAGCGGTGGGTCGGGTCACCATAGTAACCGCATGGACATGGGTTCATGCTTGCCACAAACATAAAGGAGCAAGGGTAGTCGATGGTGTATTTGGCTCTGCTGATGCTGATGTGTCGGTCTTCCAGCGGTTGGCGCAACACTTCCAGCGTAGTCTTGTTGAATTCCGGGAGTTCGTCACAGAAGAGCACGCCATTATGGGCGAGCGATATTTCGCCAGGCTGTGGAGAGGAGCCGCCTCCCACCAGTGCTACTTGTGAAATGGTGTGGTGGGGGGCTCTGAACGGGCGCTGGGCAATGAGAGATACATTCTTGCTCAGCTTGCCCGCTATGGAGTGTATCTGCGTTGTTTCAAGACTCTCTGAAAGGGTGAGTGGGGGAAGGATGGATGGCAATCTCTTTGCCATCATGGATTTGCCTGATCCCGGAGGACCTACCATGATGAGATTGTGTCCGCCTGCGGCAGCCACTTCCAGGGCACGCTTCACGTTTTCCTGGCCTCTTACGTCGGCATAGTCATAGTCACAATGAATCTGGTTTTCGTAGAATTCCTTTCTCGTATCTACGAATGTAGGCTCAGGGGCAGAACGGTCGCTTAGGAATTGGATGACATCGAAGAGTGTTTTCATGCCATACACTTCCAGGTTATTGACCACGGCTGCTTCTCTGGCGTTCTGTTCGGGTACAATCAATCCTTTATAATGTTCCGCTCGGGCTCTGATAGCGATGGGGAGGGCTCCCTTGATGGGCTGCAGCGTGCCGTCCAGGCTCAGTTCGCCCACCATCATGTATTCCTTGAGGTGATCCTCTGGGATATTGCCATTGGCTCCCATAATGCCGATGGCTAATGGGAGGTCAAAGCTGCTGCCTTCCTTTCGGAGATTGGCTGGAGCAAGATTGATGGTGATGTCGGCTATCGGAAATTTGAAGCCGCTGTAAAGAAGGGCTGCTGCGATGCGGTCACGGCTTTCCCTGACCGCCTCGTCGCCTAAGCCCGTAAGGTGGTATTGAACGCCTCGGTTGAGGCTTACTTCTACTGTGACAGTCGTGACTTCCAAGCCGTTGACTGCTGCGCAATAAGTTTTTACTAGCATATACGCCTCCTCTTTTATAAGTTAGACATATGGCTCGCGGTGTTATTTGAGCAGTTGGTCTAACTTATTGTAGAGTTCTTGCTTTTTTAGGCCTCGGGCGATGATCTTTCCGTTTTGTATGATGATGTTGTCGGGAAGTGAAGTCAATCCCAACTTCTTCAGGTTCTTGTCTTCAAGCATTTCACCATTGCATACGACAGGCCATGTGATGGAGTCGTTCTTCAGGGTGCTCTGGCAGTAGCTTTTCGCTGCATCCAGGCAGAATCCCATCAGTTTGAGCTTTCCTTGCGATTGCTGCTGGCGACTTTTCAGGTCTCTCTGCATGCTTTGACTATCATAGTTAAATGTAGACCAAGTGTAGATGACTGCCACCGGAGCACTGCTAATCTCGGTGCTGGAAACCAGTTTGCCGTTGAGATCATAAGCCGTGAAAACGGGTAGTTTGGTGCCTACGCCGGCATCTTTCATCATATTCACCTGCTGCTTCAGCCTTGCCAACTGTGTGTTCTTAGGCTGCTCTTTCTCGCAGATAGACAGGAGGGAGAGCGCCTTCTTGTAGTCAGGCTTGATGTTTGCGATGAAGTATTTCTTGATCAGATACAGGCAGACCACCGAGCTGGCATTGTCTTTGATGAATGTTTCAGCCTGTGCACTTTCCTGTGGAGGCGTATTGCCAAGGATTGATTGGCGGAATTTGGTCATCAATTCATTGGCTTTGGTGCCTTTAATCTCCATTTCCTTCAGGTGAGAAGCGTCGCCTGTCAGCTCTACAGATTCTCCTGATTCTGCAAAGATAGGCTGCTCCGAGAAGTTTGGGAATACAATCATGAGGGTATGGCTTTCCGTACAAGGCATTTCATAACTGAAACGGCCACCAACAACCTTGATAGTATCGACGCCGTCGATGCCACCATCTGTGCTGTAAACGTAAAATTCGCCTTGATTCATGTTTAAAAATTTGCCCTCAAGTTTAAAGTGACCACTGCTGACACCACATGATGTAAGCGCGATAATGAAAATAAAAGATATGATATAAGCAAATTTTTTCATAATGAAAAATTTTAAGGGAGGGTGAGTGCCGCGAGCGGGACTCGAACCCGCACAACCATTTCTGGTCAAGGGATTTTAAGTCCCTCGTGTCTACCAATTCCACCATTGCGGCATGGTAAACGTTAAGAGTTGAGCGGAAAACGGGACTCGGACCCGCGACCCCAACCTTGGCAAGGTTGTGCTCTACCAACTGAGCTATTTCCGCATTTCTTAATTGCGAGTGCAAAGGTAGTATAATTTCTTGAATCCACCAAATGTGTTTACATATTTTAAGAAAAATACCGCGTTTTTTCTTTGTAATAGGCGGATTTTCTAGGAATATCGCATGAAAATCCTTTAATTTCCTACTGTAATCACACTTCCGATGACGCCGGAGTAAGTTACTCGGTATTGCATCAGCGGCTTGTCTTCCTTGGTTTTTCCTCCACTTGTCACGGTTCCGTTCTCCAAACTATACACTCTTTTGCATTTGTTGCAGATAACCGACTGTCTGTTTCCGGTCCATTCCAGCGGATAGTTGGTTCCGCCATATTGCAGGATGCAGTTGAGGCATTGTCTGTCCCAAGCCACGTATCCGTTAAAATTGGATAGACCCATGATGAAGCCGTTCTTCGTGGCATCCTTCAGGTCGTTTCCCGCTCCAAGATAGCTGTAGTTGGCATAATTCTCCTTGGCTGTAGAGAGAACGATGGTCTCGGTCTTGTTCTTTCCGTCGTTGGGGGTGGAGTAGAGGTTCCATGCTCCGTTCACCTTCTTGGCGCTTACCATCGTATAGCTTCCTGCTCCCTGAAGTGCATTCTCGATGGTGCTGCCGGGGTGATAGATGGTTCTGAAGATGAATTGGCAGGGATAGCGTGTACTGATGCTGTTGTCGGCATTGCAGGATGACAGGATGCTTCCGCCCAGCAGAATAGCTGCTGCCGGAAGGCACAAACAAAGCAAGAGCATAGTTTGATTAACTATGCTCTTCACCTTATTATATATATGTACCTTATTTATTATATACATTTTTTCTTCAGTTTGATTACTTTGATGGCATCAGATGACACACGCCTGCTTACTTCAGCAAGTCTTTCTCGGCATTCTCCATGCGCTCGAAGTGGAACTCTGAGAGGGTTTTCTCCATCAGTTCCTGAATCTTGTCGTTGCAGAGATTGCCGATGCTTCCCTCGTGCGTATGGTGAATATCCTTGTTTGGCTTGAATTCGCCCGCTTCGATTTCCAGTCCCACCTTCTTGTAGGCATCACGGAAAGGCATGCCGTTGGCGGCAAGCTGGTTCACCTCTTCTACGGAGAACATTGGGTCGTAGCGAGGATCATCGAGAATGTGCTCGTTCACCTCCATCTTGTTGATGATGTATGCCGCCATCTGCAGGCAGTCTTTCAACTCATCGAAGGCAGGAAGGAACACTTCCTTGATAATCTGAAGGTCGCGGAAGTAACCCACAGGCAGGTTGTTCATGATGAGCATCACCTGCTGAGGCAAGCTCTGCAGCTTGTTGCTCTTGGCGCGAATCAGCTCGAAAACGTCTGGGTTCTTCTTGTGAGGCATGATGCTGGAACCGGTGGTGCACTCCTTAGGCAACTTCACGAAGCCGAAGTTCTGGCAGTTGAACATGCAGGCATCGAAAGCCATCTTTGCCAGGGTTCCTGCCACGGTAGCCATGGCAAAAGCCACGTTGCGCTCCATCTTTCCTCTGCCCATCTGTGCATAGACCACATTATAGTCCATGCTGTCGAAGCCGAGAAGCTCGGTGGTCATGGTGCGGTTCAGTGGGAATGAACTTCCATAACCGGCTGCGCTACCCAATGGGTTGCGGTTGGTCATGCGGTAAGCAGCCTGGAGGAAAAGCATGTCGTCGGCAAGTCCCTCAGCATAAGCGCCAAACCAGAGTCCGAAAGATGAAGGCATTGCCACCTGCAGGTGGGTGTAGCCCGGCATCAATACATTCTTGTATTGGTTGCTCTTCTGAATCAGCTCGTCGAAGAGAATCTTCACGGCATCCACAATCTCCTTCAACTCATGACGGGTGAAGAGTTTGAGACCTACCAGCACCTGGTCGTTGCGAGATCTTCCCGAATGAATCTTTTTACCCATGTCGCCCAGTTTCTGGGTGAGCATCAGTTCTACTTGGGAATGAACATCCTCCACGCCGTCTTCGATAACGAACTCGCCCTTGTCGGCGATGGCGTAGATATTCTTCAATTCTGCGAGGAGCTGGGTAAGCTCATCCTTCTCCAGGAGTCCGATGCTTTCGAGCATGGTGATGTGTGCCATACTTCCCAGCACGTCGTACTTGGCGAGATAGAGGTCGAGCTCACGGTCGCGGCCTACGGTGAATCGTTCTATTTCCTTGTTTACTTCAAAGTTCTTTTCCCAAAGTTTATGTGCCATAATTGTATCTTTTTATTAATCCTGATATGGAATCATCGCCAGGGCGTCTGCAATCTTTTCGATGCCTTCCTGCAATGGCTTCTTCACCATACCCTTGATAAACATGTTGAGCTCTGCCTTGATGGTGAGCTTCATCTTGCATGAGAATTCTCCTGTAGGGAGCAGCTGAATCCAGAAGTTGAACGGGATAGGGCTGTTCTCTGTCTCGAATTTGATGGTCTTAGGAAAATCTCTGTCGATGATGCGCATCTTCAGGTCGCCCACCATTGGGGCGTTGATAGTGATGCTGTCGCTGTCGAATCTCAGGTCCTTGAGTTTCTCCATTTCCTTTCTCTTGTCCTCAGGAATCTGGTCTTTCACCTGCTCGAAGCGGTCCTTGAGCACCTGCAGGTTGTTGAGGTCGCTCAAAGTATTAAAAACAGATTCCTGCTTGTGAGGAATCTGTTTGATATTACTTTCGAATGTACTTGTACTCATTATTGATGGGTCAAAAATTACTTCTTCCAGTTAGCTGGGTCCTTGCGCCACTCGTGGAGCAACTCTACGTCTTCCTGCTTGATGTAGCCTGTCTCCAAGGCCTCTGCCACTACGTGCTCATAGTCTGTCAGAGTAACCAACTTTACGTTAGCGTCTGCAAAAGCCTTCTCTGCTACTGGGAAACCGTATGTGTAGCTAGCTACCATACCTACAATCTCGTTGCCGTTCTTGCGGAGTGCCTCTACTGCCTTGAGTGAGCTGCCGCCGGTAGAAATCAAGTCTTCTACTACAACAACCTTAGCCTTAGGGTCGAGCTCTCCTTCGATGAGGTTCTGCATACCATGATCCTTTGGTTTAGAACGAACGTAAACGAAAGGCAGGTGCAACTCGTCGGCTACCAATGCACCCTGTGCGATGGCACCTGTAGCAACACCAGCTACAGCGTCAGCCTCTGGGAACTGCTCCAGAATGGCGTGTACGAGTTCGAGCTTCACATAGTTGCGGAGTTCTGGGAAAGACAATGTCTTGCGGTTGTCGCAATAGAATGGTGACTTCCAACCAGAAGCCCATGTGAATGGATCGTTAGGCTGCAATTTGATAGCCTTAACCTTCAATAACTTAGATGCGAATTCTTTCTTCAGTTTGTCCATAATTCTAAAAGGATTAAATAATTATAATTTATATCTGCAAAGGTACTACAAAAAATTGATTAATCATCATAAATGGCTTATTAATTATAGATTTTTAATCGTGTGTCCATCCGATGGTGGTGATGCTGAATTTCATCTTGCCCGTCTTGAGCAGTTCTTCGCAGCAGGATACGAGGGTGGCACCTGTGGTGCAGACATCATCAACAATGAGTAGATGCTTCCCGGCAAGGTTGGCGATGGGGTGCCTGCCTTGGGCATCGTGATAGAATGCTGATGTCTGGAACACGTGCTTTACGTTTTCCTGTCTTTCCGATCTGCTTTTGTGGGTCTGGCTTTCTGTAAACACAGTTCGTCTGATGGCATCCGTGATGATGGGGAGTCCCGTTTTTTCCTGTATTCCCCTGGCTATCTCCTCGCTCTGGTTGTAGCCTCGCTCCTGTTGTCTTTTCCTGGTAATGGGAATGGGGATGATGGCGTCGATGTCTTCAAAGAAGTTGACTTCCAGTCCCTTGCTTCCGATGAGCCTGCCCAGATAGGTGCCGATGTCGGGGCGATGATGGTATTTCAGCTGGTAGATGGCATTGCTGGTCTTGGAGTGGCTGCCGTAGTAGATGAGTGCGGCGCATCGCTCGATGGGGATGCGCCCCCAGAACATCTTTGCCATCTCGTTTTCGTAGGGGTCGCTCCAGGTCATGGTGAGGGGGAGGTGCTTGAGGCAGTTAATGCAAAGCATCTCTTCCGAACCCAGCAGTCTGTTGTCGCAGACGGGACAATAGCGGGGCAGGAGCAGGTTGATGATTTTCCCTAAAATACTGAGTCGCATCCTTCTATCAGATCTTCTTCTTTCATTTTGTCGATGCACTTGTGGATGACGTCCATGCTGTAGCCTCTTCCCAGGGCAAAGCGGATGAGTTTCATCGAACGCTCGTAGTCGTTCTTCGCCTTGATGCTCTTGTATTTGCTTTTCAGGAGGGGGAGGAGGGTTTCCATATACATATCGTCCTCGATTTCCTCGAAGATGGGGTCGGAGATTTCCTTCGGGATATGCTTCATCCAGAGGGCCTGCTCCACCTTGCGGCGTCCCCATTTGTTGTACTTTATCTTGTCGTTGATGAAGAATCGGGCAAAGCGCTCGTCGTCGATGAACTTCTTCTGGGTCAGGAATTCCATGTTTCGGGCGATGGCATCCTCGGGCAGTTCCCACTTCTTCATCTTGTCGAGCATTTCCTGCGAGCAATGTTCGGCTTGCGTGCAGAGGGTCGTGAGCTTCAGCAGAGCCTGCTGCTCTGTCATCGGCTTCTTATACTTTGAACTTTGAGATTTGAACATTGAACTTTATGATTAGTTATGTTATTATTCTTTGTTGTTTTTTGCTTTCATCATTCTCTTTTTTCCGAAAGCATCTTCCTTGGTTTCAATATCCTTGAAACCAAGTTCTTCCAGCATTTCCCAGGTCTCCTTTTCGTAGATAGGATTGATTTCGAAGTATAATGCTCCTTCGGATTTGAGAGCAGATGATGCATATTCAGCGATGGCACGATAGAACTTCAACGGATCTTCATCAGGAACAAAGAGGGCGATGCTCGGTTCGTGCTCCAGCACATTCTTTTCCATATCTGCTTTCTCCTTTTCGCAGATATAAGGAGGATTGCTCACGATGATGTCTGCTGCTTCCGCAGCTTTCGGCAACATCAAGGCATCCTGATACTCTATTCTAACATTCCCGGCCTTCAGCATTTCCACATTCCCCTGTGCAATGCGGAGGGCATCTTCCGAAATATCCCATCCCGTAACTTCAGAATTTGGAATGTTGAGTCCTAAAGTGATGGCGATGCAGCCGGAACCCGTGCAAATATCAAGAATTTGCTTCCTTTCATCTGCATCCAGAGATGAAACTTCCTCCTCTATCCACTGGCAGAGTTCTGCCGTTTCAGGTCTTGGAATCAGTACGCCCGGCTCCACATGGAAGGTTCTTCCCGCAAAGTCGGCTTCGCCCAAAACATACTGCACTGGCTCGCCATTTTGCAGTCTTGCGATAATTTCTTCCAGATTTCTTTCTTCGTCTGAAGATAATTCATTAACTTTGCCGCAGATTATGTCGGTCAGAGTCATTCCGTACTCCACATCAAGCACGGTGCGGACGATAGCCTGCGCTTCGCCAGCATCATAGAGTGGGATGAGGGATTGCCAAAACTGTTGGTACGTTTTCATCTTGATATTGCTTATTGCTATTTGATTTGAGAGCAAAGATACGACATTTTATCGAAAGTGAGTAAAAAAACAGAAGAAAAGTTGATTATGGAACAAAATAAAGTATCTTTTCTGGATCCGAAGACGGGAGAGCCGCTCTCTCAGCAGGAGATTGATGAAATGTTCATGCGCCGCTGCCTGCAGTTGGCGAAGAACGGCAGACAGAATGCGAAGCCTAATCCTATGGTGGGTGCCGTCATCGTGAGCAGCGAGGGCAGAATCATAGGCGAAGGCTATCATGTGCGTTGTGGCGAGGGCCATGCCGAGGTGAATGCCTTTGCATCGGTTAAGTCTGAGGATGAGCATCTTTTAAAGGATGCCACCATCTATGTAAGTCTCGAACCCTGTTCTCATTATGGCAAGACGCCTCCTTGCGCCGACCTTATCGTAAGAAAAGGTGTGAAGCGATGCGTCTGCGGTTGCGTGGATCCTTTTGCCAAGGTGCAGGGGCGTGGCATCCAGAAGATTCGTGAGGCTGGCATTGAAGTAACGGTGGGTGTTCTGGAGGCGGAATGCCTCGAACTGAACAAGCGTTTCATCACCTTCAATACCCATCAGCGACCATACATCATCCTGAAATGGGCGCAGACGGCGAATGGCTTTCTGGATAATAATTATCAGGGCATGGCGATTTCTTCGCCATTCACCAAGATGCTTTCGCACAAGCTCCGTGCCGAGAACGATGCCATCCTGGTGGGAAGAATCACCGATGAGCGCGACCATAGCCAGCTCAACGTAAGAGACTGGAGCGGCAAGGATCCGATGCGACTGGTCATCGACCGCCATCATCCTTGTTTCGAAGGCTTGGATTTCTCCAAGGGTAAGGAAGAGGTGTTGAAGCAGATGATGCAGTACCTATATAATAATAAGGTGCAGTCGCTGATAGTAGAAGGTGGCGCCATCACCCATCAGGCTTTCCTCGATGCCGGATTATGGGATGAAATCAGGGTAGAAACATCTTTATCCACATCTGTGGAAAACGTGGTAACTGCCGGAACAGCAGCACCAAAGCTTCCTCATAACATCCGGTTAGTGAGTCATGAGGCGTATGATAATAATATAATAAATAATTACGAACGAGTATGAGCAATAGATTTACATCGCGCCTGAGCGATAACGACGATTTCAAGCGAGACGAGTTGATTCGTAAGATAGAGCATGCCGTGGAGCACATGACGCTCGCTGAACTGGAAGCCCTGTCGTATGACATGTTTACCAAGGGCTACATCCAGGATTACTAAACATTCAGGCATAAGACAGGATATAAAAAAGGTGGGTGCTACAACAATTCGTGTAACACCCACCTTTTTTATATCTTATTCTTTATTTCCTTTATTTCACCATTGGAGTGAAGCGCAAGGTGAACTCATGAGCTCCTGTTGGAGTCATGTACTGTGGCAGACAAGAGTCGCCACCACAACTGCGGTTACCGATGCCACGCTGCCAGAAATCGAAGTGAGCGAAAATCTGGTTAGAGCGTACCAGGTCGTAAGGATGCTTGCCACCATAGAATACGTCGTAGTTGAACTGAGCATCATCGAAGTGAGACAACGAGAAGGCTACCATGCCCTCGGTGGTAATCTGCAACTTCGTGCTGTTGTTGTCCAATGTCAACTGGCGCAAGCCCTGGCGGTCGCCCATGGTCTGAGGAGCACTCTGCTCTTCGAACATGCCATCCACGGTGGTCTTGTACAAACCTAACAGCGAACCTCTCTGACGGTCGATGTAGTTGCTCCAAGGACCCTTGGCATAATACTCCACATTCTCGAAACCAGGAGCAAACTGCATGGCAATACCAATTTTTCGGGTTTCCTCAGAAGAATTGTTGGTAGTTACCTTCATATCCACGGTTCCGTTAGGATAGATGATGTAAGCAATCTGGTGGGTATCCTTACCGTTGGTAACGGCAGTCTCCACAACCACGTTCTTGCCCTGCTTCTTAGGAGCCTTCACCATCATCTTCTTGCCGGTGAGTGCACCCTCTTCCTTATTCTCGTTCTCGGCAACACCACCTGTAGCACCCAGGTTCACGTTGTCGTTGGCGATGCGGCGGAAGCCGTTGAAGTCAGGGCCAGCGTTAGGCTGAACGAGCTGGGTATTGCGATAAGTCCAGTTGGCGATGGTACCATCCTCTGCGAATGTGATGCTGAAGTCCTTGCCAGTAATGGTGTTATCCTTTACCTTCAGCTTGCCCTTCTCCTGGATAGCTGGCAACTTGCCATGGTCTTTCTGTACGAAGGTTGGGTCGGCTACAGATGTGCCACCTGCGTTCTCTGCAGAAAGCTTGAACTGCTGCTGAGCCATCATATAACCCTGCTTACTCCATGAAGTAGCCTTCTTCAGAACGAGACTGAAGGTGATGACGTATTCTGCCTTGTCATCTACAGCGGTAGTGTATGGGATGTTGATGTCGCAGGTTTTGCCTGGCAATACAGATGGGATAGCCACCTGGTTCTTCTCTACAGCAACACCATTGCGGAGCACCTCGTAGCTGAGATCATAGATATCAGCCAGGTTGGTGAATGCGCACTTGTTCTTCAGGGTGAGCACGCGACTGTAGAAAGACTCGAAGTTCACATCTCTGTAAACATACTTCACCTCGGTGAGCTTAGCCGTCCACTCTCTGCCTGGAGTAATGATACCGTTGCTCATGAAGTCGCCCTGGAATCCTCTGTAACCGTTGTTCATCTTGGTATAGTCGTAACCGGATGTGTAGTAGTGGAGTCCGGTCTTAGGATCCTTCAGAGAAAGACCCTTGCGGATGCGGCGTGTGTCGTAGATACCCTGGTCAACCCAGTCCCAGATGCAGCCACCGGTAATACCTGTACTTGCCTCGATGAGATCCCAGTATTCCTGCAGGTTACCTACAGCCTGACCCATGGCATGAGCATACTCACAGATAAAGTAAGGCTTGTTGTTGAGGCCATCCATCTGCTTCTTCACAACCTCGATTCTTGGATACATGTCTGAACCGAAGTCCGAGTACTTGGCACCGTGATTGTAACCCTCGTAGTGAACCCACGCGTCGCGACCAGGCAAAAGCTCCTTCACCTTATCGTAGGTAGCCTGGAAGTTGTCGCCACCGCCCGACTCGTTACCGAGCGACCAGAATACCACGCTAGGATGGTTGCGGTCTCTCAATACCATACGTTCTGTGCGGTCAACGTAGGCTGCGCGCCAGGTAGGGTTGTTGGAAAGTGAGTGGTTGTTGTGGCATTCTACGTCAGCCTCGTTCATACAGTACAATCCGTAGTAGTCGAACATCGCATACATCTTAGCCTGACGAGGATAGTGGCTGGTACGAACGGTGTTCACATTGGCCTGCTTCATCAGGATTACGTCGCGAAGCATGGTTTTTACGTCGATGGCGTGACCATAGAGTGGGTGAATATCCTGGGTGTTGACACCCTTGAAGAATACTCGCTTGCCGTTTACATAAACCAGTTTGCCCTTGATGGCAACATCTCTGAAACCGTATTTGGTAGAGAATACCATCTCTTCCTGGTCGCCTGCCTTCTGGCGGACGATAACGGTATAGAGGTTAGGCTGCTCTGAGGTCCAGGCCTTCAGGCCGGTCAGGTTGTCGATGGTAAGGCGGCAGTTCTTCTCGCCGTCCTTGGCCGTCATGGCAACCTGTGCCGACTGCTTGCCAACAGATTTTCCCTGAGGGTCGAGGAGTTCTATCTCCAGCGTCTTCTCAGATTTCTCCTTGGCAGCGTTATTGATAGTCAGGTCAACATTCAGTTTGCCCGATGCATAATCGCTGTTCAGGGCAGAAGTGATGTAATGATCTGCTACGAAGGTCTTTGGAGTAGCTACGAGATAAACATCGCGGTGGATACCACCCAGGTGCCACATATCCTGTCCCTCCAGATAAGAGCCGTCGCTCCAGCGGTAAACGCGTACAGATACGTTGTTGTCGCCCTTGCGGACCAGGTTGGTAACATCGAATTCAGCATCGGTATTGGCACCCTGTGAATAGCCGGCATACTTACCGTTTACCCAAACCACGATGGCACTGCAGGCACCGTCGAAGTGCAGGAACACACGCTTTCCTGTTTCCCAACCTTCAGGTAGATTGAAGTTACGGCGATAAGAACCTACCGGATTCTTGTCGAAGTTATCCTTGAAGGCTGTGATGAATGGCGGTTTGTTCTCGAAAGGATAGCCCACATTGTTATATACAGGCACATCATATCCTGCCATTTCCCAGTTCAGAGGCACCTGGAGTTCCTTCCATGAAGAAACATCGGCGTTGTCTGCCCAGAAGTCATCCTTCTCTGGCTTACCCTGTTTCCAGTCGGCTGTATAGTGGAATTTCCACTTGCCGTTGAGCAACAGATAGTTGGCGTGTTTAGGAGTGAGCCATGGGAATTTGTAGTAGTCGTCCTTCTGCATGGAAGCAGTAGAAGAATAAGGTACGAAAGTAGCATGGGCTTTTTCCTTGCGATCCTCAAACTTGGTCTCGTCTTCTACCCATTTGTCCGTAAACGGACATACGTCAACCTTTGCCTCAACCACTTTCTTCACCTTTTTCTTGGTGTGTCTAGGCTGTGCAACAGCTGATGCGCTGAAGAGGAAGGTCAGTGCAACCGCAGCTCCCCAAAATAAATGTTTTTGTTTCATTGTTTAGTTGAATTATTAATAATTACAAGTTAGCTAGTTATGAATCTATTTAGATTTGGTGCAAAGATACAAAAAATATCGTTTCGCGCAAAATAAAAGTGCGCTATTTTGCGCGAAATGGGGTAAAAAAGCGGTTTCGCGCAAAATAGCAGTGTGCTATTCTGCGTGAAACAGGGTAAATATGTTGTTAATATTCTGTCTTACTATATATAGGGGCATCATTCCGAAGCCACCACACAGATCTATCTCAATTCCATCAAAAGCTCAGAAGTGGATGATGCCAACGTCAAAATACTGGCAGCCCTATAAGCCACAAAAAAGAATAA